>CDYU01034726.1_pt1 | contig 49185 bp, 56 predicted proteins | sample 480701 | NCBI WGS metagenome assembly CDYU01 (sample SAMEA3182105, study PRJEB8094) | gut metagenome | biome: human; feature: gut; material: Stool; isolation source: human stools | place: Canada | collected 2013-02-26 | reverse complement strand
CCTATAATGTGCAGGTAAAGAATTAACTTCTGTTATTCCCATCATTGTAGCAACAAATGAACTACCAACAGATCCTCTACTACCAACCAAGAACCCATCATCATTAGATTTCTTAACTAATTTCTGAGCAATTAAGTATATAACATCAAATCCCCCACCAATTATTCCACCAAGTTCTTTTTTTACTTTCTTCTCTAAATCTTCTCCACTCAAAGTATCATCCTTAAGTTTTAAATCTTCTCTAATTAAATCTTTAACAGCATCAAAACCCTTTAATATAGTATCATGTACACCCTTAAAAGATAATCTTTCTAATTCCTCACTAGATATATCAGGATTTTTTCTCAATATTTCATCTTTTGTACATCTATATACAGCATCTCCATATAATTCCTTAGCAATTCTTTCCTCAATATTATATGGTAAAGGCTCTCCATACCAACTAGATGCTTTTGTATAAACTAAGTCAGTAACAGTTTCAACAGACTTATCAATTCTTGGAGAAAATGGAATACCACCAGTATCAATAATAACCTCAATATCTTCGACCATATCAGGAAACTTATTAGGATTTTCTACTACTATTTCATATGCTAAATCTTCTCCTAAAAAAGCAAATTCTTCTAACATTTCATCAGTTGTTCTAAAATATTGATCAGGTATAGTATTATACCCTGGAGTATTTAAATATCTTGCCAAAGGATGTCTACCCTTACCAGGAACATTCTGATTAACAATAATCTCACGATATATTTTATCTTCCTTATTTAAAGTATGAGCATCTCCCGTAGCAACAATTAACTTACCACACTTTTTAGCACATTTAACAATCTTACTAATGGCAAATTTTACCTCATCCATATTATTAATATCATGTCTTGCTACTAAATGAGTATAATTCGAAGGAGCTTGTACTTCAATATAATCATAAAATTCCATTGCCTTAATTAAATCTTCTTCCGTTTTAGTTAATGCTAACTTAAATATTTCTCCATTATAACATCCAGAACCTACAAGTAAATCTTCTCTGTAATCATTAATTAATTTTTTAGGAATTCTAGCAGACTTAACTAAATATTTAGTACTAGCATAACTAATAATCTTAAACATATTTTTTAATCCTACCCTAGTTCTAGCAATAAAGTTAACATGAGATTCTCTATCTAACCTATTAATTTCCTCTTCCGTAGGAATATTAGCAAGTTCATTAAAAGTCTTAATACCTAATTTATCGATTTGCTCTAACATCTTATTAAACATATAACCAGTAAATTCAGCATCATAATCTGCTCTATGGTGGTGTTTTTCACTAACAGTATCTTCATCATTTTCTTCAAATTCAATACCATAGTTTTTAGTCAATGCAGTTAAACTATGTCTCTTTAAATCCTTATTAATAACCTGTGAAATAGTAAGAGTATCCACAACAATATTATCTAATGTACCTAAATTATATTTATAATATGCCATACTAAGCATAGAAATATCAAATCTAGCATTATGTGCAACAAGAGGTAAATTACCTATCCATTCCTTAAAATCTTTAGTAACAATTTCTTCATTATCACATTCACTAACCATTGCATCAGTAATACCAGTAAGTTTAGTAATCTCTGCATCAATATGTCTACCAGGATTAATTAACCTATCAAAACTATCAAGTACAATACCATCTCTTATTTTAACTGCACCAATTTCTATCATTTGATCATTTAATCCAGCATTAAACCCAGTAGTTTCAGTATCAAATACAACATAAGTTTGACCAAGTAATAATTCATCCGTAGGATTAACTACTAAATCCAAACTATCAGAACTCATCTCTAACTCTGTACCATATAATACTTTAAACTTTGGAGCATTCTTCATTCCTTCCTTAGTTTTTGCAATCTCATTAGTTAATTCTTCTTTCTTACTCTCATCACAATTCTTTAATTCCTCTTCTAAAACCTTAATTTTATCTTTATAAGGAGCAAGTAATTTTTTATTATAACCAGTTACTTCGTTAAATACATGAGGAAAAGCTTGACAACCATCATGATCAGTAATAGCAATACCTCTATGACCCCATTTAATTGCTTGTTTAACAAGTTTTATTTCATCATTAACACCATCCATTTGGCTCATCATAGTATGTGCATGTAACTCAACTCTTTTAACCTTAGCATTATCCATTCTTTCATTTACTTCTTTATCTTCAAGTAAAATAATATCTTTATATCTACTCATAAATACTAATTCATTAGCAAACTTATCCATTTGTACCTTACCATAAAATTGATACCATTTACCACCTTTAAGTAAATCTTTTAATCTTGCAAATTCTTCCTCATCCTTAGTAAATATTTTCAAATACATACTATCAGAGCCATCAGTAATTTTTAAAGTAAATATCTTATAACCACTTTTAGATTCAAAAATATCAATACCAAATACCTGTGCTTCAACATTAAGATTGTCTACTTCATATATAATATCTTTAATCTTAGTAATATCAGTACTTCTCTTTTGCCTATAATTATTTTTTTGTACCTTAACTTCTTCTTCCTTAGGCTCACTATTAAAATTATAACTAACAGTAACTTCCTTTTCGCTTTCTATTTGTTTAATTAAATCATTTTCAACATCTTCCTTAATTTTATAAGAAAAATCATTAATATCATATCCAAATAAATTAAATCTCTCTATTAAATACTTCTTAACTTGTTCAATATTCTTTTTTTCTACATCATTGTATATCTCTATTGTTAATTTATCATCATCAAAACTAATCTCTCTATTTAAAAAAGTATTATATCTAACATTATTTTTAGAAATTATCCCTATTAAATAATTATAATATTTATTTAATTCTTCATAATTATTACTATTAGTATTTATTTTAACTCTAATAACCTCAATCTTATTAAATACTTCTCTCATTTTATTTTCTAATTCTAAATATACTTCAAGTGGCAAATTACTACCTAACTTAATGATTACTTCCCATAATCTTAAATTATCAACTATTTTAACTTTCTCTAATTTTCCATCTTCATAATAAATTAAATTATCTTTATTAATATTAATTGTATTTAATAATTTCTCTAACTTTTCTTGCACAAGACCACCACCCTAACACTAATTAATATTATACTAAAAAAAAATAGATTTTTAAACACTATTTTTAATATTTTTTAATTTTCTATATAACCAAAAGTACTATTAATACCACCAGTATAAAAATTAGGAATATTACCCTGAATTATTTTCATAGATATAGGAATAGAACACTCTATACTTACAGTCTTACTTAAAAATAATAAATTAATATTTACATTAACATTAACCTTAACTAATACTTCCATATATGCATTATTAATACCATACTCATTAATTTTAGTATCAATACCCCCAGATACATCTTTAATTAAATTAAATTTAACAGGTATTCTAGGACCAACATTAGAAAGTAAATTCAACCCCATTAAAGAACCAAAAGGAATATTTGCAATAATACCTTTATTTAATAATTTATCATCATAACCCTCAAGTACAAATGATAATTCACTATATTTTCCTTTTTCTATCAAATCAAGATTATTACTTACTTTTTTTACAACTAACGCTAAATACTTATTAACATTAACAGAGTTATAATCAATTAATACTATTTCATCATTATTATTTTTAACAATACTAAATAATTCATTACTATCTATTTCATTAATAACTTCTTCATTAACAGAATTATTAATAACTAATATTACTAATTTTCTTACTTCTTTTTCCGCAATATCTAAATAAACAGGTCCTATCTTATCAGATAAAATTCTAATTAAAAATATTGAACAAATACTAGCAATAACAATAATAACAATTAATTTTAATATAAAATAATTCTTCTTCATATTAAATTATATGAAAAAAAAGAAATACTTTTAATATTTCCTTTAAAATGTTTATAAAATTATTTACTATAATTAGAACATGTTGCATCATCACAATTCCAACAATCTTTCCAAGTAGCATCATATCCAGTAACACCAGCAGTACCAGTCTTAGTAAATAAACCAAATACTAGGTTAACTAATAAAACTACAAAGAATATAGCAACACCATAAATTAATCTTCTTACAATAGACTTTTGTGCAGCTTTTACTTCTTTTTCATCACTTGAAATAATACATTTACCAATATCAATCATTATTAAGATAATAAGAATTAATGCAATACCTATATATACTATTGGTAATACTCCTTTTTTAATAAATACTATCAAAGGTGCTAAATCTGCACATGGATTATCTAAAAATAACATAATATTCCTCCTCTTCCTTCATATAACTATATATTACACTAAATAACCAAAAAAGTCAAATATTTTACTTTTTATTTACAACATTTTTGCTAAAAATTGACCTGTATAACTTTCTTTAACCTTACTTACTTCTTCTGGAGTACCAGTACAAACAATATTACCTCCCAATTTATTACCACCTTCAGGACCTAAATCTATAATATAGTCTGCTACTTTTATTACATCTAAATTATGTTCAATAACAATAACAGTATCACCATTATCAACAATTCTTTGTAATATAACAAGTAATTTCTTAATATCATCTGAATGTAATCCAGTAGTAGGTTCATCTAATATAAATACACTCTTACCAGTAGGTTTCTTTTGTAATTCCTTAGCTAGTTTTACCCTAGCAGCTTCTCCACCAGATAAAGTTGGAGCAATTTGCCCAAGTTCAACATAACCAAGTCCTACATCATGTAATACTTGTAATTTATTTAATACCTTTGGATGATTCTCAAAAAACTTCATTGCTTCATCCACTCTCATATTAAGTACTTCATAAATATTTTTATCTTTAAACTTAATCTCTAATGTATCTCTATTATATCTAGTACCATGACATACTTCACATGGAACATAAACATCAGGTAGAAAATGCATTTCTATCTTCTTAACACCATCCCCCCAACAAGCCTCACATCTACCACCTTTAACATTAAATGAAAATCTTCCCTTGTCATATCCTCTTATTTTAGCCTCTTTGGTGTTAGCAAATATATCTCTAATATCATCAAATACACCAACATAAGTGGCAGGATTACTTCTTGGAGTTCTACCAATTGGAGTTTGAGTAATTTGAACAACCTTATCTATATTATCTAATCCTTTAATTTCTTTATATTTACCAGGTTTAACTTTTGAACCATAAACACTAACTGCAAGTGCTTTATATAATATTTCATTAATTAAACTAGATTTACCACTTCCGGATACACCAGTTACACAAGTAAATGTACCAAGAGGTATCTTAACATTTATATTCTTTAAATTATTCTCTTTAGCTCCTTTAATTTCCAGATATTTCTTATTTCCTTTTCTTCTTTTCTTAGGAACCTCTATCTTTAATTCACCAGTTAAATATTTACCAGTTAAACTATTCTTATTTTTCATAACTTCTTCTGGAGTACCTGCGGCAATAACTTGTCCTCCATTATCTCCTGCACCAGGACCAATATCAATCAAATAATCTGCTGCTAACATAGTATCAGTATCATGTTCAACTACTATTAAAGAATTTCCTAAATCTCTCATTTCAAGTAAAGAATTAATTAATCTTTGATTATCTCTTTGATGTAATCCAATCGAAGGTTCATCTAAAACATATAAAACACCAGTTAATCTAGAACCAATTTGCGTAGCAAGTCTAATTCTTTGAGATTCTCCACCTGATAAAGTACCTGCTGCTCTATTTAAAGTTAAATAATCAAGACCAACATTAATTAAGAAATCAAGTCTAGAATTAATTTCCTTAATAATAATATCAGATATTTCTTTTTGTTCATTATTTAATTTCAAACTATTAATAAATTCCTTTAATTCAAGAATAGATAACTCAGTAACTTCATATATATTCTTCTTACCTATTAAAACAGATAAAACATTAGAATTTAATCTAGTACCATGACACATAGGACATTCAACTTCATTCATATATCTTTCTATCCATTCTCTAATCCAAGTACTCTTTGTTTCAATATATCTTCTTTCTAAATTAGTAATAATTCCCTCAAAATAATCTCTTGTATTTCTTGTATTACCATTCTTACTAACATAATTAAAATCAAGCATATCTGGAGAGCCGTACAAAATAATATCTAATTTCTCCTTTGGAATATCTTTTATTTTAGCATCCAAATCAATATCATATTTCTTACTAACTGCACTAAGTTGTGTATATATAATATTACTAGATTCATCAACATTAATCGGTGCAATACCACCTTCATTAATAGATAAATTCTTGTCAGGAATAATTAAATCTAAATCAAGTTTATATTGTACACCAAGTCCCTTACATTGAAGACATGCACCATATGGAGCATTAAAAGAAAATATTCTAGGTTCTAACTCATCCAAAGAATAGTCACAATATGGACAAGCAAACTTTTCACTTAAAACAATATCCTCTCCCCCAACTACATCAATAACAACCTTACCATGACTTAAATTAGAAGCAGTTTCCAATGAAGAAAATAATCTACCTCTTATCCCCTCTTTTATAACTAATCTATCAATAACAACAGATATATTATGTTTCTTATTTTTCTCTAAAATAATATCTTCACTTAAATCTCTTAACTCACCATCAACATTAACTCTAACATATCCTTCTTTTCTTAAATTATCAAATAAATCAGCTTGTGTTCCTTTTTCACCCTTAATAACCGGAGACATAACCATTATCTTAGTATTCTCTTCTAATTGTAATACTCTATTAGTCATTTCGTCAATACTTTGTGAACTAATCGGAATATGATGTGTAGGACAATAAGGTACACCAACCCTAGCAAATAAAAGTCTTAAATAATCATATATCTCAGTAACAGTACCAACAGTACTTCTAGGATTTTTATTAGTAGTCTTTTGATCAATACTAATTGATGGAGATAATCCCTCGATTGAATCAACATCAGGTTTATCAGTATTACCTAAAAATTGTCTAGCATAAGATGATAAACTCTCAACATATCTTCTTTGACCTTCTGCATATATAGTATCAAATGCTAAACTAGATTTACCACTTCCAGATACACCAGTCATTACAACCAATTTATTCTTAGGTATTTCTAAACTAACATTTTTTAAATTATTTTCTCTAGCATTCTTAATAACAATCTTATCCACAATAACACTTCCTTTAACAACATATTATAACACATATACATAAATAATATAATTGGTAATTTTAACTAATTAACCAATTATATCATTTATTTTATTCTTAATTCTATTAATTGCATTACAAACATTTTTATAATTAACATCTAAAATATTCATAATTTCAATATTAGAAAAATTATTTATTTTAAGTTCAAAAACAATATCCTCAAAATTAGATAATCTACATTTTATTTTATTATATAAATTAGTTTCATTATCCAAAGATATAATTATATTCTCAGGAATATATTCCTCATCAAAAACAATATTATATATATTATCTATACTAATTGCATTATTTAATAAAATATTTTTATTACCACTATATCTAGTAAACAAAGTATTTAATCTATTAGTAATACAAACATTTACAAAAGTAAAAAAATTACAATCACTATCCTGATTAAAGCATCTAATTGCATCATAAAAAGCAATAAATGTTTCTTGAATTACATCTTCTAATTCCAAGCCACACTTTTTTAACATAAAATAATACTTATATGATTTACTATAAATTAAATCTTTGTATTTTCTATATAATATTTCATTAGCATCTTCATTATATTCTTGAGCTAAATATACTAACTCATAATCATTATTCATAATAATTATCCTCTTGAACTAACAATTCTAGATAACACAATAGCTAAACTAACCGAAGCATTTAAACTATTAACCTTTCCTTCCATAGGTATTGTAGCAATATAATCACAATTATCCCTAACTATCTTACTCATACCACTACCCTCATTACCTATAACTAAACAAACAGGAATATTATAATCTATCTTAGTATAGTCAGTTCCTTTCATATCAGTTCCTACTATCCAATAGCCAATTCCCTTTAATTTATTAATTGTCGCAGTTAAATTAGCAACTCTTACTATTTTAATATGTAATATTGCTCCAGCTGAAGTTTTAACAACTGTTGCATTAACACTAACACTCCTATCATTAGGAATAATAATTGCATCTACTCCCAAAGCCTCACATGTTCTAATAATTGCACCAAAATTATGTGGATCCTCCAAATGATCTAGCATAACCAAGGTAGGATATTCCTTATCAATATCATTAATTACATCCATTAATTCATAAGTCTTAACTTCATCAATTTCCATAACAATACCTTGATGTAATCCATCTACTTTTCTATCAAGAAAACTATTTGGAACATAATTAATCTTAATCTTTTTATCCTTTAATAATTTTATAATTTCATAATCTTTAAACTTATCAGATAAATATACCCTAGCAATCTTTTCATCACTATTTAATTTTTCTCTTGCAACATTCTTACCATATATATACATTATTTCACCTCTATATAAGTTAAAATTTCTTTTAATCTATTTTTATCCTTTAAATACAAATAACCAATCAAAGTCTCAAATCCCGAAGACTTCTTATAAGTAATAATATCAGTATTTTTTGGATGAATACTTCTTTTATAATTTCTACCTCTTTTAATAACATCCAATTCTTCTTCATTTAATATATTGTTATTAATTAAATTATCTAATATTTTAACCTGCCCTTTCGCAGAAACATAATTAACTGCATTCTTTTGTAATTCATCAACCTTAGCATATTTATTAATTAAGTTCTCCCTAATATATACTTCATATATAGCATCTCCTAAATATGCCAAAGACATAACATTAATAGTTCTTAAATCCATATAACCACCACTTTATAACCAAATTAATTATACAATAAACAAAATATATAGTCAATACTTTTTCATACATTTGTTTGATATTATTTTTTTAAAACATATTTCTTACTATCATACTTATTTAATTCATCAAGTAATAAATATGGATTAACATTATCATCATTTGAATATATCCTAGCAAGTATACTTACTAATTGATTAGATAACCCAAAATTAACTAAATAATCCATATAATTATTAAATTCATTAATATTTATCTTATTTATATCACAACAAGATATAAAACTAATTAACATAATAATATAACATAATATGTCAGTATTTTCATTTATTTCATACTCAGTAAACCAACTTAATTCCTTCTTCTTATATTTTTTTACACTATCTATTACATTGTTTTCAAATAAATAATATGAAGAACAATTATTATTACCATTTATCTTACAACTATCCATATCAATTACATTAATTCTATTAGTATCAGTATTTAATATAAAATTATCTGTATATAAATCACATAAATAAAAATCTTTAATATTAGTATTATCTCTAACATTCTTCATTTTATCTAAAATTAAGCCTATTTGCTTAAAACATTCTATCTTTTCAGAAAAAGAATATAAATCACTATTTAAAACATATCTAAAATTAATATTATTAATAAACTTTTCTTTAATTATAAGAACTCCACTATTTCTATCAATATGCACAATACCACTAGGTAATATTAATTCTTCAATATCAATAACATTCTTATTATCAATAAGAGAATTAACAGTATTTAATTTATTATCAAGTTGCCCATAACTAAGATTCATCTTCTTATACATTACACCATTTTTAACATATAAATCACTTTCTACATGATTAATATTTTTAATATCATATAAAGTTTCACTATTACAAAATTTATTAAAATCAATCATATTTACACCTTCAAAACATATTTCTTATAATCACATTTCTCATAATAAGAAGTAAATTCATCAAGTAATAAATATGGATTAACATTATCTTTTTCACTATATATACTAGCTAAAATATCAATAAGTTCATAAGATATGCCTAATTTATGTAAATATTCCATATAAGCATAATAAGATGAAACATCCATTTCATTAATTCTATAATTAGAAATAAATCTTAAAAACATTATTATATATGAATACATCTCTGTATTATAACTAGGCTTATAGCAACCTCCACACATAGAATTTTCTTTCTCGTATTTATTAACACTATAAATATTACTAAAAGGACTTAATCTTAACGAAACCATAGTCATATTATTATTTATCTTACAACTATCCATATCCACTACATTAATTTTACCAGTATCATTATTAAGTACAAAATTATTTTCATGAATATCATTCAAATAAAAATCATTAAGCGGAGTATATTGTCTAACATATTTCATATTTTCTAAAATATATCCTATTTCTTTAAAATATTTAATTTTATCACTAACACTAATACTATCATCAGATAATACTTCGCCAAAATTATTACCATTAACCAAAGGTATAGTAAAACCCACTATCTTACCATGAACAGATACTAACTTATCAGGAATAACCAATTCAGGAATATCTATAATATCTTTATTAGTAATAAGTTCATTAACAGTAAATAATTTATTACTTAATATTATTCCAAAATCATTATTAAGCTTTTTTAACAAAAATCTTCTTTTCTCCCATTTATTCTTTTCATCGATATAAAATAATTCGCTTTCATTATTAAATACTCCAATAGGTAATACAAATCTTTCTAAATTATTAAATTTTCTTTCAGAAATATTCATTACATTCATGATATCTCCCCCTTTTTTTACCTAAGTATTCTATCACAAAACAAGTAAAATATCAATAAAAAAAGATAATTATATCAAATTATCCCTTTCATATATTAATACATCATAATTAGAATAAATATTTAAATTAACATTCTTAGTAAACTTAATAAAACATAAATCACTAATTACAATATCTTTATTATTATCTAAACTAAATTTATTACATTTACCATTTAATAATTTATTATTATCTTTACCTAAAAACCTAATATTAACTAAATTATTAACATAAATAGTCATACTAGTACCCTTTGTATCATAATCAAGTCTAATTAAATCTTCGAATAAAATACTACCCTTACCATTTAATTGATAAGTTTTAGGCTTAATCTCTTTTTTTATAGTAATTTTCTTTAATAAATTATTATCAATATAATTAACAATACTACCCTTATTTATTAATCCAGGAGTATCAATAATATTTAACCCTAGAATATTAATCTCTATCTTATCCAAAGTAGTCGAAGGATACATTGAAGAAGTAATAACAACATCATTATCACTATAATTCTTAATAATTTTATTTATTAAAGTAGACTTTCCTCCATTTGTAGTACCCACAACATAAATATTATTCTTTTTATATTGTCTCAAAGTATCAAACAAATAATCAATATTATAATTCTTAACACTACTTACTACAATTACTTCAAGAGGATTATATCTAGATTTAATATATTTAATTAACTTCTCATCCTTAACACTCTTAGGTAAAATATCTCTTTTAGTTAAAACTACAATAACATTTTTAAAACTATCAATATAATCTAATCTTATATCAAGTAAACTAGTTACATATACCACTAAATCATCATTATTAATACTATCTAATATCTTTAAATAATCATTATTATCTCTAATAGTATTTTTATATTCATTATAATATCTAATCCTAAAACATCTTTGACATAACTTATCATTAATATCTAATACATAACCATCTTTATTTTCATCAGTATCCTGTAATATACTTCCACATCCAATACACTTATTCATAATATTCCCCTAACTTTAATATACCTCTTTTTTTAAACTTTTTAAATTGACCACACTCAAGTATTCTAAAAATAAAAGTTAAAGGCATATCTTTCTTTGACATAGGATTAACTAAAATAGTTTTAATTCCTACCCTATTACCTCCAAGAATATCTGTAAATAATTGATCTCCAATAATAGCAACCTCACTTAAATCAAAATTATACATCTTTAAAACCTTTAAAAATTTTCTTTTACTAGGCTTTCTAGAACTATAAGAACAATCAACAACCAAAGTATTCTTAAATATCTCTAATCTTTTTTTCGTAGCATTACTAAATAATATTACCTTAAAACCCATATCCTTTAAATAATCAAATAAATCAATTAACTTCTTACTAGGAACTTTTTCTACATATGGAACACAAGTATTATCTAAATCAAATAATAAGCATCTAATACCACAATTATATAATTTTTCATAATTAATTGAATAAATACTTTTTTGATACATATCAGGAATTAATATATCCATAACTATCTCCTCTTTTTATTATCAGTTACAATATTAAATTCTTTAATTGCGTCACTATAATCATCTTTTTTATCAAATATATTATAATTTAATTCAGACATATAAGTTTGATTAGAATCAACATACACCTCACAAAAATGTCTACCTAATATATCATAAAATAAATAATCATAATAAACACTATCATTATTCGAATTCTTAGTAATACTAACATGATTACCATTCTTTTTTATAACAAATAAAATATAATTATCCAAAGATTTACTATTATTATCTTTCTTAACAACCATATTAATACTATCATCAATAATTTCATAACTAACAACATTTTCTCTATTAATATATTCTTGTGATAAAGACAATATAAACATAACACTATTTAATTCCATAATCCTCACCATAATAATTTTACCACATACTTAACTAAATTGTCAATTAAAGTCATATAATTAAATGGAGGTACAAATGTTATTTAATATATTAAACTTTATAACTAGTAATTTAAGTTTCTTTACAGGATCATATTCAAACAATATATTTCCTGATCCATTAACCAAAGAAGAAGAAGACATGTATATAGAAAAAATGTTAAATGGAGATAAAGAAGCCAGAAATAAATTAATTGAACATAATTTAAGATTAGTGGCACATATAGTAAAAAAATTTGAAACTACCAATAATGACGTAGATGATTTAATAGGAATTGGAACCGTAGGATTAATCAAAGGAATTGACACCTACTCAAAAAATAGAAATGTAAAACTAACTACTTATGCCGCAAAATGTTCGGAAAACGAAATTTTGATGCACTTCAGAAGTGATAAGAAAAACATCAAGAACATCTCAATATATGATGGAATAAGTTATGATAAAGAAGGAAATGAAATAACCATACTAGATGTATTAAAAACACCAGACCCTGACTTTCTCGAAGAAATACACAAAAATAATAACATAGAATTATTAAAAAAATATATGAATAAATTAACACCAAGAGAAAAAGAAATACTAGAAAAAAGATATGGATTAAATGGATATGATGAAGTAACACAAAAAGAAATAGCCAAAGAATTAGGAATTTCCAGAAGTTATGTCTCTAGAATTGAAAAAAGGGCAACCACAAAAATACTAAAAGAATTCATAAAAAACAAGAATAATTAGCATTTTTATTGACTTATTATAAAATTTATGTTATATTTTTAGTGCGTTCGAATTTGAGGAGGGATAACAATGGCAGTTAAATTAACAAATAAAAAAACAAACTTTGCAAACAATAGACCAAACTGTTTAAAAGTTACTAAACACCCACAAAAAGTAAATTTACAAACAATAACAGTTAATGGAACTAAAATTAAAACAAGTGCAAGAGAAGCAAGAACAATAAAAAAATATGTTGTTGCATAATTAATATAGAGAAATCTATATTTTTTTATTTAACATATTGTATTTTTCAAAATATTATGATATCAAGCAAGAAATCTTGAATATAATAAAAAAGGAAATACTTGACCTCGCTATGTTGAGTACTTACCTATTATTAAGATAGATGTACTTAATCTATTAAGTTAGATTGAGTACTATTTTTTTATTAAAACTATTATTAAAGTAACTATTAATAAAATGATAATAAATATAAGACAAGAGATTAATAAATCTTTTTCTTCATATTATCTAATCATCCTTCCATAAAGAAGTTGGCAAATACTCAAACAATCAAATATTTCCCAAAATTAATTATACAATATAATACACCAACAAACAAACAAACAGCAAACTTTTTTTCAAAAATATTACTCGCTACAATTATAAGTAAACGGAGCAATATATTTTTCCATACATTTTCTTTTTGTAGCATTACCAAATTTCATTGTTATTTTTTCAACAGAAATCAAATAATCAACACTAATTAATTTACTAGGAATAGCATATTCAAATACTTCAAAACTTTCAGGTAAACCATTAACTTCAACATCATACATTCCTTTACCAATATAATTATTTAGTAAACTTAAAGGAATATCATATATACAAATATACTCGCCTACATTACATTCTAGTAAATAAATACTAGAATAATCTTTAAAAAAATGCATATAATACCCAAGTTCATCATACTTATGTGTATTAGCTAAAATTTTACCATAAAGATTACAATAAATATTTCTACCTACATTATTATAATTTTTATTTTTAAGAATACAATTTATTTCATTTTGACTACAAACTCTATATACTAACATCTTATATTCCTCCTTTCAATTTAATTAATTTCTTCTTACTCTTAACATAAACATCCTTATATTTATAATCATCAAACATATCATCATACCCTACTATTTCAGAAACACTAATCAAATCATCAAACTTAATCATATTACTAGGAATAGCATATTCTTCTAACAAAGAATACTCAGTATCAAAATAATAATATTTTCCCATACCTTTATATCTAGATAATAATTCATCATCTATATCATAAGTACATATATTAAATCCTTTACCATAAATAAGTCCATAATATAAAGAACTAAAATCCTTAAAAAAATGTATATATCTAACACCAGGTATATAATCATGAGTATTAGCAAAATTTTTAAATAAATAATTTTCATTATGAATAACACCAATATTATTCATATTTTTATTTTTTAATATTAACTTTAATTCTTTCTTACTACAAATTCTATATACTACCATATAATTCACCAAGAAAGTATTATACAAAAAAAATAAATTTATTGCAAGAAAAAAAGAAATAATTAATATTTCAATATATTTATACTATTATTAAAATCATCAGATTTAGTAACGAAAGAACCAACCACTGATATATCAACACCAGACTCTTTTATCAAATTAATATTAGTATCCTTTACTCCACCATCTATTTCTATCTTTACATCTAAATTTCTATCTTTTATTTTTTTCTTTAATTTCCTAACCTTATCTAAACTGCTTAACATAAATTCTTGACCACCATAACCAGGTTCTACACTCATAACAAGAACTAAATTTATCTTATCAAGATATTTATCAAGCTTATCAATACTTGTATTAGGTTTAATAGACATACCTACTCCAATATTATATTTCTTAATCAAATCAATAATATCAAATAAATCTTCATCAACTTCCTCATGAAAAGTAATATTAGATACATTATAATTAACTAATTTCTCTATATACTTTATAGGTTCTTTACACATTAAATGTACATCTATTTTCTTATTACATACTTTAATTATATCTTTAACTTCTTCATAAGAAAACTCCGTAGGATTAACAAACTCACCATCCATAACATCAATATGTATATAATCACAATTAGTATTATTTAATTTTTTAACATCCATTACTCTATCATTAGAGTTTAATATTGATACAGATATTTCCATAACATCACTACTTTCTTAAAAACGAAATATAATTATCATATCTAGATTTCAATATAACATTATCATCAACCAATGATTTAACATAACAACCATCTTCCTTATAATGCATACAATCTCTATATTTACATTTATCTAAATTATCAAACATTTCCTTCATATTATCTCTAATATCCATATTAGATAAACTACTTAAATCAAGTGAAGAAAATCCTGGAGTATCCACCACTAAACCTTCACATACTTCAAATAATTCAACATGTCTAGTAGTATGTTTACCTCTTCCTAATGCCTTAGATATCTCATTAGTTTTTAATTCTAGCTTACTATCTAATTTATTTAATAAACTACTTTTACCTGCACCAGATTGTCCTACAAATACTGATAAATTATTTTTTAAAATAGACTTAATTTTATCTATTTGAGTATTCTTAACAGTAACATATCCAATACTTTCATAATAATTAATAATACTATTAATTTCCTTTAATTCTTCTAGATTTAATAAATCTAACTTAGTAAAACATATAACAGGTTCAATATTATTATACATTGTAAGTACCAATAACTTATCTAATAAATTAGTATCAAGTTTAGGTTTAACCGAAGTAACAATAATAGCTTTATCTATATTAGATACACTAGGTCTAATTAAACTATTTTTTCTTTTTTTAATATCTATTATATAATTATTATTATTATCAATTTCCACTATATCTCCAACCAAAGGAGTAAGATTAGAAATTCTAAACTTACCCCTAGGTTTACAAGTATATAATTCATTATCAATTTTAACTACATAATCATTACTAATATTTTTAATAATTCTACCTTCCATATAACTCCCTACTAATTATTATTATCATTATTGTTATTATTATCTTTATTATCATCACCAGGTAACATATTATCAATAGGATCAGTTTTTTTCTTAGCAACCTTTATCTTTAAAGATACACCTTTAATAATAGGATCACTAGTACCTCTACTTTGATAAATAATCTTACCTTCTTCCTCAGTATCAGATTCTACCTCAGTAACATCTAAAGTAATACCATATTCCTTAGCAAATGCTTCAGCATCAGATAAAGTCCAACCTTCTCCAACCATATCAGGATATGTCGCAGCAACATCAGGAATATATAAAGTAATAGTATCTCCCTTAGATAATCTTACCTTTTCAGTTGCATCCTTATCATATTTAGGATTTTGATCAACAATTAAATCTTCCTTATTTTCATAATCTTCTGGTTTCTCAACAGATTTCTTTTCTACTAAAACATTAATTCCAAGTAATTCTAACTTAGCCTTAACCTCATAATACTTTTTACCAGTAAAATCTTCTAGTTCATAAGTTTCACTACCAACAGATTCCACTATTACAATAGTACTACCTTTCTTTCTACTAGAACCCTTAACAGGATTAGTTCTAATAACATTGCCTTTTTCTATTGTATCGCTATATCCTTCTTCAGTAGTATAATTAAATCCTAATCTTTTAAGCTCTGCAATTGCATCTTCAACAGATAAATCAACAACATCAGGAACCTTAATATCAGTAACCTCATCTCTACCAATAAGAACAAATACAATACCAGCAATAATAAGTAATCCAATAAATATACCTGCCAAAATAATAGGTAATTTATATTTATCTTTTTTAGTCATTGAACCAATAACTTCTTCCTCATTATTTTGTTCTTCAATCTTTTTCTTTTCTTTTAATTCATCCAAGTCCTTAGGTTCCTCAATCTCAGGTTTAGATTTCTTAACATTAGTTATTACCTTAGTATCATCAATATCATTCTCAGGATATTCAAACACTATTTTCTTTTCATTTTTCTTATCTTCATTTAAACATTCCTTTAAATCCTTATTCATATCTTTAACAGAATCATATCTATTCTTAGGATTTTTAGCAGTAGCCCTAAGAACAATATTTTCAACACTTTGAGGTATTGTAGGATTTTGTCTACGAATACTAGGAATCTTCTCCTTTAAATGTTTTAAAGCAATTTCAACAGCATTATCTCCCTTAAAAGGAACACTACCTGTAATAAGTTCATACATAAGAATACCTAATGAATAAATATCACTTTTAATTGTTGAACTCTTACCATTTGCTTGTTCAGGTGGTAAATAATGCACACTCCCCATAACAGAATTAGTTTGCGTAAGTTGCGTAGCATTAAGAGCCATCGCTATACCAAAATCAGTTATCTTAACTAATCCATCATCCTGTATCATAATATTTTGAGGTTTAATATCCCTATGTATTATATAAGCATCATGTGCATGAGCAAGCCCATCTGTTAACTGAAGCATAATATCTATAACCTCAGATAAAGTAAGCGAACCTCTTTTTTGTAATAATTGTTTTAAAGTTTTACCCTCGATATATTCCATAACAATATAATGTTGACCTTCTTCTTCCTCAACATCATAAACTTCTACTATATTTGGATGAGATAAATTAGCAACAGATTGAGCCTCTCTTTGGAAACGACGAATAAACTTTTCATCATTTGCCAAATCTCCTCTTAAAACTTTAATAGCAACCTTCCTATCTAATATTTTATCATTAGCTAAATAAACATTAGCCATTCCACCTTCACCAATAGACTTAACAATTTCATAACGACCTCCAATTATTTGACCATTTGAAAGCATTATAAATCACCACTTTCTTTCTTTAAATAAGCTATTGTAATATTATCAGTGCCACCTCTACTATTCGCCTTTCTAACTAACTTAGTAATTGCGTCAGTAACAGATAAATCACTATTTAGTACCTTCTCTATTTGTTCTTCAGTAAGCATATTAGTAAGTCCATCACTACACAAGAACAACCCTTTAACTGAAGTATCAACATCAAATATATCAATTTCAATTGGATCATTTGCACCAAGTGCTCTCATTAATACATTCTTTCTAGGATGATACTTTGCTTCTTCTGGAGTAAGTTCACCAGTAGCAACAAGCAAATTGACTAATGTATGATCTTTTGTGACCTTATATAATTTTTCATTTTTATAAGCATATCCTGAAGAATCCCCAATATTACCATATAAGATATAATCATCTGTTTTAAGTGCTACTACTAATGTAGTACCCATTCCCTTACTATCTGGATTATTATCAGTATATTCAAATATTTGTTTATTTATTTCAGTAACTACATTTCTTAACCAATCAATCGCAGTATCCTTATCACCTAAAGTATCTAATCTATAAAAACTTTCAGTTAAATGATTAATAGCAATAGATGAAGCAACCTCTCCTGCTTTATGACCACCCATACCATCAGCAACTGCAAGTAAATATTCATTATTTTTATTATTAATAATTGTCACTGAATCTTCATTATGACTTCTTACCTTTCCAGCATCTGTTAAATAAAATGTTTGCATATTACACCTCTTTACTAGCCCTAAGTTGTCCACACGCTGCATCAACCTTTGAGCCAAATTCTTTTCTTATTGTTACATTTATACTATTCTTCTTAAGTATATCATAAAATTTCATAATTTGCGAGTTTTTTGACCTTTTAAAAGAAATATTTTCCGTTTCATTATAAGGAATTAAATTAACATAACAATTAATCCCTTTTAATAACTCACTTAATTTCATTGCACATTCAGTACTATCATTTATATTATCTAACATTATATATTCAAAAGTTACCCTACGATTAGTAACAGAAATATATTTTTTAATCGCTTTCATTAACTCTTCTAATTTATATCTTTTACTAATAGGCATTATTTTATTCCTAATTTCATCATTTGGAGCATGTAAACTAATAGCTAAATTTACTTGACCTTCCTCATTCATAAACTTATAAATACCAGGAACAATACCACAAGTAGAAATAGTTATATGCCTACTACCAATATCAATTCCCTTATTATCATTAACAATTTTAACAAATCTCATTACATTATCATAATTATCAAAAGGCTCTCCAATACCCATAACTACAATATGACTAATTCTCTTACCAATATCCTGTTCAATCAATAATATTTGTTCTACTATTTCATAAGCTTCTAAATTTCTTCTTTTTTTAAGTCTACCACTCTCACAAAAAGCACAACTCATATTACAACCAACTTGACTTGATACACATACACTAATACCATAATCATGAAACATAACAACAGATTCAATTCTTTCTCCATCAATAAGTTCAAATAAATATTTTTTAACTAGATTATCTTCTTGCTTAACAATTAATTTAATCATATCAAAACTAAAATCTTTATTTAATCTTTCTTTAATATTATTACCAATATTATTCATTTCACTAGTATTATTTATTCTTTTTTTATATAAAAATTCATATAATTGTACACTTCTAAATTTTTTATCTCCAATACTAACAAAATAATCTTCAAATTCTTTTCTAGTTAAATCATAAATATTTCTCAATTTTAACACTTCCCCATTAAATATTATACCAAAAAGAAACATACTTTAAAATATGTTTCTTATTTTTTTTACATTAATTTTACTTATTAATCATTAACTTTATTTAAAATAACTTTAACCATACTATTATTACGAGAACTTATAATGATAGTATCATTTGTTATTTCATATGGATATGACCAAATAGGATTACAATTACCATATACAATTTCACCATCATTAGAAATTTCATATGCCTTACATTTATCATTAATAATAATTAATTCATTATTAGAAATATACCATTTACCTTCAGCACTATAACCACCCGCTCTTACATTTCCAGCACTAGCACTAGCGCTACCATCTTCATTTAATACTAATTTTTCACTAGCCATCTTACCACTAGCCCAAGGATCTTCTTCATATTTAGTTTCTCCACTAGCATTCTTTTCTTTTTCTACATACTCTCCTTCATATGTATAAGTACCAATAAACTTACTAACTAAACTAGTATCTAATTTACAATCAGTTTTATTATCATCTGGCTTAATATTATCATTAACTTTATTATTGTTATCAATAACATTATTATCTTCTTTTAAAGTTTTTTCATAAACAATAAAACCACCTAAAGCAAGTACCATAATAATTAATACTACCAATACTATTTTTAAACCTTTATTATTCATTGCATTCTCCTTTCAATACAAATATAACATAAAATAAAAAAGAATAAAATATAATTCTATTCCTTTTACATTATTTTACATTATTCAAATATTCTTCCAATGTAATATCATTATTATATATACTTTTAGCAACATTACCAACATATCTTAAATGCCAAGGTTCATAACTATACTTAGTAATATCTTCTTTTCCAAAAGGATATCTTAGTATAAAACCATATCTATAACAATTTTGATGTATCCATTTAATTTCCTCGAAATCTTCTAATTCATGTTCTATATAACACTTATTATTTTTATAAATACATATATCTATTGCAAGACCAGTTTGATGTTCAGAACATCCAGCCTTAGCAATCCTACTAATAGCATAATTAAAACCTTTTTCTTTAACTAACTTATTATATATTTTTTCTTGATATAAGTAATCTCTATATCCACTCATTATATCAATATCATATCCATATTTTTTAGCATCCTCTTGCATTAACAAGAAATTTTTATAACATTCATCATTTATTTTTATACCATCTTTATACTTACTTAAAACTTCAACTAAATTACTGGGTATAAACTCATTATCAAGTGGATTATCCTTATTAACTAACATTAAATAATTCATATATCCCCCTAATACATTATATGCAAATACTTAATCTACTGTTACCTTACTAATACTCTTATGTTTCTTCATAAGTTTTTTTATACCAAATGGATGAGGAAAAGCAACCGTAATAATAGATTTATCTACCGCAGTAACAATACCATTACCATAATCAGTATGATGTATCATATCACCAACATTAAAATCAGTATCATCATTATTAAACATATTTTCTTTAACAATCTTTTTAACACTACCTACTAATGATGTAGTTCTCTTTTCACTATCAACATATTTACTATCTATTTCATCCATAAATCTTGAAGGAGGATTAACTTGTGTATTACCAAATAGCATTCTTTTTTTAGCATTAAGTAACCATAATTTCTTTTTAGCCCTAGTTATAGCAACATAACATAATCTTCTTTCTTCTTCAATCGCAGAATTAGTACCTTCATTAATAGCATTATAATGTGGAAATATACCTTCTTCCATACCAATTACAAAAACATCATCAAACTCTAATCCCTTAACTGAGTGTACAGTCATTAAACTAACTTTATTATTACCATCTTGATGTTCACTCATATCACTAACTAAACTAATTTCATTTAAGAAATCATCTAGTGATATAACACCATATTCTTCCTCATAGTTTTTAGTAATAGATTTAAATTCCTCAAGATTCTCTAATCTAATTTCAGAATCCAAAGATTTTTCATTTTCAAGTTCTTGTTTAATACCACTTTTATCTAATACTAATTCAACCATTTCAGTTAAACTTAAATTCTCACATTTTTCTTTTAAATCGAGAATTAAGTTTTTAAACTCTAATTCCTTAGCACTATTAATTGCATCAAATAAACAAGAATTATTTACTAAAGCAACATTACTTATATTATCAATTGTCTTTTCACCAATTTTTCTCTTGGGAACATTTATTACTCTAAGTAAACTAACATCATCTTTATAATTATTAATTAATCTTAAATAACATATTAAATCCTTAATTTCTTTTCTATTATAGAAATAAAAACTACCAATAATTTTATAAGGAATATTATTTTTTAAACAAGCTTCTTCCATAACCCTACTTTGTGCATTAGTACGATAAAGTACAGCAATATCAACAGGATTAACTCCTTCACTAATTAATTTTTTAATTTCTTTTGCAACATAATCCGCTTCTTCTTTTTCACCATCAGTTCTAATATATTTAATTAATTCTCCTTCTTCATTATTACTCCATAAATTTTTATCTTTTCTTAATTTATTATTTTTAATAACAGAGTTTGCAGCATTTAATATTGTCTTAGTAGACCTATAATTTTCTTCAAGTAAAATAGTTTTACAATCAGGATAATCTTTTTCAAAATTTAAAATATTTTTATAATTAGCACCCCTAAAAGCATATATTGCTTGATCATTATCTCCAACTACAAATATATTTTTATATTTTTTAGCTAACATCTTGCTAAATATATATTGACATTCATTAGTATCTTGATACTCATCAATTAAAATATATTTATATCTTTCTTGATAACTCTCTAATACACTAGGATACTCTCTAAATAATCTTATAGGTAATATTAATAAATCATCAAAATCAACTGAATTATTTAATTTTAATTTCTCTAAATATTTTTCATATACCTTAACAATATTTTTATCATACTCCAAATTAGCAAAAGACTGTAAATCCATAAGTTCATTCTTCGCAGAACTAATCTTATTTCTAATATTTTTAGCATTATAATATTGTGGACTTAAATTCATATCCTTCATTATTTTCTTAATAACAGTAAGTGCATCATCACTATCAATAATAACAAAATTTTTATCATATCCTAATTTCTCATAATTTTCTTTTAAAATCTTTAATCCCAAAGAGTGAAAAGTAGATATTTGTATCATATAAGCATCATTACCTATTAAATTAAATACTCTATCTTTCATCTCCTTTGCAGCCTTATTAGTAAAAGTAATAGCAAGTATATTCGCAGGACTTATACCATTATCAATTAAATTAGCAATCCTATTAGTCAAAACTTTAGTCTTACCACTACCTGCTCCTGCTAAAACTAGCATTGGACCATTTATATATAAAACAGCTTCTTTCTGTTTATCATTCAAATTATCTATATTCATTATATACCTTCTTTCTACAACATATCTGATAAATATTATAACATTTTTTATAACAAATAACTATATAATTCCAAAAGTTTTTAATCAAATTAAAAAAAGATAAATTACTTATCCTTTTTGTCTTCATCTAAATCTTCAAATAATAATTTTATATGTACACCTAATACTTTTGAAATATGATATAAAGTATTAAGAGAAAATGTTTTAAAAGTTTCATTCTCTATATCACCTATAAAATTTTCACTAAAACAGCATCTTTTTGCTAATTCTTTCTGTGTCCAACCATTTAATTTTCTATATTTTCTAACATTTTTACCAACCCAATAATATATATAATTATTATCATTTTTATCCATTTTTGCCATATAATCAACTCCTAATATTATTATCCAATAAAAAAAGTTTAATATACCACTTCAAATAGGTGGGGTTTTATGCTATAATATTTATAGAAAGGAGGAAGTAATTATGAAAAAAACAATTATAAGTATATTTTTTATAGCATTTTGTTTATTATTAACTGGTTGTACAGAAACAACAAGCACAAACCAAGATGGAAAGTTAACAAAAGAATTCACTGTTGGAGAAACTGCAACAGTTAACAACACAAAAATAAAAATTAATTCTATTAAAAAAATAACCGAAGAATGTTCTTTTGAATGGGATGGAAAATGTGAAAGTTATACTAAACCAGATAATGATTACTTTTTGTTATTTGATATTACAATAGAAAATACAGGAAGTAATGAATTAAATATTTCATCAATTATGTCATTTGATTTAAAAGATGATAACGGAGAAAAAGGCAATTTAGAAATAACATTAGATGCAATAAATAGCAGTTTAGACAATAGCATAATGGCCAACGACAAATTAAAAGGGCAAATAGCATACGACGTAAAAGATAGTGAAAAATATTATTTATATTACCAAGATAGTTTAATAGATGATAATATTAAATTTATAATAAACAAAAGTGATATAACAGAATAGGAGTTAAATATGTTTAATAATAGGAGTAGAATTTTATTTACAAGCTCAATAATAGCAACTGCATATATTATTTATTTAATTACATATTTTTATAATGGTATGCAAAGCAATGATAGTGCAGAAGCAATTGGTGGAGCAATAGCAACCGCACTAGTTACACCACATATATTAATGATAGGATTAGGAACTATTTTTGGTTGGTTAGGATTTTTTCTTAGAAAAACTAGTTTTGCATTAGTAAGTGCAATTTTATTTTCCGTTGGAGCATTAATTTTTCTAATGTATGCACCAATATGTATACCAATAATAATATTAGGATTTATAGGCTATGCAAATCAAAAGAAATTAAATAATAGTAATATATAAGAAATATCATTAGAAACTACAAAAAAGTAGTTTCTTTTTTAAACGAAAAAAAGAATAAACATAAGTTTACTCTTCAAATACTTGTGGTATTTCACTTTCATAATTAGGTCCACCAATATAATATGAATATTGATAATCGCTAAACCTATCCATAACATCATTTATTGGAATAATAGTATAATCTTTTAATATTACATACTTATAAGTAAAAGTTAAAACTTCATCATAATACTTACTAAGCAATTTAATTTTCATTGTAGTATATACAGTTTTATTTAATTTAGAATCAAAATATTTTATAATTTCATAATATCCCTTATCAGTCTTTAATATCTTTTCGTTATATATTCTAATTAAATTTTCACCTTCATAATTACCACTTATTTTTTCAATATTAGGATATCTCTCATTACCATATACAATAGCATATAATTGATTATCCTTAAAATAAACATAATTAGACATAAAATCATAATCAATTTTCTTACCTAAATATGTAGTAGAATAATCCCATTTTAAATAATCACTCAAATTATAACTAGCATTTAAAAACATATCATAACTATTTCTGACCTTATTATCAATATTATCATCATGTAAAGTATACAATATATCATTATAATCATAAAACTTAATATCTGCTCCACCATCTGGAGTAATATTCATAACTTTAATATTACTAGGAACATCAAATACCTTTTTATAAGAAAATTCTCCATTATCTAATTTAGTATAATCATATATATAAATACTATTATTACTAATAAAAGCATAATCTCTAAAACAAGTATCTTCATTTAAAACTTCAGCATTACTAATTTTTTTATAATAATTTTCATCCTTATTATTTTTCTTTATTACCTCACTTAATAAAGTATTAGATTTATTATTAGAATTATTTCTATTATTGTTATCTTTTTTATTACCAAGCAATACAATACATAAAATAACTATTACTAAAACTACTATACCAGAAATAATATATATTAATTTTTTATTCTTCATATTAACCTCTATTTTTCAATATATCCTACTACTTTATCAGTATACATATCATCAGTAATACTCTTATATCTCTTACCACTATAATCATCAGTAAAACCATTATAAGCCTTATATACTTCATTAGTTTCAGTATCATATACTCTTTCATATCCCAAAGTAGCATCACTTTGTTTTTGACTCATAATATCATAACTCTTATTTCTCTTTTCCCAAGAATCCATAATACCATCAGTTATTTGATTACCAACATTTCTAATATTTTGAAAATTTTTCATAACTGCATCTTGCTGGTTGTTAAAGCCATTTACAAAAGTATCAGTAAATTCTAATGAAGAAGCAACAGTACTTAAAGCATCTTCCCAATTTATAAAGTCATCCTTTGGCGCAGTATAAAACATTGTATCATATACATTTAAATAATTTATATCAATTTGTTTACCAGAAATAATATTTTCATAAACATAATATGGTCCAACATCATATACATAAGCAGTAAATAAACCTTCGGCATCTTTACCATTATTATCTTTAAATGTTGCCCTTAAAATATCTCCACCTATAACTGCTTTACCTAAATTATCAACAACTTTAAATTCATTTAAAACAGGAAAAGTAAAAGTTGAAGTATTATTTAAAGTTCCTAAATCATTAAATATTTTATAAAATCCTTCCGTAGTCTTCTCTTCAATTACAGATGTTTTAGCAAAAATATTATTTGGATAATACTTCTGTTGCCATCTTTTGGCATCTTCTGACTTATTATATCCCTCAGTTTTCATATTAAAGAAAAATTGATATAAGCTATTCTCAGGATTATATACCTTAATAGTATAATGAATATAATCTCCTAAAACATCTACTTTCCATCCCTTAGGTTTCTTAATCTTAAATTCATTAGTACTATAATCCTCCAAAACAATATTCTTAATTTCACTATCAACTATCTTAACCTTTCTATCAGGATTAGATAAACTCATAATAACCACTCCTAAAATAATAACTATAAGTCCAATACCACCATATAAAAAATATTTCTTTTTCATTATTCCTCCTATCTAAATATAGTATAATATAAAATTAAAAGTAAAGCAACACAACAAAGAAAAAAAGCAAGAAATTTTTCTTGCTTTTTTTACATTTTAACTTCTTTTATTCTTGTAGAAATATATTCCTATTCCACTCAAACAGATAATAGAAACAAATGCTAAAATAACACTATTAATAATATTATCCCCAGTTTGTGGATTATTAACATTCTTAACACCTAAAGTATAAATACTAAAATGGTCAGTATTAAATATTGCATAACCATCTTTAACAGTAACTTCATACTCTGTTACCTTACCATTATCACCAACATAATATGCTACTAAATTCTTATTTTTATATTCATCTTTAATAGGAATTTTTACTTCAAAACTACCATTAACTAATTTAGATACATAATTATCTAATGATTTAGAAAATAATTTTAAATCATACATTTCACTATTAGTAAGTTTTAAAATATCTAATATTTTCTTATAAGTTTCACCATCAGTAATCTTACGAACATTTACTAATGCATCATATGGAATAGTTTTATTACTACTAGAAATACTAACATCAGTTAATATATCTGAAGATTATTTTGAAGAATTAGAAAACATTTTAATTACTTTCTTCATTCTTCCACTCCTTTCTATTCTAATAATAACATACTTTTTTAATATTTCAAAGTATTTATTAATGTTTTATAAAATTAACACTTTTACATATTAAGAATATAATAAAATGATTAAGGAGGTTATATGAAAAAATTTTTAACTATTGTAATTATACTTCTATTAGCAGTTATAATTACAGTATTTACTATTAACAAAAAAGATAAAGAGGACAATAATTTAACACAAATTACATTGGCCGAAGTTGCACATACAATATTCTATGCTCCACAATATTTAGCAATAAATAATGGTTATTTTGAAGAAGAAGGATTAAAAATTAATTTAATCTTAACAAGTGGCGCAGATGCCGTAATGTCTGCAGTATTATCAGGGGATGCTGATATTGGTTTCTCAGGAACCGAAGCAACAATATATGTTTATAATGGTGGTGAAAAAGACTACATAAAAACATTCGCAGGGCTTACCCAAAAAGACGGATCATTTTTAGTATCAAGAAAAAAATATGACAATTTTACTCTTGAAGATTTAAAAGGAAAAACAATAATCGGTGGTAGAATTGGTGGCATGCCAGAAATGACTTTTGAATGGGCATTAAGACAAAATAATATTGATCCAAAGAAAGATGTTAATATAGATACATCAATTGCCTTTTCTGCTATGGAAGGAGCTTTTATCGGAGGAACTGGTGACTTTGTAACCTTATTTGAACCAAATGCCCTATCTGTAGAAAAAAATGGTTATGGTTATGTAGTTGCATACATTGGAGAACTCGGAGGTAATGTTCCATATACAGCATATAATGCAAGAACAAGTTATATTGAAAACAATAAAGATATAATTAAAAAATTTACTAAAGCAATTAATAAAGGATTAGAATTTGTAAAAAATAATTCCGAAGAAAAAATTGCCGAATGTATTATAGATTTCTTCCCAGATACCTCAATGAATGATTTAATTAAAATAGTAAAAAGATATAAAGATGGTAACGCATGGAAAGAAAATATAACTATTAATGAAGAAGAATTTAAACATATCCAAGATATCATGAAAGCATCAAATGAATTAGATAATTATGTAGAATATGACAAATTAATATTTAATGAATTCTTCAAAGATTATGAATAAAATACTAGAAATAAAAAATCTAAGTAAAAACTATTTATCCAAAGAAGGTATAGTTAATGCAATAAAAGATATCTCATTCGAAGTATATGAAAAAGATTTTATTGCCATTGTCGGACCTTCTGGATGTGGAAAATCTACATTATTATCAATTCTAGCAAATCTTGAAAACAAAACATCAGGATTAATAAAATATAATAATAAAGATATAAAAATAGGTTACATGTTTCAACAAGATTGTCTCTTTGATCATTTAACAATATTAGAAAATTGTCTCTTAGGATTAAAAATAAGAGGCAAAATAAACAAACATGATAAATCATATGTAATTAACTTACTAAATACTTATGGATTAAAAGAATTTATAAATAAATATCCAAAAAACTTATCCGGAGGTATGCGACAAAGAGTAGCATTAATTAGAACATTAGCAATAAAACCAGATATAATATTACTAGATGAACCATTTAGTGCACTAGACGCACAATCTAGATTAATTGTCTCAGATGATGTCTATAAAATAATAAAAAAAGAAAATAAAACTGCAATAATGGTAACACACAATATCTCTGAATCAATAACAATGGCAAATAAAGTAATTATCTTATCTGATAGACCTTCAACAATAAAGAAAGTTATAGATATAAATCTTACAAATAAAACTACACCAATAAATAATAGAAAATGTATTGAATTTGATAAATATTATGATGAAATATGGAAAGAAATTGATTTCAATGTCTAATGAATATAAAAAGTACTTAAAAAAGATTAAACTAAATAAAATTTTAGTTAAATTATCTCAATTATTAATATTAATTTTATTTATATTTATTTGGGAATATTTAGCTAAAAAAGAAATAATCAATACATTTATCTATTCATCACCATCAAGAATAGTAAAAACAATAATAAATCTACATAAAACAAATAATTTATATCATCATATTTGGATAACTTTATATGAAACATTAATAAGTTTCTCACTAGGTACATTCTTAGGGATTATAATTGCAACAATATTATGGTATAGTAAATTCTTATACAAAGTAATAGACCCATATCTTACAGTAATAAATAGTTTACCAAAAGTAAGTTTAGGACCTATTATAATAATAATTTTTGGAGCAAATATAAATTCCATAATAATTATGGCATTACTAATATCTGTTATAATAACAACAATAACTGTTTATAATGGTTTTAGTGAAACAGATATAAATAAAATAAATTTACTTAAATCATTTAAAGCAACAAAAACACAAATATATAAGTATTTAATATTACCTAATAGTTATTCAACAATAATAAGTAGTCTTAAAGTTAATGTATCCATGTCACTAATAGGTGTAATCATGGGTGAATTACTCGTAAGTAAAGAAGGAATTGGATATTTAATAATGTATGGTTCACAAGTATTTAATTTAAACCTTGTAATAAGTGGCATAATAATCTTAATGATAGTATCATATCTTATGTATTTAATTGTTAGTTATATAGAAAAAATACTAATTAAAAACTAGTATTTTTTTTAAATCATTCAAGATAATTATCAGGATTTACTACCACTCTTTCACTAAGTAATTCATCCTTAAATATTTCCATAAATTTAACTAATTGTTTCTTTATAACATCAGGATATACAGCCTTACTAAATCTAATTGCATCATATATATTTTTAAATCCAACTTCTTTTTTATTTTCATATATTGCATTAGAAAATGCTTGTCGTAATAATACTAAAGCAACATCAGGATATCTAGATGCATTTTCATATACTCTATTATACTCCTTAGTAGTTTCCACAATAAATTTCATAATATTTTCTTTAATAAAATCAGTATAAGGTAATATAACACCAGTTTGTTTCTCTATCTTAGGTAATGTTTGCAATAATATTTGTACACACATTTCTTCAGTAGGTTCAGAAACATCAACCTTTTCAAATCTTCTTAAAAAAGCCTTATCTCTAAGAATGTATCTATTATACTCATCAGTAGTAGTAGCACCAATCATCTTAATACTACCTCTACTTAATCCTTCCTTAAACATATTTGCTAAATCTAATGCTCCATCATTTCCAATTAAAGTATGAATTTCATCTATAAATAAAATAATTTTATCCATTGTCTTAAGTTCATTAACAAGTTTTAAAACTCTATTTTCACCATTATCTTCACCTAATAAAGCAGTAGTATTAACTCTATATATTTTATACCCTTTTAAAGCATCAGGTATATCATTTCTTTGTATCTTATATGCAATACCCTCAACTATGGCAGTTTTACCAATACCAGGCTTACCTACTAAAACTGCAGATTTTTCAGGAGTAAGTAATATTAATATTGCTTTTTTTATTTCCTCATCTCTTGCAATCGCAGGATTAGTAATATATGTAATACTAGTTAATTCATCAGCATATCTACTTAACATAGATTGACTATTATCATTTATAACACTATTATTTAAATTATTAGAATTACCATTAATTGGTAAACTTGTATCATATAGTTTGTTATTCATAAATTACCTCCTAAAAAATAATAACATTATCCACATAGCAAAAGTAAATATACCTGCACTAAGAAAAATAATATTAACAAAACCATAACTCATTTTTCTATTATTATCAAAATCAACCATAGGCAATTCATCAATAGGCATTTTCTTATCTTCTATTTTAAAATTTAATCCATCATTCATAAAATATACCTTCTAACTTTTTTCTAATATTCTTATCATTAATATTCTTAATAATGTTATTTACCTCTAAATTCTTTTTATATAACTTTAAATTATCTTCATAAAATAATAACTTTTTCTCAATAGATTTAATACTTTTATGTATTGCATTTCTACTTACACCAACATTTTCACTAATCTCAGATAATGACAAATTATTAAAATAATAATCTTCAAAATACTTTTTTTGTTTTACAGAAAATAATGATGAATATAAATCATATAAAATAATGTAATAATCTCTTTCTTCCATATTAAACAACTTTAACAATCGTATAGATAACTGCAAAAAGTACTAAAGCAACACCAAATATAAATAATCCATAAACTGTTTTCTTTTTTGATTTATCATCAATAAAATAATAAGCAATACAGAATAACTCTAATCCAATAGTAATTAATAATGCTGGTACAAATATTGCATTTTTAATAACTGCACCAAATAACAATATAATTAATAATCCTACAACATAACAAGCATATCTTTCATAATCTTTTGAACTTGCTTTTTTCTTATTATCTATACTCTTCTTACCTTTCTTAATATTTTTTAAATTAAAACCCATACTTTTCACCCTTTCTATAAATCTTTAAATAATCCATATATATATTTTTCAATATCAAATACTTTTAAATCTTCTACTTTTTCACCTAAACCGATTAATTTAACAGGTATTCCAACCTCTTCTTTTATAGCAATAACTATACCACCCTTAGCAGTTCCATCTAATTTAGTTAATACAATACCAGTTATATCTGTAATCTCTTTAAATGACTTAGCTTGACTAATACCATTTTGACCAGTAGTAGCATCAATTACAAGTAATGTTTCATGGGGAGCATCTGGAATAACTTTCTTAATAACTTTATTTATTTTTTCAAGTTCATTCATTAAATTAACTTTATTTTGAAGTCTACCTGCAGTATCCACTAAAACAATATCATAATTTTCATTAGTAGCCTTAACTAATCCATCATAAATAACTGAAGAAGGATCTTTATTCGTAGAATATTCAACATAACAATCAGTTCTTTTTCCCCATTCTACAATTTGCTCTACTGCACCTGCTCTAAAAGTATCACCTGCAATAAGCATAACTTTTTTTCCTTCTTTTCGATATTTCGAAGCCATTTTACCAATCGTAGTAGTCTTACCTACTCCATTAACTCCAACAAATAAAATAACCGAAGGATTACTATCTATATTAATTTTAGTACTAACAACGCCATTATCAACATACATAATAAGTAACTCATCAACAATTATTTCTTTTAAAATTTCACTATCAGTAATATGTTCTTTCTTTACTCTATCTCTTAATTTATCAACAAAATTCATAACAGTATTAACACCAATATCTGCCATAATTAAAATATTTTCTAACTCTTCAAAATAATCTTCAGATATATTTTTATATTTTTTACTCAAATTACTTAACTGAGAAACAAATTCATTTCTAGATTTTTTTAATCCTTCGTCATATACTTTATCTTCTTTTTCTTTAGAAACAAAAACTTTTTTTATTTTATCAAATAGTCCCATATAAATCCTCCTGTAACATAAATATATTATACAACAATTTTATATAATTTAAAAGAAAAATGAGAATAAAATTCCCATTTTTATTTACTTTCGCCATTTGTGTCAGTTGTACTACTATTATCTATTGGACTATCTAAATAAATATAACCTACAGGAGACAATCCATTCCATTTGCCATCCATATCCAGTTCCTCAACACCTAACCATAAATGTCTTACTCCATCAGCATCACTTATATATATTTTACCATTAACTTTATCAACTGCTTCAACATAAGCAACATGACCAGCTCCATCATTAACATACGTAACAAGGGAATTAGGACGAGGTTCAGAACCATATTCAAACCATTTATTCTTTTCATTTTCACTATAATACTGTCCACCATTACCCCAAAGGGTAGGATAATTTTCTCCCAAGAATTGGCTAGCTCTTGCATTTGCCCACCAAGTACATTGTAAATATCCTAAACTATTACCTTCTTCAGAGGTCATAAATTTACCACTTCTATTTGCAACTTCATCTGCCAACAATGAACGTAAACTATCCAAAGCATCCTGATTAACTGAACCATCAGCATTATATAAATTTATATTATCTATTTGATACATTTGACGTTCTTTTGCTTTATAAGCATTAAGTAAACTATTATAAGAAATATATCGCCCTTCGCCAGAATTATCCGTATAAAATAAATTAGGATTTACAAGAACCTGATTGACTAATGAATCTAACTTTGTAATTTCATCAGATGTCATACCAGATAAATCTTTGTATTGCTGCATTTGAGTATTCATAATATGAACAGCATAAGAAATATTATCCGCAAGCCCCATCATATAAGAACTTGAAGTAGCATCAGCCAAAGACATACCATCATAATTATCTTCAAAACTTACATTGGGAAAACTATCCAATCCTAACGATTGCATATCAAAACCACTTAAATCAAGTGAATAACCGACCAAACTAGCAAGTGCAGATATTGCCCCAGCAAGAACACCAAGTTGCGACATAGCAGATGTAGAAATTTCAGTAATTCTTTGTGCCTCTCTTGACATCTCAATATAGTCAACATGAACAATACCTAAATTATAAAATGATAATGCGCCATCAGGAATAGAAGCATCAAACATATCCGAACCAATATCAGAGTATAAATATTGATCAACATATGAAGTTGGATTCTCCCTCTTATCATTAATTTCATTTTGATATATAATTGTAGGCTTAATATATACAATATTATTATTAGAACTACTATTGCTCATAAAACACCTCCATAAATTATTTATTGTAAATCAAATTTTTACTTTACTCATCATAATTAACATGATAAGTAAAATATCCTGTATTAATCAAGTCACTTATTGAATATTTTCTAACAGCAGAACCAATACCAGAATTAAGATTTTCCGTAGTTATAACAAAATCATTATCTTTATCAACGTAAAGGACATATCTAGCATGACCATAAGATGTAAGAATATCACCAGGTAAAATATTATTAATATCAACAGTAGTAATATTATCTTTATCAGCCAAAAAAGTTCCTGTAGAACCACTATTAAAATTAGGATTTCCTTCTTTAACTAAAATTGATACATATGAACTACAATCAGTTGCAGTTGACAAATCATTTAAATCAAAATTAGTATGACCACCACCATAAGAATATCTCAATGTAATATTATTGTCACCCAAAAAATTATTCAAAGCAATTGCTCCCCTTACAGCCTTTTCTCTATTTGTTAAAGCACCCTTCTCAGCAGAATCAAGTATATATCTCAAATACTCTTTTCCAGTAGAAACACCAACTAATCTCATTTCATCTTGTAAATTATTTTCAATATAACTATATAAGTTAACCTCATTATTATTATCACAAGATACAAGTAAATCATCAAAGTTAGCTATTCCATAATCAGCAACAAGTTGAGCCTTCTTATATTCAAGTAATAAATCATTATAATAAATGTGACATAAAACACCATCAACATTTCTATAAGTAAGTTCAGGATTATTCAACACCTGATTAACCATATTATTTAATTTAAGTAATTGTTCCTCAGTAATATTAGCCTGTTCCTGATACATATTTATTTGACTATTCATAATATGAATAACATTTGAAATATTATCATAAAGTGATAAAGCATATTCAGTTGAAGCAGCCAACATCTCAGACATACCACTATAATTTCCCTCTTCAATAGCCAAAGGAAAAGAATCTAGTCCTAAAGATTCTGCATCAAAACCACTAGTATCAATTGAATAACCAACCAAACTAGCAAGGTTACATAATGCACTTGCTAACAAGCAAAGTTGATCAACAGCACTTCTACCAATAACATCAATTCTTTCAGTTTCTCTTTTCATTTCAATGTAATCAACATGAACATTACCTAAGTTATAAAAAGATAAAGTTGAATTATCAATATCAGCATGAAATATATCAGTACCTAAATCATTATAAGAAACATCAATATCATCAGTACTTGCATTAGAATCATAATCTGTATTAATATAATTATATTCTTTCGGCATAAATATCACATCCTTTATTCTAATAAAGCTTCTAAAGTTTCAATTTCATTTTCTAGTAAAGTTATCCTTGCTTTATATTCAGCAATTTTAGCTTCAGCAGCAGACATAACAGCACCTTCTTGTGATAAAATTTTACCACCAGAACCACATTGTTCACCAACCTTAGTTAATATATCTTTAACTTTAGCAATAGAAACACTATTTGTAGCACTCCAATAATTATCCATATTATTAACAATCCATTTAAAAGAAGAATTTGCCTGTGAAATTCCATCTCTTGGACAACTACTAACCTTTTCCATCGCATCTTCAATTTGTTTAATTTGATTATTTAAGGTATCAATAGTTTTTTGTATTCCCTTTATTTGTTCCAAAATTGCTGCATTATTATTAGATTTTGAAGAAGAACTACTAGAACTATTAGAAGCACTAATTTCGCTCATTTTATCACCACCCATATCATAAAAAAATTATATCAAAAAAATAAGCAAAAGTAAAGAAAAATAAAAATTAATACAAAAAAAGTGGTATTGTGCCACAATTGATGTGATACATTTCTGTATGAAAAAGTGACTCTTGTCTTATAACAGGTTATATAATATTTGGTATGGGTAACTAAAATTACTATCACAAATTTTTTATAAAGAAAAAGAGACATATTCAAATTCCTATGATACAATGTAATTAACAAAAAACAAATACTAAAAGGAATTGATTTAAATATCTTAAGATTATTATATATTAAAAGTGCTAAATACGGAAGAGGAAAACATACATTTTTACAAAGAATTTGTAAAAGAAGAAAATATTAAAGGTAAAAGAAGTTTAGTTTATCAAGGATTTCTTACATATATTCTAGAATGTTGTCCAAAATATGGAACATGTTATGATGAAAAAATAGAAAAACATGGATTTAAAAACTCATTAATTAAAATACCTTCTGTATCAAAACTTAATACTTATTTATCATTAGATAAACAAAAATATTATTGTAATAATTGCAATAGAACATTTACCTGTACTACAAAAATCGTTAACTATGAATGCAATATCTATAATAATACAAAACATTCAATTGCTGTTGATTTAATTAAAAAAAGATCTGAAAAAGATATTGCTATAGATAATAATGTATCTCCCAACACTGTTGAAAGAATCATTGATTCTTACTATCAACTTGATGATAAAGTGTATAAAAATATTTACCAAAAGTTTTATCATTTGATGAATTTAAATCAGTAAAATCTGCCGATGGTGCAATGAGTTTTCAAGTATGTAGTAGAAAAACCGGAAAAATCATTGATATTGTTGAAGATAGAAAATTAAATAATTTAATGAAGTATCTTTCTAGATATTCAAGAAATTCAAGAATGAATGTAGAAGTTGTTATTATTGATATGTATGTGCCCTATATTTCTTTAATTAAGGCAATATTTCCAAATGCCTTAATAGTTATTGATAAATTTCATTTAATTGAATTAATTTCAAGATCACTAAATAAAACAAGAATTAAAACTATGAAGAAAAATAAAGATAATTATAATAAACTTAAAAGATACAGAAAAAATATTTTGAAATCTAGATTTGAATTAAATTGTTCAACTTGGAAAAAATATCCTTGTTTCAATGACTTAACCACTGAACAAGATATTGTTGATTATCTAGTATCATTAGATAGTGAATTAGAAGAAACATATCAAGTATATCAAGATTTATTGTATACTTTTCAAAATAATAATTTTAATGTTCTGGATGTAACATTAAATAAAAAGTTTAACAATTTATCTGAATACATGAAAACATCAATAAAAACACTTAAAGGATATACAGAACATATAAAAAATACATTTAATACTGGATATCATAATGGATATGCAGAAGGAAATAATAATTTTATTAAAGTATTAAAAAGAATAGCTTTTGGTTTTAGATTATTTACAAGATTTAAAGCAAGAATAATGATATGTAAAGGACTTATTAATCCAAAAGAAAAAGAAGTTGAAATTTTATAACTTCAACTTCTTAGAATAGTTACTTTGACATAGTAAATTTTTATTCACCCACACTATTTGACAAAGAACCTGAATAGTAACAAAAAGTGAACATCTTATAAGTTCACTTCAAATATTAAATAATGTTACTAGCCAATATTAGAACTAACATTACTAGCAGCTTCTGCAGCTTCTTCGCCCAACTTGTTATAATTTGTAATTTGAGTATTTAAGAATTCATTTAATGTTCCAAAATTCTTACTTACCATTCCAGTAAGTTGAGCTGTATTATCTCTTAGTTGTAATACCTTTGAATTTAAATCAGTAATATCAACAAATGTTAATATTTCTTCTAATTCAGAAGTTAAAGAATCAGCAGTTCTAAGTAAACTATTTTTAGAATCTTCACTTCTAGTATTTAATTCACGTAATTTATCAAGAGATAGTGAAAGACTACCCATTTAATACATCTCCTTTCCTATATTTTATCCAATACTTGATGAAGCAATATCTTTTGTACCATCACCTAACGCAGTCATAATTGTAATAATATCGCCTAATACTGGAATTACCAATCCATTTAAACATGAAATACAGTCATTAAGACCATTTTTTAGATCCTCTAAGTCAGTACCAACATCACTAGTCCAATTTGCATTAATTTCTCTTAAAATATCTTCAAATTCTTGTGAGTTATTTTCTAAATCACCTTTATATTTAGTTAATTCTTCAATACTACTTGCTAATCTAGTTAAATCAACACTAAATGTATCTCCCATACATTCACCTCCTTTCAACTATAACAGAATGTTATATATAATACAGAAAACTAATTTTCTCTATTATCGATTATTTATCATATCTAGCCATTTTATTTCCATCATATGCAGTCCATGAACTTGAATCACTAGAACCATTACTAGAAGTACTACTAGAACCATTAGGATTTACTCCAAATGCAGTATCATACTTTAAATCATAATCAGATTTATGACCAACATTAGTAGCTTCTCTCAAGCCACTTGTTTCATCATATGTATAAACTTTCGTAGGCCCCGAATTTGATGAACTACTAGAACCTTGAACCTCAACAACTGGTTTAACTGGCTGAATATCAACAATTCCAGATTTGTCACTATTAACATCACCTAATGAGTTACCTATCTTGTCTGAACCTCTATAAGCACCAGGATCAGTAGGCCAAATATCTTTAGTAAGATGACCATCATTACCAGATATAAGCATCACCTTATCATTAGAACTATTACTACTACTACCACTATTTTGTGATAAATCACCTACAGCTTTACTGATTGTTTCTGCATGTTCACTATAACTTTGTAACTGACCTTCAAAAAATTTATTAATAACTTGATTATTTTTATCAAAATCATTTTCAACTTTTCTAAATGTTTCATACAAAGATTTTAATCTACTATTCAACTCTGGGGTTTGAACAGACTGAATTAACTCTTCAAAAACATCATCTAAATGTTGAAAATTAGCATTAACTCTACTTTCTAAATCAACTCCATTTAAAGCAGTATTATATAATGCCTTAGGGTTCATAGACACTACTCCTGAACTGCCTTGAGAACCATAAGCTGGCGTTCCACGATAATTAGGAAAATTAGGAAAAGTTGTATGACCATAATCACTTTCAAAATTTCCATTACCTCCAGGTGAAACAAACATATCACCATCAACACCTCTATAACCATTATTATTATTAGCATCTTCTGGTCTAAGAGTAGTAAAACCATAATTGTTACTATTTGCTGCTGAAGAACTACCACCTAATTCATAACTAGCATGTGATGCTCCACCAGATAAAAATCCAGGATCAATATTATCATATTCTCTACTATTTACTTTACTCATTTCTTTTCCTCCTCTCAAAAAACAAATAAACTATTAATTCTGAGTAGTACTTTCTGAATTTTGAGCTTCTTGCTCTCTAACAAGTGCCTCCTTATATCGCGCATTTAAACTTTCTATCTCTGCGTCAATACTTTCAATCTCGGCTTCCAATTCAGCAACCTTTTCAGTAGCGGCTTCCATTACTTCATTCATAGCAACAGAAACATCGCCATTTGAAATCTCATCACTTATCGTATCTAATGAATCGAAAAAACTAACAACATCGCCACAAGGACTTCCAGACTTATCAACAACATTCCAATAGTTATTAGAATTATTTTTTATATAATTAAAAGAATTTTTATATCCAGTATCACCAACACCAGCCCATGCTTCTGTGACCTCATCCATCGCTTTCGTTATTTCATCTAACTTTTTTACTCTTTCTTCTTTTTTTTCAGTTAAACGTTTAATTTCATCTAATATTTCTGAGGAACTCATACCTTTTGCACTCATCACATCACCTCCATTATTCTCTACACTTACAAATAAATTATATCAGCAAATATAAACAAAGTAAAGCAATTTTACGTTTTTTTACAAAAATTTTACAAATCAAAAGATTTGTTAAGATCATTTATAAGAAAATTAGAAGTATTTATGTTTAAATTATCAAAGCAACTAAAATCATCATTTATCTTATATTTTTTCTTAATATCAATAATTCTACCAACTGACTTATTAATATTCTCAATAACATCTTTATTAGCAACATATTTATATAAAACACCAAATAATTCTTCATCATTTTCTTTATATTTCATTAAAATAACGTCACAACCAGATAAAAGTGCTTTTTTTAAAGATAATCTACCATATATTAAATCAACTAATTTCATTCTTAAATCATCAGTAATAACAAGACCATTATAATTATATCTTTCCCTTAAATACTTAGTAATAAATTTCTTAGATATAGAACATGGAAGTAATCCACTTAATTTTCTTATTATTAAATGACTTATCATTATTGCATCACATCCTTCGCTAATTACTTTTTCAAAAGGAATAATTTCTCTATTTAATACTTTTTCATAGTTAAAAACATAAGGTAAAAAATAATGAGAATCTAACTTAGTAATACCATGACCAGGAAAATGTTTAACAACAGGAATAATACCATTCTTTTTAATTTCATTCATATAAATACTGCCATACGAAGAAACTTTCTCTACATCATCACTAAAACATCTTTTGTTTAAAACACTACTATTACTATTATTATAAATATCAAGAACAGGAGAAAAATTCATATTAATTCCACTATTGTATAAAATATTAGATATTATATCAGCATGTTCTTTAATTAAATCAATATTATCTTTTTTAGATACATCATATATATTTTTAATATTTTCTATATCATTAGGTAATCTGTTTACTACTCCTCCTTCTTGATCAATAGCAATAAATAAAGGCAATTTATTATCTTTATTAGCATCTTTTAACTTTTTTATTACTTCTAACATTTTCTTATAAGAAGAATAATTTTTCTTATATAGTATAACTCCACCTATTTTATAATTCTTAATAAGATTACATATAGGTTCAATATTACTACTATTAGTACCAAACATTAACATTTGGCCAATTTTTTCTTCAATAGTTAAATTCTCTAACATTTTTATCCTCCATTATAACCTAAATATATCATAATTAAATTTTTAAGTCAATAAAAAAGAAGCCTATTTAGCTTCTTCAGTTGCTCTTGTTTCTCTAATAACTGTTACTTTTATAGTACCAGGATATTGCATTTCATTCTCAATTCTGTCTTTTATTTCTCTAGCAATAGCAAACGATCTTAAATCATCAACTTCATCAGGTTTAACCATAACTCTAAGTTCACGACCTGCTTGAACTGCAAATGTTTTTTCAACGCCTTTAATTTCATTACCAATTTTCTCTAATTGTTCTAATCTTTGAAAATAATTTTCAGATGAATCATTTCTTGCACCTGGTCTAGAAGCAGAAATAGTATCTGCAATTGCAACAATTACTGCAATAACACTAGTAGGTTCCATATCACCATGATGTGATCCGATTGAATTAATTACAACTTCATCTTCATTATACTTTTTAGCTAAGTCCATTCCTATTTGAACATGACTACCTTCCATTTCAAAATCAATTGCCTTACCAATATCATGAAGCAAGCCTGCTCTTTTAGCAAGATTAACATTTACTCCAAGTTCTCCAGCAATAATACCAGAAATTCTAGCAACTTCAATTGAGTGTTTTAAAGCATTTTGACCATAACTACTTCTAAAATGTAATTTACCAATAATTTCAACAAGTTCAGGATCCATTCTAGATAATCCTAACTCATATATTGCTTTCTTACCATATTCCTTAATTTGTTGACCTACTTCATTACACATCTTATCATATAATTCTTCAATTCTAGCAGGATGTATTCTACCATCTTTAATTAAAGTTTCAAGTGTAAGTCTAGCAATCTCTCTTCTTAATGGATCAAAACTAGATATAACAATAGCTTCAGGAGTATCATCAATAATTAAATCAACGCCTGTAACAGATTCAATAGTTCTAATATTTCTACCTTCTCTACCAATGATACGACCTTTCATCTCATCACTAGGTAAAGATATAACAGAAACTGTTTGTTCATTTGTAATATCTGCTGCATATTTCTGCATAGAATTAACAAGTAACTCTCTTGCTTTATCATCAACTTCAAGTTTAGCATCTGCTTCCCTTTCTTTAATATATAAAGCAATCTCCTTATCCATTTTTTCTTCAACATCTTTCATTATAGCATCTTTTGCTTGTTCTTTTGTAAACTTACTAATATTTTCTAATTTTTCTAGTTGTTCTTTTTTTATGTTCTCCATTTCATCTGTTGCTTCTTGAATTTTCTTTTGTTTATCAATTAAATTGTTTTCTCTTTCCTCTAAAGAATTTTCTCTATTTTGTAGAGCTAAATCTCTTCTATCAATGTTATTCTCTCTTTGAAGTAATCTATCTTCTGATTCTTTAATTTCATTTTTCTTTTCTTTTACTTCTTTTTCAATTTCTAATTTTAATTTATGAGCTTCTTCCTTAGCCTCAAACAAATAATCTCTTTTTATTTTTTCAGAATCTTTTTTAGCTTTTTCAATAATCAATTCTGCTTTATTACCACTATTTTTTATTTTTAAATAATTTATAAAAATTAAAACACCAGCACCAACAATTAATCCAAGAACAAACATCAAAATGGAGAATATTGTTCCATCCACATGAACACCTCCATTCCATTTTATTTATTTTTTATAGAAAAAATTATTATTAATTTAAACTATACAATACCATTGTATCTTTAATTTAAAATATTGTCAAGTCAAAATTAAAGAAGTCACTACTTAGTGACTTCCTCTTTAACCTCTTTATTTTTCTTTTTTTCTTTCTTATAAATACCATAATGTTCTCTAACTTTTTTATCAATTTCATCTCTCAATTGAACATTATCTTTAAGTAATAATTTAACATTTTCCTTACCTTGTCCAATCTTATTACCATTATAAGAATACCAAGCACCACTTTTTTCAATAATATTAGCATCACTTGCTAAATCTACTAATTCTCCCTCATAAGAAACACCTTCACCATACATAATGTCTACTGTTGCAGTTTTAAATGGTGGTGCAACCTTATTTTTAACAACTTTAATATTAGTTCTATTACCAACAACATCACTACCTTGTTTAATTTGTTCTCCTCTTCTAATATCAAGTCTAACTGAAGCATAATACTTTAATGCTTTACCACCAGGAGTAGTCTCAGGATTGCCAAACATAACTCCAACTTTCTCCCTTAATTGATTTATAAATATAACAATAGTATTTGTTTTATTTATTGAACCAGATAATTTTCTTAAAGCTTGACTCATAAGTCTTGCTTGAAGTCCAACATGTGAATCCCCCATCTCACCATCAATTTCTGCTTGAGGAACTAATGCTGCAACAGAGTCAATTACAATAATACTAACTGCTTCACTCTTAACTAAAGCATCACATATTTCTAACGCTTGTTCTCCAGTATCCGGTTGAGATAATAATAATTCATTAATATCTACTCCAAGATTAGATGCATAAACAGGATCAAGTGAGTGCTCTGCATCAATAAAAGCAGCTCTTCCACCATTTTTTTGAACTTCTGCAATTGCATGCAAAGCAAAAGTAGTTTTACCAGATGATTCAGGTCCATAAATCTCAATTATCCTACCCTTTGGATAACCACCTGCACCTAGTGCTATATCTAATGAAATTGAACCAGATGGAGAAACATCAACCTCCATGTTTTCTTGTTCACCCAATTTCATTATTGCCCCTTTTCCAAATTGTTTTTCAATATCAGCCAAAACTTGTGATAAAGCTTTATCTTTCTCAACTATTTTACTCATAATTCTCCCTTCCATCACAGTACAAACCAATTGTATAATATTTTTTTACCTTTGTCAATACTTTTTCATACATTTGTTTGGTATATTTTGACAAAAAAGAAAAAAACTTATTATTTAGTCTTTTTCTTTACTTTATAATTCTTACTTTTTATCATATTTGTTATACTGTTAATATCATTATTAGATACTTCATTAGTAATGCCATACATTCTCTTTAAATCATTAGTCATATTAACATAAGAGTTAATTGCATCCTCACTCTTACCATTTGGAACAAAATCAGTAATAATATCATATAAATAGTTCTCAAAATAATATTCTGCAACTTCCATTCTATTATTATCTTTATACATTTTTTCACTAATTACTGGACCAATTACTTCATATTCTGCTAATAATTTATGATATCTAACATCATTAACTAAAACAGTATCTCTAAAATATCTTAAAGTTTCAAGCCCAATACAATTATCTTCAAATCCAAAAATATTACATATTGTAGTAGTTAAGAAACATCCTGAACTTTGATAATCACTTCTTCTATCAAATCTAGAGCATGCTTTATCAGATTTAGGATAATATTGACATCTTTCAGTGCAATAACCTTCTCCATATCTATTTAAATCATTTTCATCATAATATTTACAATCTATACATTGATAATAAGCCATATAAACTCCCCTTTCAAAAGCACTCATATAATATCATAAAAAAAGATTTGTGTCAAACAAATCTTATTTATCAATAAAATAAACTCTTGCCATCATATAATATTTAACTCCTGATATAACAGATAAAATTGCAGCAAGTACAAGCATAAAATCTGATACTCTTAAATTAATAAGTTCAAATGGTATATTATAAAACAAAGTAAGAATAATACCTAACATAAGTGAAGCTGTCTTAAACTTAGCAACTTTAATCGCTGCAACTGCTTTACCTTTATTTCCCATAACCATTTTTATTGAATCAACAAAAATATCCCTTGCAATAATAACAACTGCTATTACTGGACTAACCATACCATCACACGCTAATATTACTAAAACAGTATTAGTTAATAATTTATCACTTACTGCATCTACCATTTTACCAAAATCAGTAACCATATTATATTTTCTAGCAACATAACCATCAAGAAAATCAGTTAATGATGCAATAACAAATAAAATACCAGCAATTATATATTTTAATTCAATATATATATTACCATTAAATACATAAGTAGGTAACTTAATATTTAATAACTCAAATGGAAAAAGTAATAAAATCATTATAATAAATGACATTATAACCCTTGAAATAGTAATTTTATTTGCTATATTCATAACTACCTCCTAATAACATAAGTTATATTACTATCAGAAAATTCATTTTTTTGTACTCTACTAACACAAAAATAAACTATTAATATTAAAGCAACAATACCAATAATTAAAAATATATACTTAGGTATAGAAAATTTACTTTTATTATTCAAAGTATATGGCGAAGAAAACCTTTTCTTTTCTTCTTTTTTTTCATTTTTTGCTTTTTCTATAACATCAATAGGTATCTTTGAAGTATAATCAAATAAGTATTCATTAAATTCATCAACCAATTCTTCTCCATCAAGTCCTAAATATTTAGCATATTCTTTAATAAATTGTTTCAAATAAAAAACATCCTTAAAGTCCTCTCTTTTACCTTCCTCAATACTTTTTATTTGACTAGGTCTTAACTTCAAATCTTCTGCTGCCTCTTCAATCGAGACACCATTTTCTTCCCTTTTTTCTTTCAGTTTAATTCCTATATTTTTCATGTTATCCTTCCAATTAAAATAATAATATCTTATAAGCCACGTTCTGTACCCAAAAGGGTGGCAAATATTTATCTATGAAATTCATCCATTCCTCAGTTCTTATTCCTTAAGAATAGTTCCTCTACCAAAATTTGAGTTTCTTACTTGTGGGGTTTACCTCGTTTCATTTTATTTATTTCTAAATAAACTCGTCTCTGTGGCACTTTATATCATCTTTCTCATAGTTTTCCTTAGATAAGATGATGCCGTCAAGTTAAACTTGCCTTAGGTTATTTTTTCCCTAAGCACAAACACTACTATCATCACAGACAGTGTAAGCGTGGACTTTCCTCTACATAAAATGCAGCATTTGCCCAGATATTATTGTTCTTTTCCTAAAACTATTTTTTCTAATTGAGAAATTCTTCTAATTAAATCAACGTTCGTTATCTCTTTTTCATCTAATTTTACTGCTTCAATACTAGATTTCAAATTCCTAACTTCTTGTTTTAAATCTTGATTTTCTTGTATCAAACTTTTTCTTTCCTTATCTAGTTCCTTTATAATATTATTATATTCATTATAATCTTTAATAATAATATCTAAGAACTTATCAACTTCCTGCAATCTATATCCTCTAGCATCTATTTTGAATTCTTTTTCCAAAATATCTTTAATCGTTAAAGCAATTCTATCATGATACATAATACATCACCTCTACAATAAAATTATCTCAAAAAAAACAATTTTTGTCAATCAAATTATAAGCCTTTTCCAATAGACTTATCATATTTTATCATAAAACAAAAAAAATATCAACTCCCACTAGTAATAAAACAAAATATAAGTTATAATTATACTAGAGGTGAACTATGATAGGAACAATAATAAAAATAGAAAATAATTTAATATATTTAAAACCAAGTATAAATATATATGAATATGGTAATATGATTAATAAACATGTTGTATTCGAAGGAAATCAAAAACTAATCGGAGAAATAATTAATATAAATGAATATATGGAAATTAAAATAATCGGAGAAATAATTAACAATTCATTTATATATAGTGATATCAATAAGCCATCATTTAATAGCAAATGTAGATTAATAAACAAAGAAGATTTAGACATAATATTCTCTTCAAATACACCAGATAACATAAAAATAGGAACATCAGTATTATACAAAAACTATAATATTAACCTAGCAATTAATCCATTCTTTTCCAATCACTTTGCAATTTTAGGTAATACAGGTTCAGGAAAAAGTTACTCAGTAGCAAGAATAATACAAAGTATATATGAAGATTCAAATAAAATTCCATTTAGAAGTAATATATTCTTATTCGATGCCTATGGAGAATATCAACAAGCATTTACAAATATAGGTAATAATAATCCTAATATTAACACAAAATTATATACAACAAATTTAAAAGAAAAAAATATTGATATCTTAACAATACCGTTTTATCTTTTAAAAGCAGATGACATAGCATTATTATTAAATGTAGAGAGTACTAAGCAAATACAAATAATAGAAAAAGCCTTAAAATTAGTTAAATTTTTCAAAGATGACAATGACAAATTATTAGAACAAAAAAATGATATTATTGCAAGATGCTTATTAGACATAATATTTAGTGGTAAAAATGTATCAGAGGTAAGAAATAAAATAGTATCTATAACTTCTAAATTTAATACAAAAGATATTAATCTAGAAATAAACCTAACCAAAGGAGGATGGACAAGAAGTATAAGACAATGTATTTTTATTGAACCAGATAATAAATTTGCAGACATAGAACTAGTAATAAATTATTTAGAAAAATTTACAAATAACAGCCTAGAACTAACACTACCAGATGGAGAAATAGAATATAATATTTATAATTATTATGATGCCTTAGAATTTGCTTTAATAAGCGAAGGAGTATTCAATAGTGATAAAATATTTGATTATGCAAACATCTTAAAAATAAGATTAAACTCTCTTATAAATAGTAATTATGTAAACTATTTTAAATATAGCACATACATAACAAGAGAACAATTTATAAAATCACTACTTACTACAAATAATAATAGAAAGGCTCAAGTAATAAACTTTAACATAAATTATGTAGATGATAGATTAGCTAAAACATTAGTAAAAATATACTCAAAAATATTATTTGATTATATTACAACACTAGAAAATAGAGCATCAATACCTTTTCATATAATATTAGAAGAAGCACATAGATATGTACAAAATGATACAGATACTGAAATATTAGGATATAATATCTTTGATAGAATTACCAAAGAAGGTAGAAAATTTGGTATACTTTTAGGATTAATCTCTCAAAGACCATCAGAAATATCAGAAACATCAATATCACAATGTAGCAACTTCTTAATATTCAAAATGTATCATCCTAAAGACTTAAATTTCATAAAAAGCATGGTACAAAATATCGATGAAAACACAATAAATAAAATAAAATCATTACATCCAGGAACATGCATGATATTTGGAAACGCCTTTAAGTTACCAGTAATAGTAAATATAGATATGCCAAATCCTGAACCATTAAGTAACAATTGTGACATAGTAAAAACATGGTATATAAACAAAGAGTAATAGTTTAACTATCGCTCTTTTTTTCATACTTATCAGAAATTTTAAATGGAGTATAATCAATTAAAGTTTGTTTTTTTAATAATTCATAAATATTTGAAGCACCTACAAAAGAAAATATAGAAACCCATACACTATAATAAAATTCTTTCCCATAAAAAATAATAGAAAAAGGTATACCAATAACAAAAGATAATATTAAATTTAATATAAATACTTGATCACTATTTTTTATACAAGATAACTCTTTAAACTTTTGCACCATAATCATATTAATTACACTAACAATTACAGAAATAAGCAAACAATTAATTAATTCATTAGTAATTAATATATTCATAACTAATCACACCTATCTAGAGGAATTAAATCTATTTCTTCAAACATATTTTCTACAACGCCATTACCTCCTAGTTTCTTATATTCAGCATATAAATTAGTTAAAGCCTCTTTTTCATATAAACTAATAGAATTTTGTCTCTTATAAAAATAATACTTTTGAATAAATAAATTTTTAGTTAAAGCAAGCAAACTCTTTTTAGTAGAATCCATAGTACTAATAACACTTTTAACTTTTTTATATAAATACACAAATAAGAAACTAACAAAAGAAAATAATATCTCTACCAAATATTTTGTAATATATTCCATACTATCACTTCCATTATAATATATGAAAGATGAAATAAAAAGAAAATTAAAACGCACAAAAAAAGTAAGTATTAAACTTACTTAATTTTCAAATGGCGCCTAATGTAGGACTCGAACCTACGACCTATCGGTTAACAGCCGAGTGCTCTACCGACTGAGCTAATTAGGCAATATCGGCACTTTTCTTTCAAAAGACTACTTTATTATAAACTATATTAAAAAATAATGCAATACTTTTTTTTAATTTTTTTAATTTTTTTTCGACAAAACACTACAAGACTAAGAAAATACCTATTATTTATATATAAT
>CDYU01032909.1_pt1 | contig 50587 bp, 64 predicted proteins | sample 480701 | NCBI WGS metagenome assembly CDYU01 (sample SAMEA3182105, study PRJEB8094) | gut metagenome | biome: human; feature: gut; material: Stool; isolation source: human stools | place: Canada | collected 2013-02-26 | reverse complement strand
CTCCATACGCCGTGCGGACAGAGAACTGACGAGTCAGGCAGAGGACAGCCTCGACTGCTCGGAGATATACCCCAAGCGTGTGGGCACAGTGTCGGCGGTCGTCGTGGAGGATGCCGATAACCACTTCTACGACATCGTGGACAGCAGCATACCAGCCGCTCTTGACTATGAAAAATATCGCATCGGGGAAGAACCGATGACCATCCGTTTCCAAAGCGGAATGCTGGTGGGCAAGGAGTTCGACATACAGAAATACTACCACGAGGCGAAAGGCGAGAAGGCCGCCCGCCGCTTCGAGATCGTGCCGCAGGAGATTGACGGGCAGATCATGCCCAACGATACGTTCGCTCCCGCCATCGGGGACACATACGCCATATTCAACTGCACGCTTCCCGATGCCTACATCTGTGACAACTCCACAAAGACGGGAGCGGAGTGGGATATGTTCCGTGCCGCCGTGAGGTATATGTTCGACAATGAGGAGATGCAGTTCTCCTTCACGGGCGAGCTGGACGGGCTGTGGGCGAAGAAAGATTGGGTGAACATTGGCGGCAGAATACGGCTGGGGGGCTACATCCGCTTCTCTGACGAGCACTTCCAGCAAGATGGTGTGTTGGTGCGCATAACCGGCATCAAAGATTACATCAACAATCCGCACAGCCCCGAGCTCACGCTGTCGAACTCGACCGTCACGGGAAGTTTCTCGACAACGATGCGGGAGCTTAAGAGCGAGGAGGTGGTAGTGGAGGACAACCACCGTTCGGCCTTACAGTTTACCAAACGTCGCTTCCGGGATGCCAAGGAGACTATGAAGATGTTGGAGGACGCTATGCTGGACAACTTCACGAACTCCGTGAGCCCACTGACCGTGCAGACGATGATGATGCTCGTGGGCGACGAGAGCCTTCAGTTTCGCTTCGTGAACAGCCCCGAAGACCTCACAGCGGCTGCAGACACCGTGTCGTGGAACAACGACAAGCGACAGCTCACCGTCGGAGCAAGTTTCATCCAGCACATGACTATCGGCATAAAGGACATATCGTCCAGCCATGCCGACAGCGAGTACAAGATATGGGCATTACCATCCTACGTCTCGGCTATAATTGAGGATGGGACGAAGAAGTTCTACCTCTACGCCAAGGTGTCTGAAACGGCACAGACGGGCGAGTTTCTCCTCTCCGAGACAGCCATAGGAATGGAGGATGTATCAGGCTACTATCACCTACTTGTTGGCGTGCTGAACAGCGAGTACGACGGGGAACGTTCCTTTGCTACGCTGTACGGCTTTACCGAAGTTCTGCCCGGACGTATCACAACAGACAAGATTGTTTCTGCTGACGGAAAGACGTATTTCGACTTGGCAAACTCCATAATCGGAGGAAACATAAGGTTCAGGAGCACAAACGGAACGGATAAGAACGTCAGCGATTTGGAAGATGAGCTGAACGAGCGTATCGACACGCAGGCGCAGGAGTTCGTGGAAGCCGTAGGCGGTCTGCAATCACAGATAGACGGGGCAATAGAGAGCTTCTTCTATGAGTACAACCCTACTACATCGAATGTTCCTGCATCTCAATGGACCACTACAGAGGAGAAAAACAAGCATCTGAATGATACGTTTACAAATCTGAAAACTGGGCGTTCATGGAGATGGACAAAATCAGGAAGCACGTTTTCATGGGTCGAGATAACGGACACGGCCACAGTAGAGGCCCTTGCCAAAGCAGGACAGGCACAGGATACGGCTGACAGCAAAAGACGTGTGTTTGTATCGACACCTTATCCGCCATACGATATCGGGGATTTGTGGGTACAGGGCACAGCAGGCGACATAATGCGGTGTAAGACTTCAAGGGCATCGGGAAGCTATTACTCATCCGATTGGGTCAAGGCTTCAAAATACACGGACGACAGCAGCCTTAACAACTTCATCAACGGTGATTTTAGCAAGCTCAAACAGGATGCAGTAATGAAAGAGACAATCATAGAGGGAGGCTACCTGAAGAACTCTTTGATTGATACCGAAAATCTGCTTGTCGAGAACATCTATTCGAAGAACGGCAACTTCCAAACTACCGAAGACGGCACCGTAAAGGGACGTAATGCGGTTTTCGAGGGAGGTACATTTACGGATGTCTTACTGCAAGGTTCATTGCGAAATCCTTTCGTACAGGAGACAGACTCAATCGTGGTTGGAGGCAAGCAGTCCACGCACGATAACGTAGCGACCATTTCAGTAGGCGGAGGCTGGATTACGACTGGAAATTTGGAATGGGACGTGAAGCAGAGCGGACGTAGGATGTGCATCACGAATTACCGCTGGGGAAGCCAATACTCGCAGGGGACGATTGAGTACACGGCACCGACAGGAAAGTATTTCTATGAGAACGGAATATCAAAGAACTACCTGAGGCTGTCACGTGAGTGTGTAGAGCTTATCGGTTACGGCACATCCACGCAGTTCTATGGCTGGATAGTGCTCAACAGGATAAACCTTATGACCACATCGAGATATGGCCGTAAACTCAATGCGCTTGCTATGGGTATCGTTACCGGATCAAGTTCGGAAACCTCCATAAGCTACAAGACTTTTGACGGAACGACCATGAGCGTATCAAGAACAGGGGAAGGTCAATACCGGGTGAATTTCAGTTCCACTTGGTTCAATTCGGCAAATGACTGTATCGCTATTGTTACTGGATTAGGATATTCTCAGGGCAGTAGTGAAGCACCGATTAAGGCTACAGTAATAGGCAGATATTCATCGTATATAACCGTAAATACAAGTGACGATGCAAGTCGCAATGACGGTTCATTCATGTTCCTTATACTGAATATAAACGACTGGCTGGGGATTACGAACTGATTTTTTTGCCGCAATAGCGTATTTATTAAGTACTTTAATAGTATCTTTGAACGCATAAAACGAATATCAATTTACAGGCATGGAAATATTGAACGAGATAGTCAAGATTATAGTCCTTGTGGTATCGTCACTCGGTGGCATAGGATTGATAAAGTTCCTGTTCTTCATGAAGCCTGAACGGCGCATAAAGAACATAGAAGCTGAAGAAAAGGAGCTTAACGTTATGAGACAGCTCGTTGACAGCCTGAAACAACGTATCGAACAGCAGGATAGGAAAATCAACGAGCTTAACCAACGCATCGACAACCTCTATTCTGACAAGCATGAGTTGGAAAGGCTGAACAATGAACTTGTACGTGAGAACAACGAATTGAAACTGAAACTCATGGAAGCACAACACAATATCTGTGTGCGTCCTGATGACGAATGTTTGAAACGTATGCCTCCGAGGGATTATTGCCGTCTCGTCAAACTCGCCAACCACGAATATGACAAATATTATCCAAGCATAAATGAAGATGGGAATAACGGAATATCTGAAAAGTCTGATAAAAGCGAACAGTCTTGACAGCAGCAAGTCTTTCGCACTCGTGCTGTCAAGCATTGTTGGCGCATTGATTGGCTTCTGCGTGTGCTTCTGTTTGGTATGGGACGTTTGTACCAACGGCTACCTTAAAACAGACCTTGACGCTTTGGGACTGTTCATGCTGTGTATCGGCGGTTTCATGGCCGGAGGCGGTATCAACAAGGCTTTGAGCGAGCGTAAAAAGAAAATAGACAACACTACTAACAATTCCAAATAACTATCAATATGGCAAAGGCAGAACTATTGAAGCCGTTTATCCTCCACTGGGAGGGCGGTTTCGTTGATGATCCGCTGGACAGGGGCGGCGCAACGAACAAAGGTATCACTATCGGTACATTCAGGAACTTCTACGGAAAGGACGCTACGGTCGAGCAGTTGAAGAACATCACGGATGAACAATGGCTGCACATCTTCAAGAGCGGATACTGGGACAAGTGGAAAGCTGACGACATCGAGAACCAATCGATAGCCGATATCGTTGTTGATTGGGCTTGGGCTTCGGGAACAGTAACCTCAATCAAGCAGGTGCAGAAAATTCTCGGTGTGGCCGTGGACGGCATTGTCGGAAACGACACCCTTACGGCAATCAACATAGCCGGACAGCGCAGCCTGTTCGCCAAAATCCACAGCAGGCGCATCGAGTTCGTGGAGAACATCGTAAAACGAGACCCGTCACAGGCACGTTTCCTGAAAGGGTGGAAAAACCGTATCAACTCACTAACATTCTCGGAACAATGAAAACAGCCCTTATTTGCACCTTAATTTTGCTTCTCACGGCTTGCGGCACAAGCCGGAAGCTGACTACTGTCCAAAGCGACAGCGTGCGTGTAAAGGTCGTTAAAACGGTTGAATACATACACGACACCGTGACGGTTGAAATTCCGGCACAGACGGCGGAACGGACAACCCGTGACAGCACGTCACACCTTGAAAATGACTTTGCGGAATCCGATGCCCGGATTAACTCTGACGGTACGCTCTACCATGATTTGAGGACAAAACCACAGGAAAAGGAAATCCCCGTTGAAGTCCCGAAAGAGCGTAAGGACAGCATCATTTACCGTAATATTGAAGTAGAGAAGATTGTTCCGGTAGAACGTGAGCTAACCAAATGGCAGAAGACACAGATGAGGGGATTTTGGGTCGTGCTCGTAGTGCTTGTGGTCTATGTGTTTAGGAAGCCGTTTTTGGCTCTTATCAGGCGGTTTATATGATTATCCTGCAAATTGTTGCCGCGATATGAAAAAATTGCGTACCTTTGGAGCGACATATTGAAAAAGTATAGCGTTTGCTATTGTTTTGAGGTAAAGAAAATCGCCAAAATTTCACGTAGCCTTAAAAGCAATGGTAGATGCCCACGTCATATGCGTGGGCATTTTCCTTGTGGGCTACGGGCGTTTGGCGATGCCTCTTTACCAACGAGGGATGCCCACGTTTTTTATGCGCATCCGGGAACAACGGCAAGGCGATACGGATAGGAATTTGAAACTTAAAATTAAGAATAATGCGAAAAGTTCTACCAATCCTTGCCGTCATCCTGATGCTTGGCTCATGCTCCAAAGACGACGGGGAATTTAACGGGTTCAACGAGCATGAGAAAGAAGTCTTGAATGTTCTTTCTGGAACATGGGTATGTGAAAAATCAATAGGTGGGAATGTCTATTCTACTGAAGAGATAACATTCTCTCCATTCGATGCCCCAACAAGCATTGCTCCTCCAAGCGATAGCTATGCGAGTATGGAACTTGACGGCACTATGTACCGTTCATACACTTATGGGAACTTCAACAACACAGAAAATCTCTATTTTTCGATAGATGTAGAAGAAAATACTATAACCACATTCGGTATAGGCAGTAACAATTCGTGGGCATTGAATGCTGGTGGAAAGTACAGGTACAAGATTGTAAATGACAATACAATCACACTACAAGATGCAGAGAGCAGTTCTTATTTAGAAGATACATTCACAAAACAATAACGACATGAAAAAGATAGTACCCATTTTATTTGCAGTATTGCTCTTGTTCGGATGCGGAAATCAGGGGTATCAAAAGAACATAGACGATGCCATAGAATGCATGGAGAAAATAACAGGAGGAAGTGCAGCGATTTCGAGCACCTACATTGATACGTGGAGGACAGCCATATACGACCATGAATATAACGGGGAGTATTGTTCAGACTTCAACGAAGCATTAGCGAAACATAAGGTGTTCATCCTGTCTTCTGACGCTTTCAAGGAACTGACAATAAAGATGGCCAAGGCTGACAGTCTCATTAACGAACTTCGGGATTATCCGTCAAGCTACAAAGAAGCATTCGATGAAATTGTTTCCATATATACGGATGTGGATGCGATGTATGAAAGCGCAAAAGATCCGGACGGTTCTCTGTCCTCATATTCGGATAAGGTAATGAGCAGTTACGAGAACACATCGAAGCGCATAAAGGCTTTCAAAATCAAATACTGCTCCGACAAGAAATAAAAACAAAATTCATATCTTTGCACAGACTGGTATACTCGTTATATCGGTTGCGTTGAATGCCCCCGGCAGGTCTTGCTACTGCTGGGGGTTTGTTTTATCTACATGTCAACTTTGGGAGACTTCATAACACAGGACATCGGAGAAGCTATCCACGACATGGGAGACATCACAGGAGAAGTAACAACCAACGAAAAATTGAGCTATATTTGGAACGGAAAAACAAATCGGTCGGAGGCCGTTTTTGCTATACGATTGTTACAGATTTCCGCAAAAGCGTTGCTATTCCGTTGCTATCTGACAGCACCAAATTAGGCAAATCTCACAATATCAAATACATACAATCGTTACCTTACATTCTGCATCGGCAAATAGGAGCTAAAATCGGAAAAGGAACTCAAAGTAAATACGGAGTAAAAACAAACAAATAACTCCAACAAAAACAACCCTTTAACGCTCACGAAAAAAATTCCGTTATTTGTTTTGAATTACTCCCTATTTCCTCTATATTTGTTGCAGGTTTGTTGCTCGCCATAGATTGAACAACAAAAGCAACAAAATAGAAGCAATATGGGAGATTCAAAAGAACCGATACGGCTACGGAAGCGAACGATGAGTACAGGGCGCACCTCCCTATACCTCGACATCTACCTGAACGGGGCACGGTCATACGAGTACCTGAAGCTCTACCTCGTTCCCGAGGTGACACGGGCAGACAAAGAGAAGAACCGGGAGACAATGAAGCTCGCCGAGGCGATCAAGGCAAAACGGGTTGTGGAGCTGCGGAACGGAGAGTTCGGCTTCAAGAACGACTACGCTTCAGAGACGCTGTTCTTTGACTATTACAGGGCGATGTGCGAAAAGCGGCTCGGGGAAGAAAGCCGAGGAAACTGGGGCAACTGGTACTCATGCCTTCACCATCTGCGCATCTATGAGAAACGGGAGAAGATAACATTCGCGGACATCACGCCAGAGTGGGTGCAGGGATTTCGGGACTATCTCGACAAACGGGCAGTAGCTTGGGCGCACGACAACAGACACAGGGAAAAGGAATACCCGCTGTCTCGTAACACCAAGCTGTCGTATTTCAACAAGCTGCGGGCGTGTCTGAATCAGGCTTTCGACGAAAGGATTATCGCCCGCAATCCCATGCGTGGCATTGAGGGATTTCAGGCAGAGGAAGGAATGCGGATGTACCTCACACTCGAAGAACTGCAACGGCTTGTCAATACCCCGTGCGAGTACGACGGTGTGCGGAGAGCCTTCCTGTTCTCATGCCTCACGGGACTGCGCCGCAGCGACATTCTGAAACTCACATGGGGCGATGTGCATCAGCAGGGCGAATTTACGCGCATCATCTTCCGACAGAAGAAGACCAAAGGGCAGGAATACCTCGACATCACACAGCAGGCGGCAGACCTCATGGGAGATCGTAGAAAGGCCGATGACCCGGTGTTTACTGACGTGTTCACGCCCGACTGCACGAACAAAACCATACAGAACTGGGTACTGCGTGCGGGCATCGACAAGAAAATATCATTCCATTGCGGGCGGCACACTTTCGCCGTGATGATGCTCGACCTCGGAACGGACATCTACACCGTGAGCAAGTTGCTTGGCCACCGGGAACTCTCAACCACACAGATATACGCCAAAGTGCTCGACAAGAACAAACAGGCAGCGGTGCAGCGCATTCCGAACATCCTCCCCAGCCACAAGAATTAGGGCTTCACGGAAATCGGATTTGTGCGGGCGAACATATCTCCGTCGCCCGTCAGTAGCCAACGGGCGGATATGCCGTAGTCACGGACAAGGAATACCAGCCAGTCGAGCTGGACGCTGATCTGTGACGACTTGCCAGTTTCGAGGGCGTTCAGATTCCAACGGTTTATCCCGTATCGGGTAGTAAATGTCTGCTTGCCCCGTATTATGCGGCGATGCTTCAACTCGTACAGAGCCTCGAAGAACCGCTTCGTTATCATTTTGCTTTCTTCTGTCTGCATAAATCGTCAGATTTCCCGCTTGCGGTGGCGAATTTCACGTTCATTTCCTTTTCGTGTTCGTCTGCTCGTCCCTGCCATCCGGCGACCGTATCGGGGCTGAAAACAGGAACTTTGCCCATGACAACGGACTGTTCGAACTCGTGCAGCTCGTTCGGATTCATGTAAGGTAGGAATCTTTCCAATTCGAGCACTCCCTGTATGTGGGCGTACATCTCCTGCCGTATGCCCGTGTACGCTCCTGGAGAAAGCATCCGTCCTTCACCGAGTAGCAGCCAACGGGCATCTATCTCAGGGAAGGCGGCAAGCAGCGTGATGACAGGTTGCAGACCGAAATTACCGCCGCTCAACAGCTTTTTCAGATACTGCGGTGTCCAACCCAGCATCTTTGCAAACGGGGTCTGTTTGCCGCCCGTCTTGTATTCCATTATCTCCTGTAACCGGTCTTTCATTTCCATATCAGTATAGGGGGATTTTGCCTATGAAGGTCATCCTGCAACGGCAGAGGTTACACTGCCGCCCTGCCGGACATCCGTTTTTTTGCTTTCTCGGAGCTGATCTTTCAGCAGTCCGATAAGTTCGTCTATCTGTCTGTCCCGGGCGGATAAGCTCTCGGCCTGCGTCTGTATTACGCTCCATGCTTCGCGGGGTATTTCGACCATCTGTAAACCGTTCGGATTATTCTTAAACATCGAACCCTCACCTTTCAATACCCAAACTTCGTTTATATTTTCATCCAACCCGCAAAGCTTCTTGACAAACTTCTCGGATAGCGGCACTTTTCCGTTCACAATCTGCGAAAACGAGGATTTGGTATACCCCAACAGGTCTGCGAGCTGCTTTTCGCTCTCTGCCACCTCCTGAAATATCAGCCAGTTAATTACTTTTTTAATTCTTTGAATATCAGACATATAACGTAACCTCTTAAAATTTTTCCGAAATTTTGTGTCGATAAAAGTCCGCAATATCGAAACTTTGTTTATATTTGCATCGTGTTACGGTTGAGTAACCGCACAAAGATATGAAATAATAAATAAAATCGGAAATAAACCAATAAGTAAAACCGGAATAAATTTCAAGAGTATGGCTGAAATCAGAAAACAGACAATGGGGCAGGAGCGGCGGGAGAAGCGGGACATCGCCATCTACACCGAGTACAACAGCCTCGTCGCCGTCAAGGGCCAGAGCAAGACGGAGGTGAACAAGTACCTGATGAAGAAGTACGGCATTGAATCCGAAGGGACAATATACGTTATCCGGAAGCGTGTCGAGAAACGTCTGAAAGCGGAGGAAAAACGGATATGAGTACGATGAATTTGAGCGCAGCCGCCCGCCATGAGAAGTACCTGTACGACAAAAAGTACCAGGAAAGATATTGGGAACGAAGGGCTGCGAAACGACAGAAGACCTCGAAATTGACGGTACGGGAGAAGTCGACTGACACTCTGACGCATCAGAATAAAATATCGGTCGAGATAAACATCGACGACGAGCTCAAGCCTGAAATCGGAGAAGTGGAAGTCTCTGTAAGACGGACGGGGCAGACACCTGAACGCTATACGCAGGAACTTGAAAGAGCAAACAGAACGCTCGCATCGGAAAACAGGCGGCTGATAAAACTGCTGACGCAGTATCAGGAAATCATACAAATTGGGACAAACAACTGGAAAAGCGATGAAAGCAACAAATAACAGGCTATCGGAACTGGGCAAATGGGTGTTGTTCTACACGTTGTTCGGCATCGGATTCTTTGCCTTTATGGTTCTGGCAGGAGAGAGTGACGATATGCCGTTCGGAACATTCTGCCTCTACAAGCTGGGCGCGATGGTAGTTATCGGGCTTTGCGTTCTCGCCGGGAAACGCCTTGATAAGCGGGGAATGCTTCCGAAGAAACTTTACGAAGAAATGAAGGACGAAGAGATATGAGCAACATGGAAGACATCAACAACAGGCTCGACCGCATCGAGCGGCTGACACTCATCAGTTCGAAGACGGTACTCGACATCACGGAGGCAGCGGCGTTCACTGGATACAGTGAGAGCCATATCTACAATCTAACGAGCCGGAGAGCCATCCCCCACTACAAAAAGAATCGTAAGCTCTACTTCCGGAAAACCGAACTCGAAGAGTGGCTCCTCGAACGGCAGGTGAAGACCAACCGGGAAATCAGGAGCGAGGCGGCAACCTATGTATCAACCTACAAGAAACAATAATGACCATGGCCGACACAAACTCAAACACTCACAAGAACCTCATCCGCAGACGGCTTACTGAAGGCGGCTCGATAACGCCGCTTGAAGCCCTGCGGGACTTCGGATGCTACCGGCTGGCATCTCGCATCCGCGACCTTCGACGCGAAGGGATGCACATAGCCAAGCGCATCGAGGAGAGCGTGAGCCGGATAACCGGCAAGACCGTCCGGTACTCGCGCTACTTCCTATCGGACGACAAAAGCAATGGGGAAAGCTGTCAGACCCCGCATAATCAACAATAACAGACATGAACGAGATTATCGAAGTGAAGCAGGCCGACATGCTTCAGGCAATCAACCGAGCGGAGGTGGACATACAGGTAGCCACCGCCAAGCAGTACCCGCGTGACCTGAACACTACCCTGAACAAGATTGCGACCTACGCCACGATGGACCGCGAGACGGCGGAGGACTGCTTCTACGTCCTGAGACGCAAAGGCGCAGACGGCAAGACAAGCGTCATCGAGGGGCTATCGGTGCGCATGGCGGAAATCATCGCCGGGGCGTGGGGGAATCTCCGCGTGCAGACGCGCATCATCGGCAACGACGGGCGCATGATAACGGCACAAGCCGTATGCCATGACCTCGAAACGAACTTTGCCGTGAGCAAGGAGGTCAAGCGCCGCATCACAGACAAGTACGGGAAACCCTACTCGGAGGACATGCAGGTCGTGACAGGAAATGCCGCCGCATCCATCGCCTTCCGCAACGCCGTGCTGGCCGTCATTCCGAAGGCCGTGACGAAGAAGGTCATCAACGAGGTGAAGCTGGTGGCCCTCGGGCAGTCTATCGACGTGGAGACGGCACGACAGAACTGCATCGCCAACTACGCCAAGCGCGGCGTGACGGAGAAGATGCTCTGCGATTACCTCGGCATCCGCAGCGTGGCAGAAATCGATAAGGAGCGGCTTTTCGAGCTGAAAGCAACACTCACAGCAATCAACGAGGGCACGACGACAGTGCAGGAGACATTCATCAACCCTGCTGCCGAAGCCCGGCAGGAAGCAGCAGCCAAGAAGAAGGCCGAGACGGCGCAGGACAGGGCCGCAGCAGCCATGGCACAGGCGACAGGAGCAGCGCCAACGACCGCATCAGTTCCCGCCGGAGTGGACGCCGAAACAGGCGAAATCAAGGATAACAAGTAACAACCCATTAAAATCACAACAGAATGGAAAAGATTGAGATCAAAAAAGAGAACATCCTCGCAGCATACGCCACGGCACGCGAGGCTGGAGCAGACAGCACGATGAAGGTGCTGGAGCAGTTATTTGGGGCGGAGACTTTCAAGCCCAGGGACATCACGGAGCGCATCAAAACCTTTGATGACGCATTAGATGAACTCGGAGAATGTCACCCTATGGTCGTACAGTACAACGAGATTTTCAACAGTTTCCTTGAGGGCGCTGCAGCTTACAACAGCTGCGATATAGTAGCATATCTGAAACTCCGCATCATCTGCGCCGCCCTGAATGAGGGCTGGGAGCCTCAATTTACGGAGGACGAGTGGCGTTATTACCCATATCTGTGGCTCTACACCAAAGATGAGATCGCCCGTATGAGCGAGGATGAGCGAAAGGACATTGTCCTGTTCGGCGGTTATGCGAATCACGGTGCGTCTGCGGGCTTCGCCTTTGCGACTTCGGCTTACGCCCCCTCGTATACGTTTGCGAACATCGGCTCTCGCCTTTGCTTGAAAAGCGACACGCTGGCCGTCTACTGCGGCAGACAATTCGCCGACCTATGGGCCGACTTCTATCTCATTCGCAAGAAGGTTGGGACGACAGACCAAAACGACAGATAACCGTAAAAACAGCAAGACCATGAGTACAACAGTAATCAGACCGAAAAACCGGGCCGAATGGCTCGAATATCGCAAGTCGGGAATAGGCAGCAGCGAGGTGGCCACCATCGTGGGGCTGAACCCATGGGAAACCCCCTACCAATTATGGAGACGCAAGATGGGGCTCGACGCCCCCAAGGAGGAGACCTTCGCCATGAAGGCCGGGCACTACCTCGAAGATGCCGTGTCGCAGTTCTGGCAGGACGCGACGGGACGCGAGGTCATCAAGCGTTCGACGGGTGACTGGATCATCCGCAATAACGAACGCCCCTACATTCAGGTATCGCCCGACCGTACATACTGGCTGGAGGGCATGAAGCATAACAGCGACAACAAGGGCATCCTAGAATGCAAGACCACACAGATGGCTATCGACGGGGACGACCTCCCTAAGCACTGGTTCTGTCAGGTTCAATATCAGCTCGGGGGTGCAGAGCTGACAACGGGGAGCATCGCTTGGCTTACACAGGGCCGGGAGTTCGGCTACCGCGACCTCGCCCTCGTACCCGACTTCTACGGATGGCTCGTCGAGGAGGTGGAAAGGTTCTGGACGGACAACATCCTCGGGAAAAAGGAGCCCGCCGCCGTATCGGTACAGGACGTGCTGCTGAAATACAACCGCCACACGGACGGCAAGATCGCCGAGGTGAGCGAGGAGGTGTTCGAGGCATACACTCGGCTGAAGGAAATCCGAAGGGACATGGCCGCTCTCGACAAGGAGAAGGAGGCGTTGGAGGAACGCCTGAAGCTCGGCTTCGGAGACGCCGAGGCCATAAGCTACGAGGGGCAGACCCTCGCCACATGGAAGGCCGCCAAGGACAGTGAGAAGTTCGACGCCAAGGCGTTCACGGCGGACCATCCCGACCTCGCGCGGGAGTATACCAAGACTGTAGCAGGAACACGGCGTTTCCTGCTCAAATGACAACAAACAGACATCAACCACACAATCGGAGGAACGGAACATGATAGCCATATCCAACAGCCAGCGGGACGACATCTTGCGCTACATAGATCTGCTTTGCGAGGCTTACGCCGACCGCAAGGACAAAGGCACACGGGCAAACAACGTCGTGCGACGGGCAAAGATTCTGCGCCGCCAACTGATCGCAAAGGCCGAATTTCCAGCTTCCGAATTGCGCGAGAAATGTAAAAATTCCCACGAATTAAGGTGATTATTAAATAATCGGCTTAATTTTGCGATAACCGAAACAAAACAGAGATGGGATTCATCATTGGATATCATACGGAAGCCGTAAACGGGTGGGCAGACCGAAAGGAAGCCCGACGCTGCTGTTATGCGTGGTTAGCCCTGCCTGCGGCTTCCTTTTTTACACACGGCAATGATACAGCTCCGACAGTCACTCATAGCGACACTTAACAATTAGCGATATGGCAAGGCCCAAGAAAAATAATGCGGATTATTTCACTCACGACGCCGATATGCGGAATGACGTGAAAATAAAGGCTCTACGTCGTAAATTTTCCCACGCGGGGTATGCTGTATGGAATTACCTGTTAGAAACACTCACCGACAGCGATTTTTTCGAGATTGAGTGGGAGGAAATAAACATCGAACTCCTTGCGGCGGATTATGACGTATCGGTTGGCGAACTGACCGAGATTGTTGAATACTGCGTAAAAATCGGACTGTTGCAGCGAGTTGGGAATAAACTCATTTCCCAGGCCCACCAGCAACGGTTATCCTCTTTAATCGCAAACCGTGAACGGAAGCGCATTTCCGAAGAGCGAAACACAAATATTACGAGTAATGGCAGAGTTATGGCGAGCCAAAACCCTGTAAAAACCGATGAATCTAACACAAGCGGCAACACAAAACAACATAGTAAAGGAGAGGAGAGTAAAGGAGAGGAAAAGAGAGAAGAAATAAGATATCCTTATCAGGATATTGCCGATAAGTGGAACTTAATCTGTGGGGCATATTTGCCGAAAGTACTCAAACTTTCGGAGGCGAGAAAGCAGAAAATCAAGGCACGCCTCAAGGAGATAGGAAATCGTGAGGCATGGATGCCGACCATTGAGGCGATATTTGAGGAAGTGGCGGCATCGGACTTCCTCAAAGGCAGGAATGACAAGGGCTGGACGGCGACATTCGATTGGCTGTTCGACAGCCCGAAAAATTGGGTCAAAGTCTTAGAGGGCAACTACAGCAACCACAGAGGGAGCAGAAAGGGCGCACAACAGCCCGAAGTTACACTCGGGATAGGTGAATACATCGATAACACAGGACGGCGCACATACGGCACAGGAAAGGCCACAATCCCCAATGATGCGCCTCCCCGCCCGAGCGAACGTCACTGCTGGAACAGTTCAACGAATCAATGGATACTGCTATGACACGGATGGACTGGAACAAGTACGGCATAGAAATACCCTACGGGCGCACATCGGGTAACATCAAGGTACATTGCCCGCAGTGCCGCGACCAGCGGCATGACAAGCGCGACAAGAGCCTATCGTGTGACCTCTCGACGGGAATGTTCCTATGCCACTACTGCGGGTACAGCGGCTGTGCAGCGGAACGGGATCAAGAGGAGTGGAGGAAGCCGTTCTATAACCCCGCACCGCTCCGGAGGTCGAAGCCCGCATACAAGAAGCCAGCGAAGACAGGCAACACGGCGTTGAGCGAAAAGGCTCTCGCATGGTTTGCCGGGCGAGGCATCAGCGAGCGGACGCTGGCGGAGATGAAGGTAACGGAAGGTATGGAGTGGATGCCGCAGAAGAACGGGCAAGCGAACACTGTGCAGTTCAACTACTACCACAACGGGCAGCTCGTGAACACGAAGTTCCGCACGGGCGACAAGTGCTTCAAGCTCGTGTCCGGAGCGGAGCTCCTCCCGTACAACATCGACGCTATAAAGGGTTGCAAAGAATGTATCATCACGGAGGGCGAGATGGATGCCCTATCGTTCATCGAGTGCGGGCGCAAGGACGTTATCAGCGTGCCGAACGGGGCGAACGCCAACCTTTCCTACCTCGATGACTACATTGAGGAGTATTTCGATGACAAGGAGACAATATACATCGCCTCGGACACCGACACCAAGGGCGTGGCCTTGCGGGACGAACTGTTGCGCCGCTTCGGGCCGGAACGCTGCCGGGTACTGGAGTACGGCGATGGGTGCAAGGACGCCAACGAACACCTGATGAAGTATGGAAGGGAGAGCCTGTTGAAATGCCTCGCTGATGCTCCCGAAATGAAAATTGAAGGAGTGTTCACCGTCTCGGACTTCGAGGATTCCCTCGACGCGCTATTTGAGCACGGGATGCAGAAGGGAGTCACCATCGGCCACGAGAATTTCGACCGTCTGTGTAGTTTCGAGACCAAACGTCTTTGCGTGGTGACGGGCATACCAGGAAGCGGCAAATCGGAGTTCATCGACGAGATTGCCGAGCGGTTGAACATGCGCTACGGCTGGCGCTTCGCCTACTTCAGTCCGGAGAACGCCCCGCTCGCATACCATGCCTCGAAGCTCATCGAGAAGTTCACGGGCAAGCACTTCGACAAACAGCACCTCTCCTACGGGGAATACCGTCAGGTCAAGGAACACCTCGAAACGAATTTCTACTTCATCAGCCCCCACAACGACTTCCGACTGGAGACCATACTCGACAAGGCGAAGTCCCTCGTGCGCCGCAAAGGTATCAAGGCTCTGGTCATCGACCCGTACAACCGGCTGGAGAACGAACAGGGACGGCAAAACGAGACGCAGTATATCAGCGAGACCCTCGACCGTCTTACCAACTTCGCGCAGCAGAATGACCTGCTGGTTATCCTCATGGCGCACCCAACAAAGCTCCCGAAAAACAAGGACGGGGTCATCGAGGCCCCTACCCTGTACGACATCAGCGGCTCGGCGAACTTCTACAACAAGGCGGATTTCGGTATCGTGATACACCGCAACCGCATTGAGAACACAACGGAGGTGCACATTCAGAAGGTAAAATTCCGGCATCTCGGAGAGTGCGGCATGGCGCAGTTCAAGTACAACATCAACAACGGGCGGTATTCACCCTACACAGGCGGCATAGACCCCGTGTGGGACAATAGCAATCATCTCATGGAGGAAATGAAGCGGAGGCAGGAGGAAGCAGAAGCAGCGGCGGTATTTGACTTCAACGACCTCCCGGATGACGACTGCCCGTTCTAAATAAAGCGAATATGAAAGAAACATTAACGGAGGGAATATACATAATCCCTGATGGATATAGAGCCATTCAATGGGGAAATGAAGTTGCGATAGTGCCTCACAAAAGTAATAAGCTCCCCGCTGGAGAATATAGATGCAGGGATTGCAAATACAGACAAGAGGGTTATGTTTCCATAAATGCGTATCATAAATCTTGGATATGCGTAATGCGCCCCAAACAAATTGTAGATGAGCGTTACAGGAAGCAAAAAATATTCTATCATGCCCCCTATTATGGAATGACGTGTAACAATTTCAAATTAAAAGACATAGACGGATGAAAATTCTTTATTTACCACTCAAAAAACAATGGTATGAAATGATTGAAAGCGGCGAGAAAAAAGAGGAGTACCGATTGTTAAAACCATATTGGGAAAAAAGGCTTCTCGATTATAAGAAGCTGGTGGATTATTACGAAACCCATAAAAAAGAGTTGGCCATAAAACGGTTATTTTTCCCGCACCGTCCGCTTATCGAAAACCCAGCCGGAGCATTTCCACGAGGTTATGAAGCCGTGCGATTTTCATACGGATATACCAAGCGTACAATGACTTTCAAATGCGAGGGAATAACAATCGGATATGGTAAACCTGAATGGGGCGCACCCAATGATCCGGTATTTATCATCAAACTTGGAAAACGGCTATGAATACGAAGAATAACAGTCAAATACATCATTTATGCAGGTGTACCGGACAGCGGTTCTCGTTTGAAGAATGGTGTGCATATACGAAAGGGCACAACTCGAATGAGATTCAGATGACATTTGGCGACTTTTCCTACAATATCCATGACGTATGTTTGACACCGCATACACCTGTCAATTGGAGGAATAAAACGTGTTTGATAAAGGTAAAAACATCACAGTCTCCATGTGGCCGTTGGGATTCGGGTTTCGATGTAACATTGCATAGCTGCGGTAGCCTGAGAGGTTGCCGTTTCATCGACGATCCGTCAGAAGGTTATGCAACGGAAAGAGAAAGCATATATGCAGCATTGCTGACTATTAAGGACATGGTGGGCAGAGAATTGAATGAGTGCAGCGAGCGTGTGGAGTATGACGACGACGGGAACATCTTACACAATGTTTCAGTAATACCCAGCTTACGGGCTGCATTGAAACAAGTGGACGTCTTTTGTGAATATTTTAACCCTACATACCTGACTTTATTTGACTAAACCAACATAATCCGTGAACGCAAATAAAACAAACACTTACCATTAAATCATGATTGAATTGGAGTATGTCGACGGATTTTGGGCCGGATGGGTAGACGGGCAATTCGTAACAATTCATCGGGATTTAGACTGTTTGATGGAAATTCTACGTGATTATTGATAAAATAACATAAATATGAAAAAGATAATGTTCAACGACCGATACGGTCTGACGCTGGCGGTGCTGGACGGACGCAAGACGATGACGAGGCGAGTAGAACCGATATGCAAATTGGTGGAAGGATGGATTGATTTAGGATATACCCGTATTGATGTAGTCAAAAACGGGAAGGTGCGATTCCATGACGACAAAACCGGAACCTACGTCGAAGAAAAAACGATATATGCTCTTGGCGAGATTGTGGCCGTGGCTCAGAGCTATAAAGACGCAGGGTATGAGTGTATTCCATATCGTGATACAGACGAATATCTATGGTTGCGGCGGGATGGAAAAGTGGTAAATGGAGTTTCGATTACTCCTGTATGTGAGACCAACAAGATGTTTACCCGTGCCGACCTTATGCCGCACCTAATCCAAATCACCGGCATCCGGATCGAGCGGTTGCAGGATATAAGCGACGATGATTGCCTGCGCGAGGGGATAGAATTTAGCCACAAGTCGCAATCGTATTATGTGGATTCCCATAAGGAAATGGGATGTAAGGCATGGCTTGGCCGTAGTCCCCGCGAAGCCTTCGCTGCGCTGATCGACAAGGTGTCGGGCCGTGGGACGTGGAAATCGAACCCCTACGTCGTGGTCTATCAATTCGAATTGGTGAAATAGCGAGACTCTCGCAAAACCTCGAAATAATTATGAAAACGATCGAAGAAAGAGCAAAAGAAGCGTGCAAAGAATGGGCAGGTGGAGAACCGGACGATGACATACAGGACAGCTGTTTCATGGACGGCTTCGTAGTTGGGGCTATGTCGGAGATGGAAGAGTTGACCTGCTTGCACGACCCGAAGGAGGAGTTGCCGGAAACGGATGTCGAGGTGTTGGTGAAGATCGACGCGCCGCTCAACAAGTACGACATCATGAAGCACAACGAGCACGGATGGTGGCAGAAGGCCCCGGGCGGCGGATGGTGCGCGCCGAACCACGATCCGATCGGGTGGAGATACATTCACGAACTTTAACAACAATAAACTATGACACTGAACGAATACCAACAGCAGGCAATGACGACCTGCATGGACAGCAGCATGAACGACACATATATGCTGTTCGGCCTAGTTGCCGAGGTCGGAGAAATAGCTGACAAGATAGCCAAATGGAAGCGTAAAGGGCTTGCCCACATAGACAACGATCGTATCGTGTACGACCACGTTTACCTCGACGAGGCACGCGATAAAGAGCTTTTGGCCGAAGTTGGCGACGTATTATGGTTCGTTGCCGGTATCGCCTCTACGATGGGCGTATCACTCGAGGAGATAGCCAATGCCAATTTGGCAAAGTTGCAAAGCCGACAGCAGCGCGGCGTGATCGACGGGAACGGAGATAATCGATAAGCAAATTGACACGATCTCTATATAAACATTGAAAATCATAAACAACATGAGTTATTTTGGAATTAAAATCGACCTCCTGAAGCTCAAGGGGGCGTTCCTGCGGAACTTGCAGGGCAAAACGAGCACGAAACGCTGCATCATTATCCCTGTTGATGACTGCGATGGAATGTATCTCGGCGAAAAGGGCTGCTATCTGAACATGACGGCCATCGAAATGCAGGAACCCAAGTACAGCGACACCCATTGCATCAAGCCGGACATCCCCAAGGAACGGCGCGAGGCGATGAACGAAGAGGAGATACGCAACATCCCTATCCTCGGGGGCATGAGGGCCATCGAGCGTAAGCCGCAGACAATGGCCGTGACGGGTACGTTCACCAGCGGTAACTTCGCCGATGACGACGACCTGCCGTTCTAACAACCGGTGCGGACAGGCGCGAGGCAGGACAGGGAGCAATCCCTGTTTTGTCGTCCAAGCCCGAATCAGCCCGTACAAAAGACTTTCATCCCATGGATAAGCAAACATACCAATCGAAGAAGAAAAGCCGACAGACGGTGAATCTGACGAAAATAAGGGACATCTTCACAACCATCTGCAAGACCGACCTACATGTGGAATGTGTCAAGGAGCACCGCTTCCACCCGAAGCGCATGTGGCGATTTGACTACGCCATCCCCGAACACAAGATAGCCATCGAAGTGGAGGGCGGCGTATGGACGGGCGGTCGTCACACACGCCCGCAGGGCTTCCTCGGGGACATTGAGAAGTACAACACCGCCACTCTCATGGGCTGGCGCGTATTCCGTGTCACGCCTGAAGACTTGTACCGGACTGCGACCCTCAATCTCATTAAACAGGCCATTCAGGGGGATTATGAGCTTAAAAATCCCGATTTTTGCCCTTAATATGATTATTTTATAATCGTTTTACCTAATTTTGTACCATAAACCAATCCTTTACCAGTATGATACGATTTTCAGAGTATGTATCGCTCGGACACCCGGACAAGGTCGCAGACTACATCAGCCAGTACCTGCTTGACCGCTACATCGAGCGAGACCCCGACACTCGCTATGCAGTCGAGGTTCAAATCAAAGGGTGGCATGTATCGCTCGGCGGCGAGGTGACGTCCCGACATAAGATGACGGTGGATGAAATCCGCTCCCATGTCCGCGCAGCGGTAAACAACATCGGCTACACCCGAGCGTACATGGACAAGTGGGGCGAGGACAACACAATCTGCGGCGACCTGCTCGACATCGACCTGTACATCGGCCAGCAGTCCCCGGACATCGCTCAGGGCCTTTCGTCTGGATGGGGCGACCAAGGCATCTTCTTCGGATACTATGCATACGGCAGCGATACTTACGGTCTCTCACCGGAACACGCGCTCGCCAAGGAGCTGTGCCATGACCTGTTCCACAGCGGCATCGGAGGGTTGGACATCAAAACGCAGGTCGTCATGGACGACAACCGGGTTGTCAAGGTCATTGTAGCCATCCCCTTGCAGGACGATGCGGACATGGCAAAGGTCGAGAACCTCGTCCGGAGACACAAGGGATGCGGTAAATGCGAGGTCATTGTGAACGGTACAGGACGCTATGTGAAGCACAGCAGCATAGCCGACTGCGGGACGACGGGCCGCAAGCTGGCGGTGGACTTCTATGGTGGTGCGTGCCGCATCGGCGGAGGTTCCCCGTGGACAAAGGACGGCAGTAAGGCCGACCTGACGTTGAACCTGTACGCCCGTGAGCTTGCCAAGGAGGCGGCAAGGAACTGCCAATGCGACGTGTTCGTGTCTCTGGCCTGCTGCATAGGAAAGAAGCAGATCGAGTTCTCCATCTGCGACGCGGCTGACAACATCATCGCGGAGGGCATCGAGGAGACAGACCCGGCAGAACTCCGCAGGCACTACAAACTCGACACGCCGATATACGCTTCCATGTGTCGCTGGGGTCTGTTCGGCCGACATCAACTCGACAAGGTATGGGAGCGATGAAGACGGAAATCGTGAACCTGTCACAGATACAGGTCAACTCGTCGAACCCGAGGACAATCACAGACACGAAGTTCGACAAGCTCATCAAGTCGATACTCGTGCTCCCGAAGATGTTGGAGCTACGTCCCATCGTGGTGGACAGCACCTTCACAGCTCTCGGCGGCAACATGCGCTTCCGTGCGCTTTCGGCCATCGCGGACATGGACACGGCCGAGGTGCTGGCACGACTGTCGGATGTGCGAGACTTTCAGAAGAAGACACAGGCGGAGCAGGATAACCTTGTGGCGTACTGGGAGCGGTGGAAGGACATGCCGACAGCACACATCATCCGGGCGACCGAGCTATCGGAAGCTGAGCAGCGGGAGTTCATTATCAAGGATAACGTCGGGTTCGGAGATTGGGACATGGATGCCCTCGCCAACGAATGGGACGCGGAGGAGTTGGACGACTGGGGTCTGGACGTATGGCAAAACAAGGAGTGGGAGAACGGAAACGAGAGCGGAGGAACGAACAGCACGCCCGCCAACGCTTCGCTGAACGATCGTTTCGTAGTGCCGCCGTTCTCCATCCTCGACACCCGCAAGGGATATTGGCAGGATCGTAAGAAGAAATGGCGCGATCTCATCGGCGACTTTGGTGAGAGCCGCAACGACACACTGATAACCTCTCCCGAAATCAAGTACAAGGATTTGTACCAGCGAACAAGGCAGCACCGCGAGGAGCTGGGCGTATCGTTCAAGGAGTACCTCGACAAGTACGTTCCCGATGAGGTTAAGGAGCATGAGGCGAACAAGGTCCTGTCTGCCGGGGTATCGCTGCTCGACCCCGTCATGGCGGAAATCGTCTGCCGATGGTTCGGGCTGGAAAACTGCAAGACTTTCGACTGCTTCGCTGGGGACAGCGTCTTCGGCTATGTCTCCGCCTACCTCGGCAACGAGTTCACAGGCATCGAACTGCGCCCCGAGCAGGCACAGCTCAACAGCGAGCGTGTGGAGGGCATGTCCGCACGGTACATCTGCGATGACGGGCAGAACGTTGCACAGCACATCGCCCCCCAAAGCCAAGACCTGCTATTCAGTTGTCCTCCGTACTTCGATCTCGAAAAGTACAGCGACCTCGAAAACGACGCTAGCAATCAGGGGAGCTACGGGGATTTCATCAAGATACTTGAAAACGCCTTCAAGGCAGCGGTTGGTTGCCTGAAGGACAACCGCTTTGCCGTCATCGTCGTGGGCGACGTGAGGGACAAGTCTACGGGCTTCTATTACGACTTCTGCGGCGACATAAAGCGCATATTCCGCGAGGCGGGGATGCCTCTCTACAACGAGATTATCCTCATCGAGACGGGCGCAAGCACGGCCTTGCGTGCGAGCCGCTACATGGAAAGCCGCAAGGTGGCAAAGATGCACCAGAACATCCTCGTGTTCTACAAGGGCAACGCGAAGGAAATCAAGAAACAATTCAAAAAGATAGAGTATGCAAGCGAAGATTTGGAACTATTCAGAATGGATAGCGGAAACGAACCCGGAGGAACTGAGGAGGAAGTTTGACAAGACCCTGAAAGCGTCGGGATTCAATATCCTCTGCTTCACCGACCACCACTTCGATCCGCAGGGATACACAGCACTATGGCTACTCACGGAGAGCCATTTCGCCGTACACACCTTCCCCGAGTTCGGGAAGACCTACATCGAGCTGTCGAGCTGTAACCCGGACATGTACATGGCGTTTATCGAACTGACCAAAAATATATAACGACATGAGCGCAGCACAAAGGAAGAGACAGAATCAAGTGAAGACCGCACGCCTGGAAATCGTGGCGCGGCTCTACAAGAGAGGCTACTCCGTGAGGCAGATTCGACAGGAGGTAATGACACGGCTCACGCTCCCCTCCTACAGCCTCGGGACAGTGCACAAGGATATTTCGACACTGCTGGAGGAGTGGCGAGACAACCGTCTCGGGGACATGAACGACGCCCTGCAACTGGAACTGGAGCGCATCGACGAGACCTGCCGTGAGCTGTGGGCGCAGTGGGAGAAATCCAAGGAGGACTACAACAAGACAACGAACACCCGAAAAGGAGCTCCGTCGCGCAACAAGGAAACGGGTGCGAATACCGTCAAGACATACAGCATCGAGGAACGCACGTCAAATATCATCGGATTGGGGAACCCGCAGTACATCGCCGAGATCCGCCAGCAACTTGCAGAACGGCGCAAATTACTCGGACTGTACGCCGCCACAAAGACCGAGGTTACGGGCAAGAACGGCTCACCGCTGATACCTGTCGAGAAGATGACAGAGGAACAGATACGGGCAGAGATTAACAGAATACAGGCGAGCATGAACAGTTAATGAACGGCTATGGGCTACGATACGGCTATGAGGTTGTTGGAACTGGAAAAGGAGTTGCACAGGAGAAGCGCGGCAGAGCGATTCCCCGTGTTTCTTGACTATGTCACGCCATCATACAGCCGACAGTGGTTCCACACGCTTATCGCCGAGAAATGCCAGCAACTTATCGACGGCACGCTGGGCACTGACCGCCTAATGCTGTTCGTGCCACCGCAGCACGGCAAGAGCGAGATAGTCAGTCGCAAGTTTCCGGCGTGGGTACTCGGACGAAACCCGCTGATGAAGATCGTCGGCAGCTCCTACTCTGCCGACCTCGCGCAGCAGTTCTCGCGCTCTATCCAGCGCACCATCGACAGCCCGGAGTATGCCGCCGTGTTCCCGAGCACCTACCTGAACAACTCCAATGTACACAGCAACGCCAAAGGCGGATGGCTGCGCAACATCGACCTATTCGAGACCGTGGGTTACGGAGGCTTCTACAAGGCTGTGGGCGTGGGCGGATCGCTTACAGGTACGCCCGTAGACCTGGGCATCATCGACGACCCCGTGAAGGACGCCATCGAGGCGGGTTCGCAGACCTACCGAGACCGCAACTGGGAGTGGTACACGGACGTGTTCCTGACCCGTCTGCACAACCGCAGCAAGCAGATACTCATTATGACGCGCTGGCACGAGGACGACCTCGCTGGGCGGCTCCTCGACCGTGAGGGCGACAAGTGGACGGTGGTGAGCATCCCGGCCATCCGCGAGGACTTGTCCCTGCCCGAAGACCCCCGGAAGATCGGCGAGGCGCTGTGGGAGGATCGGCACTCGCTCGCACGGCTCACGGACACCGAGCGGCGCAGCCCCCGGACGTTCGCGGCCCTCTACCAGCAGCGGCCGACCATCGCCGGAGGCAACATCGTCAAGCGCGAGTGGTTCAGAAACATCTCGACACACGAGTTCAAGCGCCTGCACAACGGCGAGCCGGTGGTCTTCTTCCTCGACACCGCCTACACGGACAAGACGAGCAACGACCCGACGGGCATCATCGCCACATGCAAGATCGGCGGCGACCTGTACATCACGCACGCCCAGAAGGTGAACATGAAGTTCCCCGACCTGCTGCGCTTCATTCCGAAGTACGTCACGGAAAACGGCTACACATCCGCCAGTTCGATACGCATCGAGCCCAAGGCGAACGGCCTCTCCGTGATAGATCAACTCAAGGAGAGTACGCCGTACAACGTCGTGTGCACAAAGTCCCCAAAAGACAGCAAAGAAACGCGCCTGTTCGCCGCCTCCCCGACGGTCGAGGGCGGGCGTGTGGTGCTCGTGGACGGGGCATGGAACGAGGCGTTCGTGGACGAGGTCTGCGGCTTTCCGACCAAGCCGCACGACGAGTACGTCGACGTGCTGTGCTACGCCATAGACTACCACATCAGCAACCCGTACAAGCCGATAGACCGCAGGCGGCTGTCACGGCAGGTATATTGATTCGAAAAACCAACAAACACAAACGGATATGACAATCGACGAAATCCTGAATTCAGGCGGGACAGCGGCGCAGATCATCGCCGCCCTGAAGGAAAAGACAATCTCCGTTCCCATGTGGGGCGGCAGGCGCGGGCTGGTAATGGAGTTCGACCCCACCAAACACCCGGTGATGAACAAGGCGAAATACCCCGACATCGTGAACGACGACGGCGTGGAATATGTCACACGCATCACCTGCGACTTGCAGCGGCTGGCCACCAAGCGCATGACGGAGCTGGTGTGCGGCATTCCCGTGCGGCGCGTCTACAAGCCCGAGAACGACCGGCAAAAGGAGATAGCCGGGTACATGGAGAAAATCTATGAGCGTAACCGTATCGACAGCGTAAACATCGAGCGATGCAACATGCTTTTCGCCGGGTGCGAGGTAATGACCTTATGGTACGCCGTCGAGCAGAGCAACAGCCTATACGGGTTTCAAAGCAAGTTAAAGTTCCGCTGCCGCAACTTTTCCCCGATGCTCGGCGACGACCTCTACCCCCTATTCGACGAGTACGGCGACCTCATAGCCCTATCGGTGGGCTACACGCGCAAGAGCGGCCGCAAGATGGTACAGTACTTCGACACTTACACGGCGGCGAAACATATCAAGTGGAGCACCGCCAACGGCGACTGGGAGGAGGTTGAGAACGAGGACATCACCCTCGGCAAGATACCCGCCGTCTATGCGTTCCGCCCCACCCCCATCTGGGAGGACACCAGCCGCATCGTGTTCGAGATCGAGTGGGCGTTGAGCCGCAACGGCAACTACCTGCGCAAGAACTCAAAGCCCGTGTTCGTCGTGTTCGCCGACGAGCAGATAAACTACGGGGACGAGCAGGACGAGAACCGGGAATTCCGATCCATCATGCAGTACCCAAAGGGCAGCACGGCGCAGTACATCACCTGGGCGCAGGCCGTGGAGAACTTGAAGTTCTACGTCACGGAGCTCCGGCAGTCGTTCTTCACGCAACTCCAGCTCCCCGACTGGTCGTACGAGAGCATGAAGGCGAGCCCGATGAGCGGCGAGAGCCGCAAGCAGCTCTTTATCGACGCGCAGCTCAAGGTCAGGGACGAGAGCGGGCGGCTGCTGGAGTTTTTCGACCGTGAGTCCAACGTGGTCAAGGCGTTCCTCAAAGTCGCCCTCGGCAGCAGTTACGAGGCGGACATCGACGCCCTACCCGTCAAGAACGAGATCACGGCCTACACCATCACCGACGAGAAGGACACCATCACGAACCTCACAACGGCCAACGGAGGAAAGCCCCTTATCAGCCACCGAGAAAGCATCGAGATGTACGGCCACTCCACCGACGTGGACAAGACCATGCAAGAGATCGCCGAGGAGGAGGCCGCAAGCGCATTCGGACCAACCCTATAAACCCCGATTAACCTATGGCAACGAAGAGAATGACACGGAAACAGCAGCAGGAGGCAGCGAAGGCCCTGCACACCTGCCGGGAATGCACGTCCAGCTACGACTGGCACGAGAAAGGCGCGGACGGCAGGCCGTTCATGTGCCGCTGCGCATACCACAAGGAAGGCAAGTTCAGCAAGTTCCTCTCCGACCCGCAGTGCGAACACTTCAACAGGCGCATGAAGAATGGCAAAGCAACGGAAGCTGAATAAGTGGGAGGAGGCGCACCGCCGAAACATGGATGCCTACGGACGGCAGATCGACGAAGTGTTCAGGTCTGCCGCCCGCGAGGCTGCCATGCTCGCATCCGCCGCGGGCGATTTCAGGCCAGACAGGCCCTTTTCGTTCGAGGACTATCCTGCAACACGGCGACGGATCGAAAAGCTGTTGTCAGGGCTGGAAAACAGCCTTACGGCGGTCATCGTGAACGGAGTGGAGGCGGAGTGGACGCTCGCCAACAACAAGAACAGCGAACTGGCCAACCAAGTGTTCGGGGACAACGCCTCGCAACTTACCGAGGAACAGAGCCGGAGGTACTACACCAACAACGATAGTGCAAGGGAGGCATTCATCGCCCGCAAGACCGATGGATTGAAACTCTCGGACAGGGTGTGGCGCTATACACAGCAATTCAAGACGGAGATAGAGCTGGGCATCGACATCGGGCTACGTGAGGGCAGATCGGCGGACGAGTTGAGCCGGGACCTGCGGCAGTACCTGAAATACCCCGACAAGTTGTTCCGGAGGGTCAGAGACGAGCACGGCAACCTCGTGCTGTCACAGGCGGCCAAAGCCTTCCATCCCGGACAGGGCGTGTACAGGAGCTCGTACAAGAACGCCTGGCGGCTGGCGGTAACGGAGACGAACATCGCATACCGAACAGCGGACTTCCTACGCTGGCAGCAAATGGACTTTGTTGTCGGCATAAGGGTGGTTCTGTCGAACAACCACACTCTCAACGGGCAGCCGTTTGAGGACATCTGCGACCAGTTGAGCGCACCGCTTGGCAGCAAGGCAACGAACGGCCGTGGCTGTTATCCGAAGGACTTCAAGTTCACCGGTTGGCACCCGCTGTGCCGTTGTCACGTCGAGACAATTCTGAAAACAGAGGAGGAGATGGCGGAAGACAACAGGCGGATAATGGCTGGGGAGGATGTCAGCGGCGAGAGCGCGAACACGGTCAAGGACGTGCCGAGGCAGTTCAAGAAATGGATCGAGGAGAACAGGGAGCGGGCGCAGAGAAGCTATTCCGTCCCGTACTTCCTGTCGGACAACAAGAAGTACCTCCCGGAAAATTACTTGAAGCTCTGGGGGATGAAAACCCCTTATGCGACATACGCAGAGTATGCTCAAGCGATGAAGTACAACAAGGCTCATGCAGTTTTCACTGATGCACAACAACGAAACAACAGGGAACTATCAGATGCGCTCCCTGTCATACAGGGCAAGATAATGAACTTCACAGAAGCGGACGGGAGCAGATGCAATCCAAAGTTTACGATTGAAAATGCGGAGATATTGGGATACCGTCATAACTGCCAGACATGTACTGTTGCATACGAGTTACGTCGCCGGGGATTCAACATCGAAGCCGCCCCAAATCCCGTGCTGAAGGGGTATAAGAAATACAGAGATTTCGATAGATTTTGCAATGGGGAAGATATACAATGGACAGACCGTTTCTTGACGGAAGACGGGAAACGGGCGACCTACAAATGGTCTACAGGCATAAATGATACCGGGTTGTCCAAACTGGAATTCATTGAGGACAAGACAGCCGCACAGGGGCGTTATGAGATTTACTGTGCATGGAAAAAAGGCGACGCACATGTCTTTATCGTTGAGCGACAAAAAGACGGCAACCTGTTATGGTTTGACCCACAATCAGGCCGCCGTGGCAGTGCGATAGATTTTAACGATGACATCAACGCAATGAGACACAACATAATAGGAATTTTGCGCATTGACGACAAGCTGATAAACCCTGTATTTTCAAGTCGTTTCAAGAAGTCCGTAGATTGAAGCGAAGTCGTCGAAAGGCTTCACTACGCCGTCTTTCAGCGAAACCAACACGGGAGCGTCTGGTGGGCAAGGAAACCAATTTTCCCTGCTCTCCACGCCCAAACTGTATATCTCGCTGCCGTCAATGTTACACAAATATGCAGCCATCCTATCCAGTCCGCATTTTTCGGCTTCATCCAATATCGCCTTCGGTATCTTCTTCATAATATTGCAAAGTTATTATTTTTCGTCTTTAACAAGGCAAAACCGGGAATGTTTGTTGCCAAGTCCTCGGAACCGTCGTAAAACACCCCGGATTTGCCAGCTAATTCGCCCGGTATTTAATTTATATCATTCGGACTTATCATTTATAACCCCGGCACATTCGCGGCCTTGTACGAGCTTATTTTGGCTTTTACTCGTCAGGGCCTCGCGCGTTATCCTGCAGAGGCTCCCTTCGTGGGGAACCCCCCGGGAAACCCCGATGTTCCACAATCGGGAGACACGCACCCCGATCTGTTCGGGGGTGAACTCCTCGTAGATTGCCGACAGCGAGGTGTAGAAAAAGTCCGTGCGGTCATTCCCTTCAATGGGCGGCTCTTTGAAAGCCACCCGATAGATGTGATCTTTCCTCATCGCCCGTCCGCCTCCTTTCTGACGATTACCAGATCCCCGCCGATGGCAAACCCTTTGGCGAATATCTCCCTACACCGCTGCGGAACACTATCCCAACGGTTCTTCCGCCTGTCGAACAGCGAGCAGAATCCTTTGGCATCCTCTCGTCCAATGATTATTGCGGGGCAAGAACCGCAGAACGGCGGTAACTCGAAGAACTTAATGCCGTTGATAGTTATCATGCCTGCGCCTCCTCTCCGCTACGTTTGACAATGACTTCCCCGTGCGTCGGGAAGTCCCAATCTGTGATAAGATCCTCGGCTTCGGGCTGTACTTCGACCCGGCCGAGCAAGGCAGCTATGCCCTTTCCAACCGCCGCCTCGGCTTCCTGACGGCTGTGTGCCCGTACTGTTACTTCGCCTGTAAACACGATACGCGCCCTGATTTTGTAGTTTTTCTTTGCCATGTTCGCTGATTTTTTATGATTCCGCCCTCTAAATATTGGGGCGTTCCAACGAGATTGTGATAACAATCTATCTATATTTCTCCTTTTCTTTACTCTCCTTTACTCTCCTTTACTCTCCTTTACTTTACTATGGGGTATTGAAACGCCGAAACTGCGCCATAATTCATTGTTTTGTGTGTTATGGCGTGATTTCGGCGCTCCGTAACAATAATCATTCAGCCTGACCGAACAACGATTCTGTGCTGTAAAGAACTGATTTACGCTGTATTGTCCGCGCCGTGTCCGCGCCCCATACCGTTTCAATATGCCGTATAGCATTAAGGTCGCCATCGAGGTCAATGCAACACTCGCAGTTGTTGAACTCATAGCAATAGACTTCCTGCGGGTCACACTCGACGGCTATCCGTTTCCTCCGTTCCCGGTAGAAGTCCATGAAACGCTCCAGTTCGGAGGGTATCCCATACAGGCCGCTTCCATAACTGACAATCTTCCCATCCTCGCCATCTCGGATGTATCCTCGCGCTATGAGTTTCTGCACACCATCGGCAAACTGCCTATTGCCAAAAGCAAAGAACACGCCGTACTTATTGTCGTCTGGGTGCTGGTTACACAACTCCCGGTAACGCTCCAATGTACGGGCATTGCGCCATCGCATCATACCGTAGCTGTCCTGTTCAAATTCAAACGTCTGTTCCATAACACTGAATGTTATGCCCGCCATCCGATACGTTTTTAGACCGAATGGCGGGCGGTTGTTGGTTTATGCGTTCAATCTTACGCGGTTCATAAGCTGGCCCGAAATCTCGTGTAATTCGCGGCTTCTCTCAGGCGTAAGCTCCCGGGCGTGTGCCGTGATGGCCTGCGTCAGCTTCCAAAGCGTTGCTGCGCCCTGTACTCCATCCTCGGGGTCATTTCGCATGAGGATTTTCTGCACTTCACTACCCTCTGATTTCAACAGGCTGCCATTGCTCGTCAGGTGGCGCAACTCACGGTCAAGGTCAACCTCCATTTCGCTCGCGCCCTGTATTTCGCAGGCCTTTTGCATGAGCGTGTCACGGCTGAACAAGCCCGAAGTAAGGTCTCTCACCGCCGATACGGTGGTCTTGGTGTCCAGCTCATAGGTCTCGTTCGAGAGGCGCAGGTTGTCCGGTAGCTTCGAGCCGAGGTGAACTTGCTTCATCACACTCTCCCGCACCATGCCATTCAGGCAGGCTCCGTTCAGCAGAAACGAGCGCATGTCAACAGCCCCATCCCCGTAGTCCGAGGTGCTGAACCGCGCCCCGGCAAAAATCACCACCTCCCCGTTCTTGGCCGTCGGAATGACCAGCGGCTGCGGCAGTATCGTCTCCGCCCATACCTTCGTGTCGTTCATGTAGGCGTCCGAGATAACCGCCCCCTGCTGTGCCGCCTCCTGCACGAAGGCCGTTAGTATCTCGACGCTGTTCAGGCGGCGATAGCTGTCCGAGAGCACGCCCCGAACCTGCGTGCCAACCGTCCTCACGAGCACCCTGCTGCGCTGTGTCCAGTCGCTGTGCTGGTTGAGTATCTCGGCGGCGAGGAGTACCTGCCATTCCTGCCCTCCGGCCAGCGTGCGGAGGTATCGCTGCGGGATGCCCATGCGGTCGGCGAGCTGTCCGATGGCGTTCTGATGCAGCGAGAACGTGCCGTCCGGCATGTGCATCGTCAGCCCGTCCTCCCCGTTGAACGTTATAACGGGGCTGTGGTCGTTGCGCTTCAGCTCTACGCCCAGCGGGGCAATGTAGTCTTGTGCGATTTTCCCCTCGTTAATCAGGCGCTCCATGGTCGCCTGCACCCCGACGGCCTTGCCGTCAATCATCCGCTGTACTTTGTTCATCACTACCTCGTTCAAGCCTTGCTGGAGCGTAGGTTCAGTTGTCATTGTTGCCATAATCTTTAGCTGTTATTTGGTTAATACTGGATTGATTTCATCAGATAATCCTCCGCCTCCCGGAAGAGGGCTTCGGCTGTCAGGTCGTCCGAGCTCGGCTCGAACCCCGCGAGATACGCCGCTTCGATAATCGTTGCCATTGTCCTATCCTCCTGTTATTTGATTGTTATTTCGGAAATCCATGCTATGCCATCGCTGTCATCTGTCACGACGTTCTGTACGAGGAGGGCGAACCTCACCCCGTTTCCCCTCATCCATTCTCGAGCAAGGCGGCGGGCCGTTCTCCCGTCTTCACCGTCGCTGATATTGGCCGGGTTGTCGTTGCCTGGGATTAAGTTGTTGTAATCCTCGTCGAGCAGTTGATAGTACTTGTAGCCCATTGTCCTGCCCTCCCTATTTTGCGTAGAAACTGAATTTAATACCCCGGCGGAGTTTGCATACGCAGCAGTCTCCCATACAGTCAAAAGCCCGGTTCAGAAACTTGTTCAACAACTCAACGCCGATGAGCGCGATCGCCCCAGATACACCAACGAGCTTGTTTATCTTACGACCCTCACCGTCGATACCGCTCACCTTGATGCGAAAGTTGCGGTTAATCTGTTTCGTCGTGTAGTTCAATGCTGTCGTGTTCATACTTATGCTGTTTTTGAGGTTATCAAGTGTTTGTTTTATAATCACACCGCAAATATAAGTGAAGTATTTTGCTAATAACAAATTTTTCGCCGAATATTTTTAACCATTCGGATAAAATATTTTCATCACAAAATTACTCACACAACTGCGTTTAACGATTCTGTATGAAATATTTTCGATTATTTTATAATCATATTCAAAATAATTCTACTACATTTGTCGTATAAACCAAATAGTTTACACTTACAAGCTATGCGAAAAGAGATTTTAGAGGCGCTGAAAGCCAAATTTACGGGGGTCAGCGAAACTATCCTTGGCAGGATTGCCGACAAGCTCGCCAAGACTGTCACAACCGCTGAACAAGTAAAGGCTGCTGTCGAAGCCTATACTTGGCAGCAAGTTATCGAAGGCTACGGTGACAGCCGAGCCACAGAGGCCCAACAGACGGCCGTACACAACTACGAACAGAAGTACGGTCTGAAAGACGGGCAAAAAATTGACGAGGGAGGAGCGGCCAGCGGACAAACTGGCAGTGGAAAACCCGTCGTAACGACACCTCCAGCAGGGGGCGCAGAGCAAGTTCCGGCTTGGGCGCAGGCTCTCATTGACAGCAATAAGTCACTGACGGAGCGACTGAACAAAATGGATGGCGAGCGCCAGACTGCAACCCGCAAACAGCAACTATCGGCTGTAATCGGCAAACTCCCCGAAAACCTTCGCAAAGGTTACGAGCGCACCTCCGTCGACAACCTCACGGACGAGGCGTTTGCGACCCTGCTCGGCGAAATCACCGCCGAGGTAGACGGGATTGTCAAGGACAGTCAGCAGCGAGGGGCTGTCTTCGGTCGTCCGTCCGTACAAGGCGGCACAGGTAACCAGGGCGGAGAACTGTCCAAGGAGCAGCAGGAAGCTATCGCGCACCGCGATACGAAAGCAGCGGACGGGCAGCCGTTCTAATTGTTTAACAGTTAAAACCATACCACTATGGCAATGACAGTACAGCGCAGGAAAGACAGCAGACTTCCCCATGTCTTCATGCACAAGGTGGCCGACATCCGTGGCGGCATCTCCGTCAAGTCTTCCGAACTGGGCGGGGACTTTCTCCATGAAGGTGCAGTAGTCAGCGTACCCGACAACGGCATCTGTCACGTCGTTAAAATCGCCCGTGTTGTTGCAGAGTCATCTGACACGAGCATTAAGGTTAAGAAGGGCCACAATTTCGTTAAGGGGGACTATGTTATGGCGGACGAGGGCGGCAAGGCATACGCAATTACCGCTATCGACACGACAGGGAACAAGGACTATGATACCATCACGGTAGGAACAGCCCTTGGCACCGTCCCCAAAGACGGTTTTCTCATTGAAGCAAAAGCCGAATCGGCGGCATCTGATTCGGCCTTAAAGTACACCCCGCTGGCGGTGGTCGGCACAGGCAAGCCCGTACAGCCGAACTCCAACATCGACACCGACGCATGGCTCATCGGCGTGACGAAGAACAACCCGCTCCCGGCCTGTGTGTCGAAGTACCTCTCGGGCATCATCAACTACTAAAAAAATCAGACAAGTTATGGCAACTATTGTAAACACCCTTATCCAAGGACTTACGCAGCAGATGGTACAGGCTCGTCTGAACACCGCAGACGCCAAGCCGTTCCTCTTCGGCACACACTTCCCCGTGCGCAAGGTCAACGGCTTCAACTGGAAGACGCTCCAGAACCAGCTCGAAAAGAAGAACGTGGCGGCAGACCTGCACACCGACAACGGCACGATCGTCCGTAAGCGCCGTCCCGTGTTCGAAAGCGCACGGGGTGACATCCCGTTCATCTCCATCAGCCGCGAGCTCTCCAGATCGGAAATCAAGGAGTACCAGACGGCCCTCGCATTCGCGCAGGACGCCGACGCAACCCAGCTCGTCCAGTACTGGGGTGACGACGTCGATTTCTGTTTCAACGGCGTGCAGTCCGAGCTGGAGTACATCGCATGGAAGCTCGTATCGGGCGCAGGCAAGCTGTCGTTCACCACGACCAACAACGCCACCTACGCCAACGAGTTCGACCTCGACTACGACGTAGACAACGAACGCAAGGTGAAGACATCCTCCGACTGGGGCAACAAGTCAAGCGCAGACATCATCGGCGACCTCGTGAAAATCATCAAGGCTGCCAAGGATCAAAGCCTGAACCCGAAGTTTGCATTCGTGAACCTCGACGAGTTCTACAAGATCGCTTCCGCTGACCAGATTATCAAAGCGTGCGCCTCGTTCGCGGCCAATGCCCTCGGCATTTCACAGACCCCGGACCTTGCGGCGGTCAATGCGATGCTCGCGCGTCAGGCATGGCTCAACGGCATCCAGCTCCGCATCATCGACCAGACCGTGACCCGTGAGTTCACGGACGGATCGTCCACCTCGGGCAACCCGTTCGAGAACAGCCGTCTGGTGCTCTCCGAGAACGAACGTCTCGGCTCGACACAGTACGACATCCTGCAGGAGGACGAGCAGCTCATCCTCCGTGCCGAGCGTGCACACACGGTCATCAAGAAGTACGGAACGATTGAGCCGAAGAGCGAGGTGACCATCGGACAGGCGGACGCAATTCCTGTGTTCGACACTGCGTACCGCAACGTGTACGTCCGCACCGACGCACAGAACTGGGAATAAACACCTGACGGGCCATGGCAGCGACGGTTCTTGAAAGTCTGAAAGGCGTGAACGCCTACCCGATACCGCTCCGCACCCTCACGGAGGTTATGGAACGGCGCGGGCTGTCGGCGGAGGACACGGCAACGCAGGAGGTGCTGCGGGGTGCGGGTTACAACCTCGCCCTCGCAGATCTTCTCCTGTGGCTGTCACTCGCCCCTAACATCACACAGGGCGGACAGTCATTCAGTTTCACGGACGAACAGCGTCTCCAGTTTCGCAATCGCGCCAACCGGCTGTACGCGCAGTATGGAGACGCGCAGGATGCGGAGCAGCATAAGCCCGTGTACGGCTATAAAGGAAGCAGGCTATGATTATTCAGAACGGGACAATCGAAGTCAAGACCAAAACAGGTGGAGGCATCGACCCTGAGACCGGCTACCCTGTAAAGGGCGAGGCGGCTTGGGGCGATCCGATACCTTGCCAATGGATTCCGAATCGCAACGACATGCTCGGGCGGATCAACGGCGAACACTTCATCATCGCGCACTATGTGGTGCTGATTGAGGCACAGCCGTTCAACGCCGAACAGGTGCGTCTACGAACCCTTGACGGGCGCGACCTCGGGGAGTTCTCGCTGATGTACGTCGAGCCGCTGGATGCCGTATGCCAAATCAGGCTGACCATGTAGAGCGCGATTTCAGCCCGAATGGCGGCGTTTATCTGATGGCTTATAAAAACATACGAGAGCATAAAGAAAACGCCGTACAGGGCGAATCGGAGACAAATAACTTGACAGGAACCATGCCGATAAGAATGACGACAACGGAAGCCGATATTGTTGGTTGCATCGAAAGACAGATCAAAAGGCAGCTCGCGGTCATCGAGCGAACCCTGAACTACATCGGTGAGCAGTGCGTGAATGCGGCGCGGGCCAGTGACGGCTACAAAGACCGGACTGGCAACCTGCGCAGCTCTACTGGCTACATTCTCGTATGTGACGGAAGGGTTGTCCGGCAGTCGAAGTTCGACCCCGTTTCGGGCGGCACGGAAGGCGGCAAGAGCGGGGAGGAATACGCCAGGAAACTGGCCATGGACTACCCTGACGGATTCGCCCTGATAGTTGTTGCTGGAATGAACTACGCGGCCTATGTGTCGGCCAAAGGACGGGACGTGCTGGACAGCGCGGAGCTGCTCGCGGAACGACTGGTACCTCAAATGCTGAAACAGCTCGGATTGAAATAGCAAGACTATGGCAAAGACCTCAAGACAAGTGCAGGGCGACATATACCGCCTGCTGCGGAGCAGCGACATGTTCCCGCAGCTATCGGGTGAAGTCTACCGGCAGGGAATGCGCCCCCGGGACAGCCGCTTGGAAGACGCTGTGGTGATTTTCACCACCGGGCTGGCGGACGGCGACATCGAGACGGGCGTGGTTACGGTAAACATATTCGTCCCCGACATCGACCCGTACAGCAACGGGGTGTTCGTGGAGGACGGTGTGCGTACCGAACAGGTCGAGCGCATGGCGCAGGACTGGGCCGACAGCCTGACCTGCGACAAGTCATGCTACAAGTTCCGGCTGCAACAGACGATCTATACGGAGGAGGAAGCCGACATCCGGCAGCATTTTGTGGTCGTGAAACTCGCATACGAATACTACGCTGACGGTAACGACGACGCTCCTTTGAGCACAAATGATTTATAACAATTTAACACATAACGAGTTATGGCAATTTTATCATGGGGCAAGTGCAAAATTGAGACTACGCCGTCCACGGACGGAGCCCCCGGCGAACCTCAGAGTTGGACCGAACTTGATACACCCAAGAAGGACACCACGAAGCTGACCCCGACCACCGGGGAAGAAATACTCGCACAAGAGGAGGGAGGAGAGGTTGTCGATGCCCGATACGGGAAAACAACCTACCAGTTGGAGTTCGACCTCTTCGTAAAGAAGGGCAAGAAACGTCCTTTCGAGGACATCGACGGCCTCATCGCGGGCGAGCACGCATTCCGCATCACTCCGGAGGATGACACCTGCGAGGGTATTCAGATCGACCGCAGCGTTGTACGCTGTGAGGAGAACTACACAACGGCTGACGGCAAGATGCTGCACTATGTGGCGAAGTGTCTGAAGCCGAAGACCGGCAACACCGTGAAGTCCTACACGAAAGAGTAGGAAAAAATCTATCCCCATTTTGTTGTGCGCCCGCTGACGGTCGGGCGTTACCGTCTGACGAGTGGAATGAGACACCCTTTTCAGTTGGCAGGTAAAACTGACACATGCGAGGTAGAGCAGCGGAAGCTCGTCAGGCTCATATCCTGAAGGTCGGGGGTTCGAATCCCTCCCTCGCATCCAGTTTTTACAAACGCATACAATCATGGCAACAGTGGAACAGAAAGTCGCCAAGGAAGTGCTTCAGCAACCCGAGGACATCCGGATCGGCAACAAGTCATACAAGTTTTACCCTCCGAGCACAGCGACGCTCATCCTCGCATCGGAAGCCATCTCGGAGCTTCCGCATGTGAAGCTCGACGATGGAAGACTGGCGGAGGAGAGCCTACACGTGGCGAAGGACTGCCGCAAGATAGGCGAAATCATTGCCATAATGCTCCTTGGCGCACGACACCTCACAGAGAAGATCAAAGCCCCACAAACGCAGGAAAAACGCCTGTTTGGGGGACTTCTACGCTTCAGACGGACAACCATCAGAGAACAGATTATCGACCGCAAGGCGGAACTCGCCCAACAGCTCCTCGAAGACCTCACTCCCCATGAGTTGAACACGCTGGCGAGCAGCCTGCTGATGAGGATGCAACTGGCGGATTTTTTCGGGCTTACCACTTTCCTGACAGAGATAAACCTGCTGCGGACGACGAGGGAGGTGGTAACGACAGCATCTGGGCAGTCGTCGCAGGAACAGTGAAGGCATACAACCTGCCAATAGACTATGTCCTGTACGACATGAGCTATGTGAACATGATAATGTACGGGGCAGTGCTCCCGAGTTACCGAAGCCGCAAGGACGGCGACAAGGTAAGCAACACAGGGCAAGACATCATCCGGGCGGACGACCCGGCAAACCGCGACAGGGTACGCAGATTTTTGGATAGCATAGATTAGACATTTCGGCAACTATGAACACGGACAACGGGAAACTCAATTTCGCCACAGGGATAGATAATTCAGCCCTGCAGAGCGACGCAGCGCAAGCCCGACGCATCCTGCGCGACATCGGCAAGGAGGCCGAGCAGGAAGGCAACAGGATGGACGCCGCGTTCCGCCGTGCCGGCAAGACCATCGTCGGGGTGTTCACGGTGCAGCAGGCCGCGCAGTTTGCCCGGCAGATCGTCAGTGTCCGGGGAGAGATAGAGAGCCTCGAAAAATCGTTCGAGATCCTCGCGGGCAAGGAGTACGGGCGCAGGTTGTTCAACGACATCAAGGAGTTCGCCGTGAAGACCCCGATGCAGATGAACGACCTCGCCAAAGGGGCGCAGACGCTCCTGTCGTTCAACATCGCTGCCGAGGAGGTAATGCCCACGCTCCGTGCGCTGGGCGACATCTCCATGGGCGACGCGCAGCGGTTCAACTCTCTCACACTTGCCTTCGCCCAGATGTCTTCGACGGGTAAGCTCATGGGGCAAGACCTGTTGCAGATGATCAACGCCGGGTTCAACCCCCTGTCGGTCATCAGTGAGCAGACGGGCAAGTCCATAGGCACGCTCAAGGAGGAGATGGCCGCAGGTGCTATCTCCGCCGACATGATAAAGAAGGCGTTCATGGACGCCACGGCCGAGGGCGGCAAGTTCCACGGGATGCTCGAAACGCAGAGCAAGGGCATACAGGGCTCTATCTCCAACCTCGAAGGAGCCGTGCAGGACATGTTCAACAAAATCGGCGAGCAGTCTCAGGGCATCATCACGGGGTCGATACAGGCCGCAACGGAGCTTGTGCAGAACTACGAAGAGGTCGGCAGGGTCATCGCCGAGCTCATAGCCACGGTCGGGGTGTACAAGGCAGCACTTATCGCACTGAACGCCATAAAGAGCGTGTCGGCTTCGCTGACAGCAGGATGGACGGCGGCGGAACTTGTCCATTACAACGCCCTTGTGCTGGTCGAGAAGGCGCAGAAGATACTCAACGCCACGATACTGAAAAATCCCTACGTTCTCGCAGCGTCAGCCGTGGCGGGGCTCGCATACGGGCTATACAAACTCATTACCTATCAGACGGACGCAGAGAAGGCGCAGGAGCGGCTCAACGATGCCACAGAGGAATTCGAGAAGACTTCGAACAGCGAAATCGCCGTCCTAAACATCATGTTCTCCCGGCTCAATAAGGCCAAAGAGGGAACCAACGAATACCGAGCTGCCAAAGAGGCTATACAGAAGAAATACGGCGACTACCTGAGCAATATGAGTAGCGAAGTTAGCCTGCTAAAAGACACCGCAAAGGCGCAAAGGGAGCTAACCGCGGCAATACTTGAAACAGCCCGCGCCCGGGCGCAGGAGAAGTTTCTCCAGCAGGAGAGCGACATCGCCAGCGATAAGCAAGTGAAGGCCCTGCGCACGATACGTGAGGAACTCATCAAGGAGAAAGGCGAAGGTGTGGGCGAAGCCCTGTTTGAGCAGATAAAGTCCATGCTCGTGGCCTATCAGAGCGACCCGCAGGACAGAGACGGCAAGAAGTACATGGAATTTGTCAAGTTGCTGCGCGACAACGGCATTGACAACGGCATTGGGTATGGGAAGGTATTCTCGACGGCATACTTGGACTACATTGAGGCGGTGCAGGCCATGCTGAAAGCACAGAAGGAGGCGGAGGCGTATTTCGGAGCGCCATCCACGGCTACCGGATCGGAGGGCGGCGAGGATGCCGGAGGCAAGGCGGAAGTAGTCAAGAACAAGAAGTACTGGGAGGACTACAAGAAGGAGCAGCAGGGGCTGCTGGATGCCATGACGGCGGCGGAGCTTCAGACCGAGGAGGCGGCCAAGATACGCCGGAACATCGCCGACGCGCAGGCGCAGATCGACGCATACAGTGTGTCCAAGACCTCGAAGTCTGCCGAACAGGAGCAGAAACAAGAGAACCAGCTCGCCGTACAAACCGCCGCGCGGTCGCAGAAGATACAGGAGTATGCCGACACCGTAGCCCGGGAGGCACGGCAGGCGGAACTCGACATACGCCAGGCCCATATCGACGGCATGGCGGAGGGCGTAGACAAGGAACTCGCCCAGAACAACCTGAACTACGACCGTCTTATAGAGGCCAACAGACGGCGACAGGAAGAAATGGTAGAAAAACTGCGTGACACGAAGGAACTGGAATGGCAGAACGCCAATCCAAACTTCAAAGAGACGGGGCAGACATTCGACCGATCAACAGTCACGGCGGCAGACCTCTCGCAGCAACAGAAGGACATCCTCGCCGAGTATGCTCGCATCGCCGAGGAGATACGTCAAAAGGCGAACAAGGAGAGCCTCGACACCATGTTGGGGGACGTGTTGACCTATGAACAAGCCCGCCTCCGGATAACGGAGGAGTACGATCGCAAACGAAACGGCCTCTACGAAAAGGACACCGACGGCAACATCGTCACCGACAGCAACGGCAACAAGGTGCTTCGCAAAGGTGTCACACAGGGCAATCTCGATGAGCTGGAGCGGCAGGAGGAGCAGGCCCTTAACGCCGTGGACGAGCAGTTCGCACAGCGAGAGGCGACCTATCAGGCGTGGTGCGAGGAGGTGGGCAACCTTACGCTCGAACAGTTGCGGAAGGTGCTGGCACAGGCAGAGGGAGAACTTGAACAACTCGAAAAGTCGGGGACGGGAGACAGTCAACAGATAGCTGTTGCCCGTGCCAAAGTATCCTCTATGCGGCAAAAAGTAGAAAAAGAAGCCGCCAAGGATGCAACATCCCCGGGCAAACGGGCCATCAAGGAGTGGGAAGACCTATACAAAGTGCTCAACGAATGCAATAAGTCGTTCGAGGAAATAGGCGACACGGTAGGCGGCGTAGCCGGGGAAATAATATCAGCAGCAGGAGGCATAATGACCTCCACACTGTCTATGATAAACGGCATCGTGCAACTCGTGAACATGTCCGCAACGGGGATGCAGGTGACATCCACAGCCGCCGCCAAGGCTATATCCACCGTTGAAAAGGCATCTGTCATATTAACGGTCATATCGGCGGCCTTACAAGTTGCTACGGCTATCGCCAACCTATTCAACAATGATGACGACAAGCAGAAGGAAATCGAGCACCTTCAGGAACGCATCGACCAATTACAATGGGAACTGAACAATCAGGATGTCGTGCGACTTCAGGAAAACGAAGTAAAAGCTATGGACTTGTTGCACAATACCGTTCGGGAGACCCGCAACGAGATGCTCCGGCTGAAGCTCGCCGCGAACGACGTACAGGGCGCATTCCGCACGATGTTCTCATCCGTAGGCGGTAACAGCGAATTACTGGCTAAGTCGGCGGACAAGATAGCCAAGGCATACGCCAACATGGGATACACGGCGGACAAAGCTCTCGGTGGGGCGAAGTACGAGGAGGCCAACGATCAGTTGAAGAACATCGCCCAGCAGCAACTGCTTATACAGGACCAGATAAACGCCGAGGAGAGCAAGAAGAAGACCGACCACGGTAAGATTGCCGATTGGGAGCGACAGATAGAGGAACTCGGACAGCAGGCGCTGGCTATCATCAACGAGATGGTGGAGGACATCATCGGCGGCACGAGCACGGATATCGCCAACGACCTTGCGGAAGCGTTCTTCGACGCTTTCGAAGCCGGGGAGGATGCCGCCGAAGCGTGGGGTGACAAGGTGAACGACATCGTCGCCGACGTTATCAAGCGGATGCTCATACAGAAAGCCCTCGAAGAGCCGCTCGGGAAAGTGTTCGACAAGTACAAAGAAAAGTGGTTCAAGGACGGACAGTTCGCGGGACTGGATGCCGTTATCGGCTCCATGGAGGACTTCGCCGCTGATCTGAACGCTACGAGGGACAACTTCGAGGCCGTGTTTAACCAACTCCCGGATAGCCTCAAAGAACTGTTCCAGTCTGAGGCGGAGCGTGAAGCATCCCAGGAAGGCATCGCCACAGCCTCACAGGAGAGCGTGGACGAACTGAACGGTCGCATGACAGCCGTGCAGGGGCACACCTACTCCATCAACGAGAACACAAAGATGATCGTTGCGCACTCGGCGGCTATATTGGAGAGCGTGCTGAACATCGAGACACACACGGAATCCATCTCGCGGCGCATGGAGCGCGTGGAGGACAGTCTCTCGGACGTGCGGAGCACCGTGAATGACATGGCGATAAAGGGCATCAAGGTGAAATGAAAATGACGACGGCAATGAATACAATTGATACGGTCATACAACAGATATACGCGCAGGCGCGGCTGCTGGGCTGCTGCGACCTGTTCCGGGGCACGGAAGACCTTCAGGGCATCATCCGGCTCTTCACGAGCCCGCAGGGTGTGGAGTTCTGCATCAAGCTCCACTTCCCGAACCTCGCCACGCTCCGCCTGTTCAAGACGCAGGGCGTGGAGCAGTACGGGATATACATCGACGCGGGGACTGTTACCCTCACGAACCCCGGGCGCGTGATACTCATCGGCCGCACGACGGCAACGGTAAACTGCTCGACGATGGAGCGGCACGAGGTCATCCTCCTGCACGGGGCGAAGGCCGCCATCAACGCCTCGAAATGGGCCGTGGTGTTCGTCACGGCAGAACAGGGGTGCAGCGTCATCCGGAGCACGAGTGAAAATGCACTGATACTATGAAGACGGGAAGCCTATATGTGGACGGATTCGACGTGTACGGGCAGTTCGGCCTGTACGTTGTGGCGGGCGGCTGGAACGAACTGGTCGCCATGCCACCGTTGAAGACCGTCAAGGCAAACGACTGGCAGGAGGAGGACGGCATCGAGGCCGACCTGTCAGCCCCCGTGCTCAACACCCGGGAGGTGTCCGTGAAGTTCGCCGTAGCGGACGAATTCGCGGGTCTGCCGGACTTCCTCGACTACCTATCCGACGGAGCGTACCACACATTCTCCTGCGATGAGATAGGCCGATCGTACCGGTTGCGCCTCACCCAGCAGCCAAATATGAAGGCGGCGCGAATTCTCGGACAAGCGACGCTAAAGTTCGCCGACGATTTCCCGCTCGACGGCTACACATACCTAGCCCCCGAGAGTGACATGGCCTACGACGACGGCTACACTCTCGACGGGATTCCACTTACGAGTTACGGAGGACGTGTGCTCAAAGGGACATTCGACGAAGTTGTCAAGTCAGCCGCCGTAAAGCTCAACCTCTTGCGCAATATTAGCATACTGCCGGGGGCGAACTATGACGGAGATGGGAGCGTGACCTACAAGAGCAAAGACGTCAAGTTGCAATGTCTCATGCGAGCGGAGAGCCTCGACGGCCTATGGCGCAACTACGACGCGCTGCTCTACGACCTCATACGCCCGGGCGAGCGGTTGTTGGGCGTAGAAGCTCTCAAGCAGGAGTTTCCGTTCTACTACAAAAGCTGTCAAGTAACAAAGTTCGAGCCAACGGGAAGGATATGGCTGCAATTCTCGCTGACTGTGACCTTTACGCACGACCTGCGAATCGGCAAGGAGAATATCCTGCTTGCCTCGGAAGATGGCCTATTGATTTTCACACAGGACAATACCAATGCTGTAGATATGCGTGAAGACATAGCACAGTTACAGTCCGATTCATGTGTCACTTCACAGCCGTCAGAATCTGGGTATTACGCAGAATGAAGGCTTTGGAATTGACAAATATATGACGAAAGGATATGAAAAGAATCAGAATTTCAGAACTTCCCGAATGTACATCATTCAAAGGATTATGGACGATCGGTGTCGATATATTCAATAAGAGTGTAAAGGTATCTCTCGAATATATCCAGTCGGTTGTAGATGGCATGAAATCAGCGACGAAAGATGCAACCGATGCAGCCAATTCGGCCAACTCCGCATCGCAAACAGCGAACAATGCCGCGCAAATGGCGCAAAATGCAACATCTGCCGCCAATACAGCGACAAAGGACGCGGAGAATGCCGCTGCGGCCGCGATTGACGCGAAAGAGAATTGTGAGGAGGTGATCGCCGCAGCCGGAGAACTGGAGCCGCTAAATCTCGTGCCTACGGCTATGACGGTGGAATACCCGTCCAATCTATTGGTCGGTAATATGGCGGAGAATTTCATACGCGCTACGCTCGCTCCGGCCAGTATCAAGCCGAATGTGCTATTCCTCGGCGATAATAAAGCCGTATCGGTAACTCCCGACGGACGCATCACGATCCTCGCCTCCGGGGTAAGCATAATTCATGTCATACCGACTTGCAACGTGGCACTCTACAAAACGATTCAGATCAAAGTATCGAAGCCCACGATCAGATTGGTAACGCTTTCGTCGATCCGCCTAACGGCAAACGGTAATTTCAGGTTCAACTAAAAACTCTATCAAGCTATGGCAAGACAAGGCTACATCAGCGAATTTATGAACGGCGGGCGCATCCTCGCTCACGGCAAGATCGAGAACCTCGCAGACGGGTTCAGCCTGCCGAATAACGCGCTGTTCTCGATCTACATCAGACCCAAATACGGCAGCTCCACCGTGGACACCGTATTGAGCGTGAAATGCTATCAGGATGACGAATTTTCTGACGCTCCGGTAGTGCTCAACGATTGGTCGCCGATGGCGATCAAGGCCATCGCGCCGAATGCGGATTTTCTCAACACTCACGACCTCTATTGGGGCGCAGGAACTTACGTCGAGAAGGTATGATCGTATCGGTTTTCATCTCTCTATCGCGGCGGCTGCGCCAATGGGCGACATCCCGTAGGCAAAAGAAAATGCGGCTGAATACTGCATCGTCAGTGATGTTCATCGCATCGAAAGGAAAAACGGTTTTCAAATTCTTAAACGACAAATAGCTATGACAGCAGAACAAGAAGCAATCCTCGAACAGATCATCGAGGCTTTTCAGAATGGCAAGCGATTGAGCGACTTGCCGAATGTATCCGGGACCAATCCGTTCGACCTTATTTGCGAGGTACTTGAAAACGGCGAGAGTAAAAAGGCGGCCCTCGCAACCCTCCTGCCGTATGTGGAGGATGAATGCAGTTACGGTATCGAGTTCGATACCTCCGTATCATCGCCTGCCTGCACCCGTATTGGCAACCTCTCCCTGCACAAGAGCCTGCCGATCCACAATCGCATGAAAGGTTGCCTGCTCAACGACGACGGCGAGGTAGTGGAATATCTCAATCCGGCAAATTGGACAGGACAGACGCGCGACGGATCGCGGGGTCAGGTCATGGTAGAACTTCCCATGCACTACCGCAAATTCGAGACGGACGGGACGAAACGTCGGGTGCGTATCAGCGAGTACCCTCTTCCCGGCTATCACGTTGTCGGGAAAAGATATGTTTCGGCGTATGAAGCTACCGTAAAGCGTAGTACAACGACCCTTTGCTCGGTAGTAAATATGGATGCAGACTATCGAGGTGGGAATAATCAAGCCGACTGGGACGGTAGCTATCGTTCGGTATTGGGGAGGCCGGCGACACAGATTTCCCGTATCAACTTCCGTAACTATGCCCGTAAACGCAAGAGCGGTTCTACGGAATGGAACTGTATGACCTACGATATTCACAAGGAGTTGTATTGGCTTTTCGTTATCGAATATGCGACTCTCAACTCACAGGCCGCATTCAATGCCCAAAAGGATAGCAACGGATATGCACAGGGAGGTCTCGGAGATGGAGTAACCACTCTTGAAAGTGGCAAATGGAATACGTTTAACAGCTATTATCCGTTCATTCCTTGCGGTTATACCGACGAATTGGGTAATGGCACGGGCGAAGTAGAATATTCCATGCCAGCCGAATATGATTCCTCTATCAAGAAAGTAAAAGTGCCCCGTTATCGTGGCATTGAAAATCCGTTCGGGCATATTTGGCAATGGACAGATGGAATCAATGTACGCATCAGCCCTACCGAGGAGAATAGCGGAGACGGGTTGAGTAAAGTATTCGTCTGCACCGATCCGGCCAAATTCTCGGATAGCGGATATGATGGATATGCCCATGTAGGCAACGAGGCCCGTGCAGAAGGATATGTCAAGGAGGTGATTTTCGGCGAGGGCGGCGAGATCATGCCATCCGTAGTAGGTGGCGGATCTACAACCTATTTCTGCGACTATCATTATACCAACATTCCTACAACCGAGGCTTTGCGCGGTGTCCTGTTCGGCGGTCATGCGTCTTACGGTGCGTATGCGGGCTTCGCCTATGCGGCTTCGGCTTACGCCCCCTCGTATACGACTGCGACCCTCGGCTCTCGCCTTTGCTTTATCCCCGCATAACACGTCCCCCGTCCGCACGGACACGCTACACACGATTAACCGATAAGCACTGAACAGATATGAACAACGAGAACAACAACATGGACGACGGATCGCTGGGATTCCTGCGCATCCCTCGGGACGAGAACTGCCGTAGCTTCAACTGCGAAGAAACAACCCAGTCAAAGCTCGTGAACACCTCGTTCTGGGTAGTGGACTTCATCGAGGAAGTTCCCACTCGCTTCAGCAAGAGCAAGGGCACGAAAGGTCAGACGCTCGTTAAGATAAAGCCCGATCGGAACAGTCCAGACAGTGAATCGCGGAAGTTCTTCACAGGATCGGCAGACATTCTCTACATCCTGAAGAAAATCCGCGAAATGGACAAGTTCCCTCGCCGGGTGACACTGCGAGGCAGCGGGAACAGGTTCTATTTTGAATAGTTAAAATTTCGACAGGTCGGTCGCTCCCGAGGTGTCCTGTTCGGCGGTAATGCGAATAACGGTGCGAATGCAGGCTTCGCCTATGCGAATTCGAATAACGCCCCCTCGAATACGAATGCGAACATCGGCTCTCACCTATACTTTTCATCGGACGATCAAACGCTCGAAAAACGATATATGGGAACGACGACCTTACCTCTTGGTAAAAGATTTCGGAAAATCAGAAAGGTGTCGGTAGGAACGCCCGTTGTATGGGCTACCGAAAACTCCGATTACGAAAAGCAAAGACAACAAGCGATGAAGCGCATAGGCAACCTGTACGAAAGGATAATATCCGTGGAGAACCTCCGCCTGGCCGACGAGAAGGCACGGCGGGGGAAGCTCCGCACATACGGGGTGCGTGTCCATGACCGCAACCGTGAGGCAAATATCCTCGCCCTACACGATGCGTTGCGAACGAAGACCTTCCGTACGTCCGCCTATGACGTATTCACGATACACGAGCCCAAGGAGAGGCTGATATTCCGACTACCGTATTATCCTGACCGCATCGTACACCACGCCATAATGAACGTCCTCGAACCGATATGGACAAGTGTGTTCACGTACAACACCTTCTCCTGTATCAAGGGGCGAGGCATCGAGGGATGCGCACGCCATGTGGACAGGGTAATCCGCAAGTACGCAGGCAGGCCGCTATACTGTCTGAAAATCGACATCCGCAAGTTCTACCCGTCTATAGACCACGCCGTACTGAAAGGGATCGTGCGCCGCAAAATCAAGGACGCCGACCTGCTGTGGCTGCTGGACGAGATCATCGACAGCGCAGAGGGGCTGCCAATAGGAAACTACCTGTCGCAGTTCCTCGCCAATCTCACGCTCGCCTACTTCATGCACCGGGTGAACGAGGTGTTGCACATGGACTGCGCGGAGTATGCCGACGACATCGTCTTCTTCAGTGACAGCAAGGAAGCCCTGCACGGTGCGTTCCACGGCTTCATACGCCCTTACCTCGAACGGGAGTTACACCTTTCAGTCAAGGGCAACTGGCAAGTATTCCCCATAGCGAAGAACCGCTACGACCGGCACGGGCGTGCGCTGGACTACGTGGGGTACAGGTTCTACCGCGAGCAGAAGCTCATGCGCAAGAGCATCAAACGCAACTTCTGCCGTCAGGTTGCCAGACAGAATAGAAAAGACCCGCCACTATCACCTAAAAAATACAAACAGGGCATCGCATCGTGGCTCGGTTGGGCAATGCACAGCAATTCGAGACATCTGTTAAAAACAATCATCAAAAAGGAGTACTATGAAAGCGTTTTATGACCACAGGCCATCGGCAATCGAGGCTGTAGGCAATGGAAGTTACATCTACCGTTGCAACATTGAGGAAGTAGTTCCCGAAGTATCGGAAGACAATATCAGCGGAGCAGAAATCTCGCAATGGAAATGCGACGAGGTCGTTGTATGGCATCCGCTGACTTCTGACAAAGTTATCGAGGCGGTTATCCGTACCCAATATTCTGCGGATCAGGAGTTGGCGCTGGTAAATAAATTCAACGCTTACCAGCAAGGAATGGACGTATCTGCTAACATCGTCGGGGAGTACACTGACTATCTGTCGTTCGTAGCAGAGGTGAAGAGAACCGTACGAAAAGACTTTGAGGAAGACACGCAGATTATCACAGAGGCTGCAACATCTCCCAGGATGTGCGATTTGGTAAGTGTCATTTCCATGACCATCAACACCTTTCAAATTCCCGACAAAGACGCCCTGCGTATTAAATCAGTGTACCCGAAATGGGATAGTCTCATCGGGAAGGAGGTGCAGAAAGACGAAAAGATGTTGTATGACGACCGGCTATGGAAAGTGTTGCAGCAGCATACCGTACAAGACCAGTATAAGCCGGGGGTAGGTAGGGAGAGCCTCTACGCGGAAATCGTGGAAAGCGCAGCGGGGACACTCGAAGATCCTATCCCCTACAACGGCAATATGGAACTTGAACAAGGCAAGTATTACAGCCAGTCAGGAAAAGTGTACAAATGCATTCGAGATACTGAGATACCCGTATATAATCCTCTAAAGGATTTGGATGGTATCTATGTTGAAGCCGTCATCTGACAAGCACCAATCACCGGCAAGAGGTCTGAATAAACAGCCTCTTGCCTTTCAAACAGAACACAAGGTTACAGACTATGACAATATACGACAGCACCGGGCAAACAATCCTTGACGTTGCAGTGGACGACGACAGTTACCGCAACAGGGCCATCATGGGCGACAATAACATCACTCTGCATTATTCACTCGCGGAGCACGTCGAGATACCCGTCGGCGCTTGGTGCGAGTTCCAGAACATGCGCTACACGCTCATGCGCCCCGAGAGCTTCAAGAAGAAGCACAACCGGAACTTCGAGTACACCGTCATCATGGAGGCTGCCGAGGCCAAGGCACGGATATGGAAGTTCCGCAACACGGTAGACGGGCGGCTGAAGTTCCCGCTCACGGCGAAACCGCACGAGCACCTCCAGATGTTCGTGGACAACATGAACCGCCGGGACAGCGGCTGGACGGTCGGAGACTGCATCGAGGGGACGGAAGTACTCATCAGCTATGACCATGCATTCTGTTACGACGCGCTCGCGCAGATGGCATCGGAGCTGAAGACGGAGTTCGAGATAGAGGGAAAGACCGTGTCGCTGCGCAAGGTCGAGTACAACAAGAACAGCCCCCTCGCCCTTTCCTACGGGCGCGGCAACGGCTTCAAGCCCGGCGTGGGGCGTGCCAACTTCGGGGACAAGGTTCCCGTCGAGATACTTTTCGCGCAGGGTGGATCGGACAACATTGACCGCAGTAAGTACGGCAGCAGCGAACTACTCATGCCCAAGAACCAACAGATAGCCTACGACGGCGAGCACTTCGAGGACGAGGATGGCTTCAATATCGACAGCGCACGAACCTATATCGTGGACGATATGGGTCTCTCCATACGCCGTGCGGACAGAGAACTGACGAGTCAGGCAGAGGACAGCCTCGACTGCTCGGAGATATACCCCAAGCGTGTGGGCACAGTGTCGGCGGTCGTCGTGGAGGATGCCGATAACCACTTCTACGACATCGTGGACAGCAGCATACCAGCCGCTCTTGACTATGAAAAATATCGCATCGGGGAAGAACCGATGACCATCCGTTTCCAAAGCGGAATGCTGGTGGGCAAGGAGTTCGACATACAGAAATACTACCACGAGGCGAAAGGCGAGAAGGCCGCCCGCCGCTTCGAGATCGTGCCGCAGGAGATTGACGGGCAGATCATGCCCAACGATACGTTCGCTCCCGCCATCGGGGACACATACGCCATATTCAACTGCACGCTTCCCGATGCCTACATCTGTGACAACTCCACAAAGACGGGAGCGGAGTGGGATATGTTCCGTGCCGCCGTGAGGTATATGTTCGACAATGAGGAGATGCAGTTCTCCTTCACGGGCGAGCTGGACGGGCTGTGGGCGAAGAAAGATTGGGTGAACATTGGCGGCAGAATACGGCTGGGGGGCTACATCCGCTTCTCTGACGAGCACTTCCAGCAAGATGGTGTGTTGGTGCGCATAACCGGCATCAAAGATTACATCAACAATCCGCACAGCCCCGAGCTCACGCTGTCGAACTCGACCGTCACGGGAAGTTTCTCGACAACGATGCGGGAGCTTAAGAGCGAGGAGGTGGTAGTGGAGGACAACCACCGTTCGGCCTTACAGTTTACCAAACGTCGCTTCCGGGATGCCAAGGAGACTATGAAGATGTTGGAGGACGCTATGCTGGACAACTTCACGAACTCCGTGAGCCCACTGACCGTGCAGACGATGATGATGCTCGTGGGCGACGAGAGCCTTCAGTTTCGCTTCGTGAACAGCCCCGAAGACCTCACAGCGGCTGCAGACACCGTGTCGTGGAACAACGACAAGCGACAGCTCACCGTCGGAGCAAGTTTCATCCAGCACATGACTATCGGCATAAAGGACATATCGTCCAGCCATGCCGACAGCGAGTACAAGATATGGGCATTACCATCCTACGTCTCGGCTATAATTGAGGATGGGACGAAGAAGTTCTACCTCTACGCCAAGGTGTCTGAAACGGCACAGACGGGCGAGTTTCTCCTCTCCGAGACAGCCATAGGAATGGAGGATGTATCAGGCTACTATCACCTACTTGTTGGCGTGCTGAACAGCGAGTACGACGG
>CDYU01016674.1_pt1 | contig 51533 bp, 50 predicted proteins | sample 480701 | NCBI WGS metagenome assembly CDYU01 (sample SAMEA3182105, study PRJEB8094) | gut metagenome | biome: human; feature: gut; material: Stool; isolation source: human stools | place: Canada | collected 2013-02-26 | reverse complement strand
GCTGATGGATCGTGTCGGGCTTCCCCTCTTCCTTGCGCATGTTGGCTTCCGTCGTCCTGTCGGTATAGATGTACGCGTTGTGTATGGGCGCTGCCGCGTTGAACTCTTCACTGCCGAATTTCTCCTGTGCCAGGCGCATGACTACTTCCTCTTCCAGGCCTTTCGTATAGCACTTGTTTCCCAGTGCGAAGATGAAGCAGTCCCGTTTTCCCGGCTCAAACTTTGATATCCTCTTCACCGCCAGCACCGCCTTGTTGAATTCCATCCTTTCCCAGGGTTCGGCTTCCACCTTTCCGCCTTCCGGCTTATCACTCATCACTTTCTCACTCACTGCCTTCTCACTTATCACTTTCTCACTCACCGCTTTTTTCCTCCCCGGTCGTGGCTTTTCGGGTGGAGTGATATCCGTCAGTGTCTCGTCCACCTCTTTCATAAGTTTTTCATTGAGGTACGCCTTTTCATCGAAAGACGTGAAGAATCCTCTTGATATGTCCTTCCCGCTTCCGTCGACTTCCACATCCAGCAGTTTTTCGTAATATTCCTTGCAGGCGTCATACATCATCCGGTGATGCTTCTCCAAGGTGGGGAAATCCATCCCCGTTTTGGCAAGACTTTCTCTTAGAGCCATGGCATACTTCGTGCGCATGAATACGAATATCTTGAATCCGTGTGCTTTGGGAGTCAGGAAAGAAGCCAGCGTGTTGGGATCTCCATTGATTTTTTCCCTTAGTCCTTCCAGCTTCTCTTCGGGTTGGTCGTCAATGTCCAGCAGGATGATGTGTGTATACCTTGTAATGCTGTATGCCTGCCTTTTCTCCCTGTATCCCGCCGTGACGGTATAGAAAGGCAACTGTTTTTTCACATTATTCGCCTCTTCCATCTTTCCCTGGCTGACGAGCAGTCTGATTTTTAATACAAGTTTCGCTTGTATTCCTTTTGTGATGTCCTCAATCACTTTCCGTAGGGTAATCTCTCCCCGGACGTTGCTGAATCCGCTGTATGCGGTAACCGGAATATTTTCCATTTGTTTTTTAGTTATTTAAATCCGCCTTATCGGCGCCGCGAAGTAGGGGATAATATTCAGAATGGCAAAAACGCCTTTTTATTGCTGAAAGGCGTTTTTGCACAATTTTGTCTGTTCACTTATTTTTCTTTCTTTTTTTCGCTTCCTCCTCCTTTTCCAGAAACGCTTTTCTCAGATTAATGATATCAGTATTAATGCTTTTCAGTGTCAGGAATCCTTTTTCCTGCTTTCCCTTTTCAAAGCGCGCGATGTGCTCCAGTTTCCTTGCCAGGTCCATTGTTCCTTTGATTCCCGCTTCTTTTTTGTAGCGGATGAGCATGTTTATCCATGGAGTGAGGAACTCCTCCCTTTCTTCTGCCCCGACCAGAATCCGTTCTCCAAACGCTTCATTTTCAACTAACAGGATATTGACCCTGTCTTCTTTTCTCTCGATTTCGATGCTGTAACGATCCTTGTTAATGAGTTCAATACTCAAGATTGTGTTTTTTTAGTCATAAAATCACAATTTTAGAAGTTAGTAATTTATTTTAAATTCGCTATTCGAAAGCAAAATTAACGGTTCTATCTGTAATATCTGTTATTCCCGTCTGAAAAAGTGAATGTTTTTTGTTCGATGTGTTACACACGGAATGGTAAATAGGTATGGGGACCCGCTACCTGTTATTTATAGAATGTGTGTAACAAGGTCTAAATAAAAAGTATGAAAATACACGCCTGTGGGTGTGTATGCGCGGGTACATTATTATAATGGGGATGTGTTTTTTGAGAGTCTTTCAGGATAGTACTTTAAGGGTAACGAAATAGGGGGTGGGGGTAGGTGATGAATGCAGTGTCAATAATGATTGTCGTAAATTGGGGGTGTTTTTTTATCGTTCGTTTAATGTGCACAAAGATAATGCCCGGAAATGAAACAACAAAATATTCTGATAAATAAAAATGAAATATTTTCTTTTTGCCTATATATATTACTAATATATAGACAGTTACCTCTGAAATAAAATTGTGATTTTGCGATTCCTTTCTTATTGAAAGAATCTTAGTGCGGAAATAGCCTTCCGACGTGTCTTTTAAACGAACGATAAAAAGACGAATTATCCTCTTAATTCATTTGTTTATAGCTCTTTACCTGCGAAAACAAACAGGGTAATGAACAACTACGAAAAATCAATGGGCAAGAGGAACACGAAACTTGCCGTATCTTACATAAAGTGTTCGCAAGTGATTGAAATTCAAGCTTATGCAAGGATGTCAAAGCCCCGGGAGAACACCCTTTTCTGAAATACCCCTTGAAATGGAAGCGGACAAAGAGACTGAAATATGGTACGCCATGCGTGCCACATACCGTAGAGAGCCTGATGCTATGCGTCTGCTTGAAAAGGAGAAATTGGGTTGTTTCGTTCCCATGCAATACAAGATCAGCATGAAGAAAGGTAAGAAAGTCCGTGCTTTGGTTCCTGTCGTTCACAATCTGCTTTTTGTTCATGCCCGTCCTTCGGATGTGAAACGTATCAAATCACAGGTAAGCTATTTGCAATACATTACGGATACCCGCAGCGGCCAGAAGATCATTATCTCCGATAGTGAGATGCAACGTTTCATTGCTGTAGCCGGTACTTACAATGATCATTTGATGTACTTCCAACCCGATGAGCTGAATTTGTCCAAAGGCACAAAAGTCCGTATCACCGGTGGTGATTTCGAGGGTCAGGAAGGCATTTTCCTGAAAGTAAAAGGCGCTCGTGACCGTCGTGTGGTTATAGAGATACAAGGTGTTATCGCCGTTGCACTTGCCACCATTCATCCGGATCTTATAGAAGTAATCAAATAATTGACAATCGGCCGTTGCCATTGAACAGCTGATAAATCATAAATTATAAATCATAAATCATTATGTCTCTTTCCGAAGAAGCACTAACTCTTCAGCGTGCCGCGCACGATCTGATGTATTTAGGCATGGACGGCAGTCCGGTCTATAGCGACGACCTTTCCCGTCGTAACGGTGAAGTTTACCGCCTGACTACGGCTTTGTATAATTCCGGTGCCAAAGGTTCCACCGTAGAAGAACAGGCTAATGTTTGTCTTGCTCTTCTGATGGGCTATAGTGCCTCATTTATTGATCACGGTGAAAAACAAAAGCATATTCAGGAGGTTTTGGATCGTTGTTGGGATATTCTTGATACTCTTCCTGTTTCGTTGCTGAAACTTCGTCTGCTTACTGCCTGTTATGGTGAGGTGTTTGATGAGCCTTTGGCTGATGAAGGCCGTATTATCATTGCTTCCTGGGATTCCACATCCCTTACTGTTGAACAGCAAGAAGCTATTGAAGAGTTTCAGAATGTGGTGGATAATCCTTATCCGTGGGAATACATTGATGAATAAAAGCTGCCTTTTAAAAATATGGAAGTTCTAAAAACATTTATAGAAGGAGGCGTAATCATTGAACCTCGTCTTTTTAAAGATGATCGCGGTTACTTTTTTGAGCCTTTCAATCAGAGGGAGTTTGAAGAGAAAGTCTGTAAGACAACATTCGTACAGGATAATGAATCCAAATCGTCTTATGGTGTCATTCGTGGTTTGCATTTTCAAAAACCTCCTTTTGCGCAGAGTAAACTGGTACGTGTAGTGAAAGGTTCAGTTCTTGATGTTGCTGTGAATATAAGAAAAGGCTCTCCAACTTTCGGACAGCATGTAGCTGTGGAACTTACAGAAGAAAATCATCGTCTGTTCTTTATGCCCAGAGGATTTACTCATGGCTTCAGTGTGTTGAGTGAAGAGGTCGTTTTTCAGTATAAGTGTGATAATTTTTACGCTCCATAATGTGAAGGTGCTATTGCTTGGGATGATCCTGATTTAAGGATTGATTGGAAAATATTTGCGGATAATGCAGCATTGAGTGAGAAAGATCAAAAGCATCCCATACTGAAAGATGTTAACTTGACGTTTGATTATGATTAATACCATTTGGTGGAATACCAGCAAGAAGAGGAACGCCTACTAATTAGACTCTTGATAAAATGACAAAGAAAATAGGAAACAGCTCCCAAGAGATTACTTTAAAGATTACTTTGGCAGATACTCCCGTCAGCCGAGAAAATGGGGTTCGTTTACGATTATCCCACAGGCAACTGTTGGGAACACACCATTGAGGTGTTATCCCTGCAAGATTTGCCGAGACCGCTGAAAGACTATGTTCCTACTTGCACCTCTGCCAAGTACGCATCCTCCAGAGAAGACATGGAGGATCTTCAGTCGCTGAAAGCTTTAGCAGCAAGCCGACTTCTGAGTTGTGGATAATAGATGATTCTCTAAACTTCTTCTGGAAGTATAGCAGATGATATACTAATTCAGATATGAAGAAGATGGGAAAAGAAAATGAATCAAAAAGTAGCACGAAAGTCATAATGTGCAATATAAATATTTTAATTGAAATAATATGAAAGCTTGTTTTATGGGGTTAGGCTATATTGGTCTGCCTACAGCAATTATTGCTTCAAAGCACGGTGTTCAAATAACCGGTGTTGACATCAATCCCAAAGTAGTTGAGATGACAAATCAAGGTAAATTACATATCATTGAACCCGGTATGCAAGAATTACTTCAAGAGGTAATTTTGTCCGGTCAATTAAAGGCATCTACTGTTCCAGAAGTAAGTGATGCGTATTTTATAGTCGTTCCTACTCCTTTCAAGGGAAATCATGAACCTGATATATCTTATGTGGAGGCGGCTACCCGTGCTGTCATTCCTTTTTTGAAAGAGGGAGATTTATATGTGATAGAGTCTACTTCTCCTGTAGGTACTACTGATAAAATGGCGCACTTGATATTTGATCTACGTCCGGAATTGAAAGATAAAATTTATATAGCTTATTGTCCCGAACGTGTCCTTCCGGGTAACGTCATTTATGAGTTGGTTCATAATGACCGAGTCATTGGTGGTCTGAATGAAGTTTCTACAGATAAGGCTATTGAGTTTTATAGTAAGTTTGTACAAGGAATGCTTCATCGTACTAATTGTAAAACGGCAGAAATGTGTAAACTGACAGAAAACTCCTCCCGTGATGTACAGATAGCTTTTGCCAATGAACTTTCTCTGATTTGTGATAAAGCAGGAATCAATGTCTGGGAATTGATAAACTTGGCGAACAAACATCCTCGTGTGAATATTCTTCAACCAGGTTGTGGTGTTGGAGGGCACTGTATAGCGGTTGATCCTTATTTCATTACGGCTGAATTTCCCATGGAATCTAAAATCATATCTACCGCCCGTGAAATCAATAACTATAAAGCATTCTGGTGTGCAGAGAAAGTACAGAATGCCATGTTGAAGTTTGAATTGGAACATCATCGTAAACCTACCATTGCCATGATGGGACTGGCTTTTAAACCCGATATTGATGATTTGCGTGAAGCTCCTGCCAAGTATATTACCACCAAAGTGATGCAAAGCTGTAATAATGCGGATATCTTAGTAGTGGAACCTAATGTGCAGGAACACAACGTATTTAAACTTACAGACTATAAAGAAGCCTATGAGAAGGCTGATATCATCGTTTTTCTAGTTGCCCACTCTGTATTTAAATCTTTGCCATATAATGACCGGAAAGTAATTCTTGACTTTTGCGGAATTTGTAAGAAATAATTAATCCCTTATAGCATGAAGAAGATTATGTTGGTTTTCGGGACTCGTCCCGAAGCTATAAAGATGGCTCCTCTGGTAAAAGAGTTTCAAAAATATCCGGAAGAGTTCAAGACAATCGTATGCGTTACCGGTCAGCATCGCGAAATGCTAGACCAAGTACTACATATCTTTGAAATCACTCCTGATTATGATTTGAATATCATGAAACAAGGGCAGGACTTGTATGATGTGACAGCTCGTGTTCTGACGGGTATGCGTGACGTTTTGAAAGAGGTACAGCCGGATATTGTTTTGGTTCATGGTGATACAACCACTTCTACGGCTTCGGCATTAGCTGCTTTTTATCAGCAGATTCCGGTGGGACATGTAGAAGCGGGACTTCGCACTCATAACATTTATAGTCCTTGGCCGGAGGAGATGAATCGGCTGATAACAGGGCGTATTGCCAGTTACCATTTCTCTCCAACTCCGTTGAGTCGACAGAATTTATTGGATGAAGGTGTAAAGGAATCTTTTATTGCCGTGACCGGGAATACAGTGATAGATGCGCTCTATATAGTTGTAGATAAGATAAAGAACGATAAGAAACTTGGTGAAGAACTGGAAGGTGTTTTGCAAGCTTCCGGTTATGACATCAATCGTTTGCAGGATGGGAAGAAGTTGGTTTTGATTACAGGACATCGGCGTGAGAACTTCGGTGATGGATTTATTTCCATGTGTAAGGCTATTCAGACGCTTACAAAGCAATATCCGGATGTTGACTTTGTTTATCCGATGCATCTAAATCCCAATGTTCGCAAACCCATTCATGAAGTGTTTGGTGAGGATTTATCCAATTTAGGGAATATGTTCTTCATAGAGCCTTTGGAGTATCTCTCTTTTGTTTATCTAATGGAAAAATCTACTATCGTCTTGACTGATAGTGGTGGTATTCAGGAGGAAGCTCCAGGACTTGGTAAGCCGGTACTTGTTATGCGTGATACGACAGAACGTCCGGAGGCTCTAAAAGCCGGTACGGTTAGATTGGTTGGAACAAACTATGACAAGATTGTAGATGAAGTTTCTGCTTTGTTGGATAATGAAGCGTATTATGAAAAAATGAGCAAGGCTGTGAATCCTTATGGAGATGGATTGGCGTGCGAGAGGATTGTTTCTTTTTTATAATGTTTATATGAAGCTTTTAATTGCTGATACCATATTTCCGCGAGGACATCATTGTTTGAATAAACATTTATTGAAGATATTACTTCAGAATGATGAGATTACTGATATCAAAGTACTTAATTATCATGACTATTACGTTAGGTGTTCTAATAAAATGAGGAGTTATGATATAGCTTTTCTTTTTAAAAATAAAAGTGCATATATAGATTATATTTGTCAATTCCTAAATTCGCTATTACTTATGTTTAGGTGTATAGGTATACAGTATGATAAGGTACTTTTTTTTACGTTTGATACATTATCTCTGTCTTTTTTACGTTTAGGATTTTTCAAGCCAATATATTTGTTTCATCACAACAATACCGATCATCTATTAAATAAGTATAAGTTGAAAGTTTTCAAAACATATATGAACAAAGTGAATCATATAGTGTTTGCTGATTTTATAAAAGATTATTTAATAAGTCTTGGTGTAGATTCTAATCGTATTTTTGTAGTATCACATCCGTTACCTACTTCTGCTTTGGTATCTAAGGAAATTGATATTGTATCTGAAGATAGTGTATATATTGCCTTGGGTCACGCTAATGATGAAAGAATAATTGATAATTTGATTGAATATGAAAAGCAAGAACATCGTTTGGAGAAGAATAATATTCATCTTGTTTTAAGATCACAAAAAGAATATGATAAATTGCCTCCATCCATAGATATAGTAACAGATTTTTTAGATGAGGAACAATATAGATATTATTATAAAGTTGCAAAAGGTATTCTTATTCTTTATCCTGATTGTTTTAAATATCGATTTTCAGGTGCTTTATTAGATGCTTTTGTGGCAAGAAAAAAGATAATAGGGAGGAATATTCCCATTATACAGCACTATGCCCGAAAGTACTCTTCTTGTTGTATTTTTTTTGATGAAGTTGAGGATTTAGTAATGAAACTGATTACTGATAAAATGGGTGCTGATATAGATGAAAGAATATATGATTCCTTTTTGAAAACACATTCTGATGAAGTAATTACATCTCAATTAAATGAAATTTTGTTATAAAAATGATATATTGGATTGGCGTATTGTAATATTAGCCTTTTTTCTATGCTTATTACATATATTGACTGTTAAAATATTAATTATAGCTTCTGTCATTGCTATCTGTGAAGCTGCAATACTATTATTTCTAGCATTAAAGTGCAGATTTGATTTGTATCTTTACGTGCTGGTCATTATATTAGCGACAACTTTGGAGTTTCCAATATTTATAGATGAATCTTTGAAATATATACCTTCAATAACAATGCTTCCCTTTGTTAAAGGGTATTTTTTCTTATTACTATCTTTATGGCCTCTGCCTAAGTTGTTATATAACAGAAGTGTCTGGAAATCTATACCTTTTAAATCTCTATTTTTTTATGTTTCTATTTTTGCTTCTTCAACGTTGATTATTGGAATTGTAATGTGGATACTATCTATGTTTATGAATGGTACATCTACAATCTTTCATTTTTCTTTTTTGATTAAAGACTTAATAAGTCTCGGTTTATTTAGTGTTTATGCTTTGTACTTTATATATGCATATTTGCATTATCCTGGTTTTAAACGTTATCTTGAACTAATAACATTCTCTGTATTGGTAGCTGTTATATTGGTTGCTTTATTCGTTTCACTAATAGGTGTTAGGGGATATTACGGCTCTAATGAAATAGTATTGATGCCTTTATCATTTTTCTTTTCTACTTCTATCATTTTTTTTCTTTTTTATAAGAAGTATCGTAAAAAACATATCATATTGTTACTGTTTTTATCTCTTGCGGCTATTTTTATGCAGCTTGTTTATTCTAATGCTTTAAGTGGTAAGTCATGGTTAGTTACTTTTGCTATTTTGTTAATATGTCTAGCATTGTTGTATAATAGGGCTAAGTTAAAGTTTGTTGGAGGGGTGATAATATTAGCTTTTTCATTTCCTTTCTTACTAAACATTATTGAAGAACAAACAGATAGTGATTCTTTGACTTCATCGAAATTAACTCAAGCTTTATCTTTAATTTCAGTTGTAGATATTGATTGGTATGACAATTTACCACTTTCCCCTAAAATACGCATTGAAGAGTTTTTTAACACTAATTTGGAATATATTGAACATCCTTCGTTCATGCTATTAGGAAAAGGTTTTGGAGGTGGACATCAAGATTATCGATGTTCATATGGTAATTACAATCCAGCTGCTTTTTCTTTGGAAGAATATAATAATGAATATTTTATAATGTTACATGAATCCTTGAATACAGTGTTCTTAAAGTTTGGTATATTAGGATTAATATTTTGGGGATTTTTATTATTAAAGTTTTGTAGCAATTTTAATAAATCACCTTGGCTTATTCTTGGTGGTTTGTGGTTTTTATTTTTTTGGGGATATTCTCCTGCATTGATGTCTATCGGACTATCATCGTTGATTATAGGTATGGGAGATGTACAATGTGTAAAATTGGAAAATGAGATATGTGATGCCCATGAATTGGAATAAAAATCTTTTGTGGAATTATATTGGTTATGGAATATCTCTGGCTATAAATATACTTTTGTTGCCTGTTGTTTTGAAATTTTTAAATAATGAGGAACTTGGATTATGGTATGTTTTTATGAGTGTTGGAACTTTTGTTGCGATGGTTGATTTTGGTTTTTCTCCTCAAATAGCTCGTTTCGTTACTTATGCCTATGCTGGAGCTGATTCTCTTAAGAAAAAGGGGATAGTATCAGCTACTCAGATAGGAATGAATATAGAATTATTGCAAAAATTATTAGTTGTATCTCGTAGATTATATTTTTTTCTATCTCTGTTCGTTTTTATTCTGTTAATAACCATAGGTACTTATTATGTTTGTTCAATTACTAAGATGCTATCTTTATGGCAGGTTTTATGTTCATGGATTTTTTTTTGTATAGCATCATTTGTGAATATTTTGTATGGCTATTATAATGCTTTTTTTCGGGGAATAGGAGATTTTGTTAGCATTAATAAAGCAATATTACTTTCTAAATGTGTACAAATTTTCTGCTCTTTTATTGGTTTATATTTGGGATATGGACTTTTTGCTGTGGCTTTTTCCTTTTTTCTTTCAGGCATCTTTCTACGTATATATTTGGGAATAGCATTAAGACGATTTGGAAAAGAGAATTCTTTTCCAGAGAAAAAAGATTCTTTTGATGTTGGAGTTTTAAGTATTATTTGGCATAATTCGTGGAGAGAAGGTGTTGTTATGATTTCTCGTTATCTTATTATCCAATCTAATACAATTTTATGCTCTTTATATATTAATTTGATTGAAACTGCATCTTATGCATTGGCTGTACAAATCTTAACTATCATATCATCTGTATCATTAATCTATTTTACTACTAATTTGCCGAAGTTAGGCACAGCAAGGGTTACAGATAACGTTGAATACAAAAATAAACTTCTGTCTAAAACTTGGTTTATATATATTGTTAGTTATATATTAATGTTATTGTTGCTGTTTGTAGTAGGAATACCTATTATTGAGTATATAAAGCCTAATGTGATGTTGGAAAATTCCTTATTACTATTTGTTGCTTTATATATGTTTTTAGAGGCCAATCAGTCCTTATTTGTTTCGTATATTTCAACATCTAATAAGTTGCCATATGTTTTTCCTTATTTGATTTCTGCAGCAAGTGGAGTAGTGATAGCCATAATATTATTGGAATATACAGATTTGGGAATATGGGGTATTGTTTTCGCTCATTTTGTAGTACAATTGTGTTATAATAATTGGAAATGGCCTTATTATGTATTTAAGGAATCTAAGATGAATATGGTGTCCATCTTTAAGTAGTTTATGAATATAGATATTAATTTTATTGATAACTTAATTACAATCAACAAATGAAGAATAGAATAGTATTAACAATGATATACGATATCAAATTGTTCCCTCCAGTGATGTCTATATGTAATATCTTGTCGGAACTAAATTATGAAATCGTGTACATTGGCGGTTGCTCTGATGCAACCATTGAAAAAGCATTGACAAACTTTAATTATGTAAGGTTCTATAGAACATCATTATATGGTGGAAATGGAATACAAAGAATATTTCAACAATGGAGATATCGAAAGCAAGTTTTGCGAATACTGGAAACGGAATATATTCCGAAGAACACTTTTTTATGGTTATTGCATTCTGAAACAGTCAGTTTGTTTTCTGGTGTATTGGAACGTTATGACACTATTGCTCATTTGTTTGAATTTAAGAATCCGTCACAAAAATGGGCGTATAAATTATTAAATCCTTTTTCTTCTTTTGAGGCTAATTTAAAGAAGTCGAAGAGGGTTATTTGCTGTGAATATAATAGAGCGCATATAACTAAAGCTATTTACAATTTAGATAAATTACCTTATATATTACCTAATAAGCCATATAATAAACAGCAATCAGAAGAATTATTAATATTACCGCCTTCAATACAAGAGTTGGTTTCTAAATACCGTGAAAAGAAAATTATACTGTATCAAGGTATCTTTATTCCTGAAAGGAAAGTAGATGATTTTATAGAAGCAGTAAATCTTTTGCCTAATGATTATGTTTTGTTTCTTATGGGGGGAGGAACTTCTTTATATAATGAATTAAAAAATAAATATCAAAGTGATAGAATTGTATTTCTTCCGTTTTTGCCACCTCCTTTGCATCTTGAGATAACAAAACTTGCTCATATAGGAATACTTGTATATATAGTTAATGGAGTTCCTATTAATCATGCTATTAATGTTTTGTATTGTGCTCCCAATAAGCTTTATGAGTATTCTAAATTTGGAATACCTATGATAGCTAATGATTTGCCAGCTTTAAATATGGTATTTTCTCAAAATAAAGCCGGGGTTTGTTTACAGACGCTGTCGGCTGAGGAGATTAGTAGAGCAATCCTTGAAATTGATTATGATTATGATGCATATTCTAAAGCTTCCAATCAATTATATAGTAGCATTGATATGGTTGATCTTGTGAAAACTATATTAAGTGATGAAGATTGAAATTTGGGGAACATATCCTCCCCCTATAGGAGGAGTCTCTATTCATATATATAGATTAATTCATAGTTTACATACAATAGATTCTTCTATTGTATTACGTAATTTGGGGAAACATGTACCTGATATTCCCTATGTAAAACACGTATCTTATCCTTGGGTGGAGTTTCTTCTTCTGCCTTTTAGAAAGAAAAGGATTATTCATCTTCATTCAAATAATATTTTTGCATTTGTTTTATTTATATTGTTGGGGGGAAGACATAAAGTCGGTGTTACATTACATAACCAAAATTTGATAAGAGAAACTTCTTTCATAAGAAAGAAAATTATTCAAGTTTTTCTTCGGAATGCAGCTTTTGTTGTCTTGAATGACGATAATTATTTGTTGAAATTGTGCTCGCATTTTCATTGCTCAAGGAGTAATTTTCATGTACTGCCTGCTTTTTTGCCTCCAAATAAGTCTGAATATTTGGGATTGAGTGAAGATATACTGCTTTTTAGAAAACAACATTCTTTTTTACTTTCAGCAAATGCTTATAAGCTACGTTATGAAAATGGCATTGATATATATGGTTTTGATTTATTGATACAGTTAGTGAAATCTTTGAAAGAGAAAGGAATTAATGTAGGGCTTGTTTTTTGTTTACCAATGATTGGAGATATGGAATATTATCAAAAATGCCTTTCTTTGATAGAAAAAATGAATATTGACGATAATATTTTAATTGTCCAAAGAGAAATACCTAATGGATTTGAGGTTTGGAAGTTGTCTGATTTGTTTATTAGGCCTACATATACAGATATAGAAGGCATTTCTGTAAAGGAAGCTCTGTATTGTGGTACTCCTGCTATAGCAAGTGATGTTTGCAAAAGGCCTAGTGAAGCTGTTTTATTTAAAAATAGGAGTTACGAAGATTTAGAGGAAAAAGTTTTGGGATTTTATAATGGTTCTACTTATTCCTCCAAAGAAGGAATAAATGTTGATAATCGAGTTCCTGAACAATTATTGGAAATTTATGAAAAGTGTAAATAGTCATAGTGAAATTGGATGGAAATTAATTAATGGGAATGAAATTTCTCGTGAAAATAATTTTGATTTAATCAGACTCTTTGCTGTATTACAAGTCTTGTAAGGTCATGGGATAAATCATTTACAGATATTAAGATATGTCGAAATCTTGAATGTTATATCTTTTTTCCCAGGAGTGATGGTGCTTTTTGTAATATGCGTTTTTTTAATAACTCGTTCATATATTAATTGTAGTATTAGAAAGTCTATAGGGGGTAAATCTATATATTTTGTAAGCCCTCAAATTAGGGCTCAGAAATGCTATCTATATCTTTGTTGGAAATTAAATCCAACAATTATGTATAGTAGCGAGTCGCCTACCGGATAGATTGGAAGGACGTGGTCCTCCTGTTAGAGAATCCCGTAATTAAATCGTTAAAAATAAGATGATTATGTCCCGTATTTATATGGTTATATCAAGTTTTTTTGTATATTTATATCACAAAAAGCAAGATATGGATACGGACGGATTACTACAGTTGATAGTTCAGAAACGCGAGCTTCTGGTGCGGGAGACCTTCTCGCGTCGTGCTTTTAACCGCTCGATGAAATGAAAAACCGGTATGTGGAATACCTGATCGAACGTCTGGAGAACGCGGAACTGGATAACCGCGCGATGAAACTGGTGCTGGAGGATCTGACTAAAGAGTTATCCCGCTCCAACCGGATGCTGGAAAAATTGAATGAGCTGCAATCCCTTCTTGAGGAAGAACGCAAATCGCGTAAATCCTTGGAACGAGAGAATATAAAACTGAAGGAACAACTCAAATCCGCCCGCAAGAACCGTTTCGGATCGAAAAAACAGTCCGTAAAAAAGATGATTCCGGTAGGGATGATGATCCTGTTGACCGTGAGAAGGAGAAAGATGGCTTTGATGGCACGGACGAATCATTGGATACCCGTTCCATACCGGAGTCGGAAACACAGGAATCCCACCCTTTCTCTCCGAATCCGAGGGATCTCTTCAACCGTCCGGAAACCTATCGTACCATGGGCGTGAACGGAACTCCTGTCAGGCACTTTTCGGATCTCTCCAAGGTTCCCGGGCGTATCCTTGACCGCAAGATGGTAAAGACCTTCCATCTGGACATCTGCCTTATAGAGGAACAGTTCGAGATGGTGCAGTATGTGGAGAAGGGCCGCAAGCCACGTAGGGGGTATTTCCCCAAGGAAGGACACCCGCAGGTGGTAACTCGGTTTGACGGCACCAAGATCATCCCCGGCTTCCTGCAGGCCATCGCCTATGAGGTATACGTGAAGAACGTGACCTTCGGCCTGCTACACCAATGGCTTGTGGATATGGGAATGACCGTATCGGAGAACACCTTGCGCAACTGGCTGAAGAAAGGCAGGAAATACCTCGACCGTATGGTGGTGGAACTGAAGAGGATCGCGCTGGAGAAGGATGCCGTGGTTAATTGTGACGAGACCTGGTGCAAGGTCCGTAAATATGACCGGTATAAGAAATGCTACATGTGGGTCCTTGTCAACAAGGCGGAACGTGTGGTGATCTTCTTCTACGAGGACGGTTCCCGTGGCCGTGACGTGCTGACGAACTTTTTAGGTGATGCCGAGCTGAAGGCCCTCATGTCGGACGGTTATAACGCTTATGTCTTTATCGGTGACGAACTGAAAACCCACAGGTATAAGGATACAGACCATCAGGTCTGTCTGGCGCACGTGAGGGCGAAGTTCGTGAAGGCCCGGATGGAAGGTGGCGACAAGAGGGCTGATGTGTTCCTTGACAATATAAACCGTCTCTTCCGTTTTGAAAGGGAGTATGACAGGGAGATGATCACCGATGGGGAACGTACCCGACGACGGCAGGGGTTGCCGACCATGGAGGCGATGATAAACCTGTGGGCAAACCTACTGCTGGAGTTGAAAAGTGAGGAGGAGCAGAAAAGTTGTTATATGCGGGAGGCCCTGAATTATCTTCACAAGTTTTGGAATGAGGCCTTCACTTATATAAAGGACGGCCGTTATCCGATCTCGAACAATCTGGCGGAGCGGGCGGTGCGTCCCTTTACCACCAAACGGAAGAACTCCCTGCACTTCGGAAGTGACGAGGGAGCGGAGATTGCCGCCGTATACCATAGCATAATCAGCACGGTGAAGCTGCAAGGCAGGTCCGCATGGGATTATCTTGGCAAATTTTTTACCGGAATTTTTAACGGTTGCAGAGATTTTTTGAGTCTGACACCACAAAATATAGACTTGGCAGTATGCCAATAGTTAAAAATCAATCGAATTTAATAGTTATTTTTTGTGAGGCATCCATTCTGGTGCCTTATAAAAAGGATATGCTCTAAATTGAGTGTTAACATGATATTTCATATGGTATATACATATGCCATATGTTGGTGATAAATGTATTTGTTCAGATGAAATCTGTAGGTAACATTTCTTATTTGTTGCTGGCCTTGATTATAACAGTTTGTATCGCAATTATTTCTTGGGTCTTTATATAGAAAAAAGCATTATCATTAAAATATAAGTTATGAAGCAAATTATTCAAGATATGAAATCAGGGAGAACTGTACTTGAAGAAGTACCGGTCCCTCAGGTAAAATCTGGTTATGTTTTAGTTAAAACATCCTGTTCTTTAGTGTCTTTAGGGACAGAACGTATGCTTGTCGAGTTTGGAAAGGCAAATTTGATAGACAAGGCTCGTCAACAGCCTGATAAAGTAAAGCAAGTACTTGATAAGATAAAGACAGATGGTCTGCAACCTACATTGGAGGCTGTTTTTAATAAATTGGGACAACCATTGCCTTTAGGGTATTGTAACTCTGGCATAGTGGTTGCTGTGGGAAGCGGAGTTACAGAATTTAAAGTAGGTGATCGTGTGGCATCTAATGGGCAACATGCTGAGTACGTTTGCATACCTAAAAATTTGGTAGCTAAAATTCCTGAGAATGTTTCAGATGAAGAAGCTGCTTTTACTGTAATTGGCTCTATAGGTTTGCAAGGTATTCGTTTACTGAATCCGCAACTGGGAGAAACCGTTGTTGTAATAGGCTTAGGCTTGATTGGATTGATAACGGCGCAATTATTGAAAGCGAATGGGTGTAAAGTCATAGGAGTTGATTTTGATGAAGAAAAAGTGGAATTAGCCCGTACTAAAGGAGTGATAGGCATAAATCCTGCTAAAGGAACAGATCCTGTAAAATATGTGCTTGAAGAAACATATTCACATGGGGCTGATGCTGTATTGATTACTGCTTCTGCCAAAACCGATGAAGTGATTCATCAAGCGGCTGAGATGTCAAGGAAGAGAGGCCGTATTGTGCTTGTAGGTGTGGTAGGGTTGGATATTCGTAGGGATGATTTTTATAAAAAGGAGTTGTCATTCCAGGTTTCTTGTTCCTACGGTCCGGGACGTTATGATGAAGATTACGAAAATAAAGGGATAGATTATCCGTTGCCTTTTGTACGTTGGACAGAAAAAAGAAACTTCGAGACTGTTTTGCAGGCAATATCCATGGGAAATATTGATGTGAAATCATTGATTACTGAAGAAGTGGATTTGAAGGATTATGAAAAGATATATGGAGACATGCGTAAACATGGTTCTATCGCTTCTATCTTGAAATATCCCGTTGATGCAAAACGAAATACGATAGTTGAGGTTGCCTCTGCTGACTTTTCAGTAACAAAAGGACAAATAGGCATTATTGGTGCCGGAAACTTTACATCAGCAACGATGCTGCCTGCCTTGATGAAAGCAGGGGCGCATATTCGGTACATTGCGAGTGCGCAAGGTTTGTCTGCTAAAGTTCTGGCTCAAAAGGCCGGAGCCATGAAAGCGACTTCTGATTACAAGGAGATTTTAAAAGATGAAGCCGTTGATTTAGTAATGATTACCACCCGTCATAATCTTCATGCTTCAATGGTGTTGGATGCATTACGAGCAGAGAAACATGTATTTGTGGAGAAGCCATTGTGCTTGAATCAAGCAGAATTGAATGAGATAACTGAAACTTATCGGGAAGCACAAAAGAATGGAGTAACATTGACTGTGGGGTATAACCGACGTTTTTCTCCTTTTGCGGTAAAAATGAAACAGCTTGCCGGAAGCGGAGTGAAAAATATTGTGGCAACTATGAATGCCGGATTTATACCGTCTGAAGTATGGGTACATGATTTGAAAGTGGGAGGAGGACGTATTATTGGTGAGGCTTGTCATTTTATTGATTTGTGCTCGTTCTTTGCAGGTAGTAAAGTTGTTGCCGTATGTATGAATGCAATGGGAGAAAATCCGGAAGAGAATACGGATAATGCAAGCATTTTGCTAAGATATGAGAATGGAACGAATGCCGCGATAAACTATTTTGCTAATGGTAGTAAGTCTTATTCGAAGGAGAGAGTAGAAATCTATACACAAGAAAAGACGCTGGTTCTTGATAATTGGAGAGAACTGAAAGGGTATGGTTGCAAAGGATTCTCTAAAATGAAAAAGGGCATGGATAAAGGGCATACTGCTCAATTTGCTTTATTAAATGATAGAATACGGAAAGGGGGAGAGGCTTTAATTCCATTTGACTCCATTGTAAATACGACCAAAGCGTCGTTTGCTTGTATTGATAGCTTGAAGCAGAACAAGTGGATTGAGGTAGAATAATTCAGTGTTCCTTATGAATAAACTTTTTCTTTATTCTCAGTTATTTCGTAACATGGGAATGAGGTACTTTTTGTTTCGTATCCAGTATGAAATACGCTGTAAAGGGGGAATGTTGAAAAGAGCATACCCCGTTTCTTGGGAGGATAAAGAATATTTGTCATTGACTGATTGGAGAAAGCACGCAAAACCTTTTTTCTTTTCAAGTAGAAAGAGTGTGAAATTGACCAATACTGATAGTAGGGTGCTTTCAGAGAGAGTCAATAGAATGAAGCGCGGTGAATATTGTTTCTTTTCTGCCACTTGGTATGGCCTTGGAACGGATTATGACTGGATGACAAACCCTGATACGAATTATAAATATAATGCGAATGTACACTGGACGACAGTAGAGGATATTGTGCCTGAAGCAGGGGATATAAAGTATGTATGGGAAAAGTCCCGTTTTTCTTTTCTCTATGACATTATCCGCTATGATCAAAAATCCGGTGAAAATCATGCGTCTTTTGTATTTTCTCAAATAGAGGACTGGATTCATAAAAACCCACTTAATTGTGGACCTAATTATAAATGTAGTCAGGAAATATCTTTGCGTGTATTGAATTGGTTATTCGCACTTTATTATTATAAAGATTCGGTTGAATTGACGGAAGATGTTTTTAGGTTAATCATCCAGTCTGTTTATTGGCAAATAAAGCATGTACGTGCAAATATAAATTTTTCCCGGATTGCAGTGCGTAATAATCATGCAATAACAGAAACGTTGGCGTTGTATATGGTAGGTCTGTTATTTCCTCAGTTTCCAGAATCTGAAGAATGGAAAAAGAAAGGAAAGAAATGGTTTGAGGAAGAGATAAAATACCAAGTGGCAGAAGATGGTACTTATTTGCAATTCAGCATGAATTATCATCGGGTAGTGGTTCAGCTTTTGACATGGGCCATTACTCTGGCAGACAGAAATGGGGAGCGGTTTTGTGATGAAGTATATAAACGTGCTTATCAGTCCGTGAATTTTTTGTATCAGTGCCAGGATGATTCGACCGGTTGGTTACCCAATTATGGTTCGAATGATGGAGCTTTGTTTTTTAAACTTAATGATTGCGATTATCGTGATTATCGTCCTCAACTCGATGCGTTACACTATTTGCTTACTTCCGAACATTTGTATGATCGGCAATATGAGGATAGAGAATGGTATTTGTGCGAGTGGAAAGCAAACCGACAGATGTATCCGCCAATAAAAAAACAGTTTGGTTGCATTTCTTTTGATAAGGGAGGATATTATTGTATTCGTGAAAAGGATACTTTTTCTTTTATCAGATGTGGAAGATATAAGGACCGACCTGCGCATGCGGATCATCTGCATTTGGATATTTGGTATCAGGGAGAGAATTATTTGTTTGATGGGGGTAGTTATAAATACAATACAACAGAGAAGTTACTTCGATATTTTATGGGTACGGAATCTCATAATACAATAATGCTTGAAGGACATGACCAAATGTTGAAAGGAGATCGATTTATTTGGTATAATTGGTCGCAAGCAGAGTGGAGTTCGTTGAAAGAAACAGAGGATGCTTACATATTTGAAGGAAAGGTTTCTTGTTTTACTTATCTGAATAAAGAAATGAAACATTATAGAAGGATTGTAAAATGGAAAAATACATCTAAGTGGGAGATAGAAGATTGCATAGATGGTAAATCTCAAGACGTGAATATGCGTCAACTATGGCATACCAATAAGGACAATCTTAGTTTGGACTCAAATGGTAAAACTGTTGATACGAAACAATTATGCTCTAATTATTATGGACAAACGACTGAGTGCAGACAAGTCGAATTTCAGACAAAAAATAATTCAATAAAAACAATCCTTCAAATTATATAAAATGAAAGTACTTTATTTTCATCAACATTTTACCATTCCTACCCAAGCGGGGGGGACGCGCTCTTATGAATTGGCAAAGCATCTGATTGCTAAAGGTCATTCAGTTTGCATGGTTTGTGGTGAAACGGCAAAACTGGATTTACCACAAACAAAGATGAAAAATGTTCATAGAGGAATGGTAGATGGTATAGATGTGATTCAGATAGCTTTACCGTATTCTAATAAAGATGGTATTACCAAAAGGGCATGGACTTTTGTGAAATTTGGATGGAAGGGAATTCAAATAGCATTGAAAGAAGATTATGATTTGCTGTTTGCAACTTCTACTCCCTTGACTGCTGGTGTGCCAGGTATAGTAATGAAGTTGTTTCGGAAGAAGAAATTTATTTTTGAAGTTCGTGATTTGTGGCCTGAATTACCTAAGGCTTTAGGTATGAAGAACCCTTTCTTATTATGGGGGATGAGTGTTTTGGAATGGTTGAGTTATCATTACGCAGATGCATGTGTTGGTCTTTCTCCGGGAATTTGTGAAGGGATTAAAAGAAGAAGCCAATCGGGCAAGCGTATTGCGATGATTCCGAACGGGTGTGATTTGGAGATATTTAAGCCATCTTCACGTGATAATCTTTCGTTGGATGGAATTTCCTCAACAGATAAGGTGGCTGTGTTTACGGGTGCGCATGGTATTGCTAATGGTTTGGATTCAGTGTTGGATGCAGCTTCTGCATTGAAGAAAATGGGAAGAAGCGATATCGTATTGGCTTTTATTGGTGATGGCAAAATGAAGGGACACTTGATAAACAGAACCAAAGAAGAGGGGCTTGATAATTGTCGCTTTTACGATCCTATTCCTAAAAAGGAGTTGAATAAAATTGTTGCATCGGCCGATGTTGGGTTGATGGTGTTGACAAATGTTCCGGCTTTTTATTACGGAACTTCTCCAAATAAATTTTTTGATTATATATCATCAGGTTTACCTGTGTTAAATAATTATCCAGGATGGCTTGCAGATATGATTCAAGAACATTGTTTAGGGGTTGTTGTTCCTACAGATGATCCTCAAGCATTTGCAAAAGGATTAATTTCATTATTAGACAATAATGATTTGAAAGTTCAATGCGGTAAGAATGCTAGAACTTTTGCAGAAGAACATTTCTCAAGAAATTTGTTGGCGGATAAATTTGTTGCATTCTTGGAAGAAGTATCTTCTTTAAAATAGTGAGATATATTGGGCCTTTGTGCGTATCTCTAAAGTGTATGTATAAACATGTTTTTAAGAGGTTGATTGATTTCATTCTCGTTTTTTTAGTATTGGCTATTATTTGGCCAATGCTTTTTCTTATTACTCTTTGGCTTCATTTTGCCAATAAGGGGGCTGGAGCATTCTTCACGCAAGAGCGTCCGGGCAAAAATGGGAGGATTTTCAAAGTTATCAAGTTTAAGACAATGACGGATGAGAGAAATGCAAATGGTGACTTGTTGCCAGATGCTGACCGACTGACAAAAGTGGGACGTTTTGTGCGCTCTACTTCGGTAGATGAGCTTCCTCAATTATTCAATGTATTGAAAGGTGACATGGCACTGATTGGTCCTCGTCCCTTGCTTCCCCAATACCTTCCTCTTTATTCAAAGGAACAAGCCCGCCGCCACGAAGTTCGTCCGGGTATTACGGGATGGGCTCAAGTGAATGGTCGTAATGCCATCAGTTGGAAAAAGAAGTTTGAACTGGACGTGTGGTACGTTGATCATTGTTCTTTCTCACTGGATTTAAAAATTATATTCCTTACAATAAAGAAAGTCTTTGTACGGGAGGGTATCAGTTCTGATACTTCAGCAACAATGGAGCCTTTTATCGGAAACAATTGAAATTTTAGATAATGTATTTATATGGTGCCAGTGGTCATGCAAAGGTGATCATTGATATTTTACGTGCAAATAATGAGAGCGTTGAAGCGTTGTTTGATGATAATGAAGCGATTCATAGCCTTCTTGATTATCCCGTATTACATTCGTCAGAGGTGCGGGGACCGTTGATAATCAGTATTGGCAGTAACAGTATCCGTAAAAAAATAGCTGAAAGTCTGAATGTGGCTTTTGGTAAAGCTTTTCATCCTTCAGCAGTTATATCCGAAGAATCCGAAATAAATGAAGGTACGGTAGTGATGCAAGGTGCAATAATACAATCGGATGTTCGCCTTGGAAAGCATTGTATAATTAATACGGGAGCTTCAGTGGATCATGAGTGTGTAATTGATGATTATGTGCATATTTCACCGCATTGTACTCTTTGTGGTAATGTACAGGTGGGAGAGGGGACTTGGATTGGTGCAGGTTCCACAATCATTCCGGGTGTAAAAATCGGTAAATGGAGTGTAATTGGTGCCGGTTCTGTTGTAACTAAAGATATCCCGGATAATGTTCTGGCTGTAGGCAATAGATGCAGAATTATAAAAAACTTATAATCGTTTTCTTTTAATCACATAATTTTATGGACAAGAGAATTTATCTTTGCCTTGCTCACATGAGCGGTAAGGAGCAGGGTTTTATAAAGGAAGCTTTCGATACTAACTGGGTTGTTCCTTTGGGCCCCAACGTGAATGCTTTCGAAGATGAACTGAAACATTTCGTAGGACAGGATAAGGAGGTTGTAGCTTTATCTGCGGGTACGGCGGCCATCCATCTGGGATTAATCCAACTTGGTGTAGGAGCCGGTGATGAGGTTATCTGCCAGTCGTTTACGTTCTGTGCGTCGGCCAATCCTGTAGCTTACCAGGGAGCTAAACCTGTGTTTGTCGACAGTGAGGAGGATACCTGGAATATGGACCCTGTTTTGCTGGAAGAAGCCATCAAAGACAGAATCTTGAAGACAGGTAAGAAGCCGAAAGCTATTCTTCCTGTTCATCTTTACGGTATGCCTGCCAGGATTGATGAGATTTGCACGATAGCTGCTAATTATGATATTCCAGTGCTGGAGGATGCTGCAGAGGCTTTGGGCTCTGAGTTTAAGGGACAGAAGTGCGGTACTTTCGGTACCTTTGGCGTGTTGTCTTTTAACGGTAATAAGATGATCACTACTTCGGGTGGCGGGGCTTTGATCGTTCCTGATGAAAGCACCAAGAAGCAGACCATGTTTTATGCTACGCAGGCTCGTGAACCTTTCCCTCATTACCAGCATGAAAAGATCGGTTACAATTATCGTATGAGTAATATTTGTGCGGGTATTGGTCGTGGTCAGATGACTGTGTTGGATGAACACATTGCGCATCACCGCCATGTACATGCTCTTTACAAGAAGGCTTTTGAAGGTGTGGACGGTATAATGTTGAAATCTAATCCTGATGGTCGTTTCAACGCTAATTACTGGCTGTCTACTATTCTGATAGATCCTGTGAAGACCGGTACTACCTATGATGAGGTTCGGCGTAAATTGGATGAACAGGGAATTGAGACCCGTCCCTTGTGGAAACCTATGCATCTTCAGCCTGTCTATGCAACTAATCCTTGTTATGTGAATGGTGTTTCTGAACGTTTGTTTAATATGGGTTTATGTATTCCTGCCGGTCCTTGGGTGACGGATGAAGATGTAGCCTATATTGTGAAACAGATAAAAAGATGTTGTAAGAGGTAGCTTTTTTTAACCTATTATGGTTTTATTATAATAGCCGGAATGATTTATTTGAGATCATTCCGGCTATTTTTTTTTGTAGATCAACAAAATATGTGACATTAAAATTCCACAGTCACCCCAATCGACGGTAATATCGTTCCACTTTCCTGTTTCAGATATTTCATCTTGTATCTTTGTTCTCCTACAGGCGCAGACGGATTTTCAATAACTCCTGTACTCATAATCACATCCTGCTGCTTCAACTTACTTTCTGTGATATTCTGCAAATCGAGATAAAAACCTACCATGCAGCGATGAAAATAGAAAGACTTATCTACACGAATATCAAGTTGGGCGAAATTGGGTAGACGCTCCGTATTGTACTTTGAGTAATCATAATACGGACGTCCCTGCGCATTCCAGGCTTCAACCAGTGAGGATTTTTCTTCATCGTAAGGAGTGTAAGGGGCACCACCTATATAACTTAATTTTCCTCCGATACTCCAACGGCGTGGTAAATTGTACGTACCACTTACATTCAGAATGAAACGGTTGTCCCAAGCAGAAGCGATGCTGTTATATTCACTGCGGAAGACAGTAAGGGAAGATACAAAGTTGAAGTGCTCCGGTATCTGCCAACGCAACATGGTTTCTACACCATAAGCACGCCCTTGTGCAGTCGGTATCAATGCCTCATTACCTACTGTGCCATAATCGTCTCCCTTACATGCCAGAGGGATGTCGTCACGGAGAGAAAGAGGCATACGGCTGTATCGCTTAAAGAAACCTTCTGCCGAAATCATCAACCTATCTTGTAAATGCCAGTCGAGTCCGAGGCTGGTCTCCATCACTTGCATATACTTTAAATTCTTATTTGCATAAAGACCGTCGTTGTCCTTAAAACCTAATGCTGTATAAGGTGGTAGCTGGTAATATAGACCTGCATTTCCGCTTATTGTCCATTGCTGGGTTAGTTCGTAAGATAAGGAGAGGCGGGGAGAGAGCTGTTTCCATAATTCTTTCATCTCCTTATTGTAGTTGTTACCATCTGTACGGATGCCTGCGGATGCGGAAAAACGTTTATTGGCGGTGGTATAATCTGTTGAGAAGAAACCGCCCCAACTGAATATGTTCAAATCCGTCCGGTAATCAGAGAGTGTAGAGGTTATACCGAATATTCGCTGATTCGTTTGATTCGTATAGTTGGAATAATTCATTTCTGCACCTTCCTTCAATGTCCATTGCCCTAATCTCGTTTGGTTTTCAAAGCGCAGGGTGGTCTTTTGCTCTACTGAACGAAGCCGGAGTGTCAGATTGTCTTCGGAAGATTCATCATTATTCAGATATTTTATATTACGATTGTTCAGGTAGTTGTGGCTTAAGGTGACCGATTGTACATGTTTCCCTGCATAATGGCGGTATGAAGCTCCCACTGTGAATGTCTCCTGGTGAATGGTAGGCAGATAACTTAATATGTATTCCGCGTCTTCTCCTTTCTCGTCTGTATTCAGTTTCATCTTATCAATGCCGACTAAGCCAAGTAGGATCAGTTCATCATGTGCTGATAGTTTGGTCTTCAATTTGAATTGACCGTCAATGAAGTTTGGCAGAAAAGGAAGTCCTAAAGCCTTGAACAGTAGTTGCAGATAAGATTGACGTATAGAAAACAGATAGGTTGTCTTATCGCTCAAATGTCCGTTACCGCTGAAAGAAACTTCGGATGCTCCCAGGGTTGCCTTAAATGTCTGTTTGTCCGGGTTACCATCGCGCAGACGAAAATCTAATACTGAACTCATGGCTCCGGAACGATTGGCCGGAAATGCTCCGGTGTAGAAGCTGATTTCCCGTATCAAATCTGCATTGACTATACTGACCGGGCCACCCGATGCTCCCTGTGTGGCAAAGTGATTGATATTAGGAATTTCTATTCCATCCATATAGAAGCGATTCTCGGAAGGTGATCCACCCCGTACAATCAAGTCGTTTCTATAACCGATGGGAGAGAAAGAGACACCCGGATAGGCTCGCACGATGCGTGAGATATCGCGGTTTCCTCCCGGACTTTTTTCTATCTCCTGCAAGCCGATAATCCTCATACTTACCGGACTTTCTACCGTTTTCCGGAAAGGAGAGGGGGTGACCACTATTGCTGATAGCATATTTTCATCTTCTTCTATCTCTATCTCGATGAAAGGCGTAGAGGCGGAAACCAAATACTCGGAGGTCACTGCGCTTTTATAACCTATCAGTGTTGCTTCGAAGCGATAAATGCCAGGGGGTATCTGCTCTATACGAAATATGCCTAGAGAATCTGTCGATGCTCCTTTACCGGGAATACCTGCAACCACAACGTTGGCATAAGCCACCGGTTGGCGTGATTGTTTATCAATAACTTTTCCGCGTACGGAGTAGTTGACCGCAGCAGCGTAGATACAAACATTGCACAGTAGCAGTGAAAGTGTCAGTAGAATATGTTTGCTCGTTATCATATATGCAAATATAGATATTATTGATATATAATAAGTGAAACAGGGACATAAAAAAACTGTTCGGAAATCATCCCGAACAGTTTTCATTTCTTTGTTAAGTTGTAAGATTAATATCTTCCACCGCGATCTCCGCCGCCATAGCCACCGCCACGATTGCCGCCGCCGTAGCCACCGCCACGATTACCGCCGCCATAGCCACCACCACGGTTGCCACCGCCGCCATAGCCACCACCACGGTTACCACCTGCAGGTCTTTCTGTTCTGGGGCGAGCTACGCTAATAGCGATGTTCTTGCCTTCGAATTCTGTTTCGTTAAGAGCGTCAATAGCCTTCTGACCTTCTTCATCATTCGGCATTTCTACGAAGCCGAAACCGCGTGAACGTCCCGTCTCTCTGTCGTTAATAATGTAGGCTGAAGTTACTTCGCCATACTGTGAAAATAATTCCTGTAAGCTGTCACTGTTTGTGTTCCAGCTTAGGTTTGCAACATAAATGTTCATTTCTTTTTGTAAGTTAAAATTGTTATTTATTAATGATTGAGATCCGCACGGCGTTCATACCTCGCGTACCACGTTCAATTTCAAATGTTACGTTATCCCCTTCGGTTATCCCTTCGGGAGCGGAAGTAACGTGGAAAAAATATTTCTCACCACTTCCTAAATCTTTAATAAAACCATAACCTCTGGACACATTAAAATGTTCAATACGTCCGTTTAATGGCAGAACTTCTTCTGCTTCGCCTTTTTTCGGAATTGATATTTCTATTTCAGAAGCATCTATTTCTTCTTTAGGCTTTACACCTTCTGGTGTGGAGTGAAGAATACCGTTTTCGTCCACATAAGCCAGCATCTCTTCGAAGCTACGGCTACCGCTGCTCAAGCGTTCTTCTTTTCTCTTTTGTTTTTCTTCTCGCTTACTCTGTTTCGCTTTTTCTCTGTCTCTTTTACTTGATGTTACTCTTTTTACTGCCATTCTTTAATTATTATATATTATGCAGTTTATATACTGCACTTAGTTTTTCTGACTAATGGCTGCACCTAATCCGTTCAGGATCCATACAACAATTTAATCTTGTGATGAACAAAGGAGCTGATTATGAGGTCATTTTGGGATGGAATAATTTGCGGAATACCGCAAAAGCAAACATGCACAAAGAAGATTTCAGAATAAACCCTATTGTTTATGCTACAAAGATACAGATAAAAATGAGCTATCCATTCGTTTTTTAAATTATTTAAAGCGGTAGCTACTTATTTTTTTATGTACATTTGTGCTTCTTAATATAAACACATAGCAAAAATGAAGAAGATTTTATTGTTAGGTTCCGGTGAACTGGGCAAAGAGTTTGTGATTTCTGCCCAACGAAAAGGTCAATATATTATTGCCTGTGATTCATATGCCGGAGCACCTGCCATGCAGGTGGCTGATGAATATGAGGTATTTAGCATGCTTGACGGCGATGCATTGGAACGTGTAGTACGCAAACACCAGCCGGATATCATTGTTCCGGAAATCGAGGCCATCCGTACAGAACGCCTTTACGATTTTGAGAAGGAAGGTATTCAGGTGGTACCCAGTGCCCGTGCCGTAAACTTTACCATGAACCGCAAGGCTATCCGTGATTTGGCCGCACAGGAGTTGGGACTGAAAACTGCTAAATATTTTTATGCAAAAACTCTGGATGAGTTGAAAGCTGCTTCTGAAAAGATCGGTTTTCCTTGCGTAGTGAAGCCACTGATGTCTTCTTCGGGCAAGGGGCAGTCTCTTGTGAAGAGTGCAGATGAATTGGAACATGCCTGGGAATATGGCTGCAATGGTAGCCGTGGTGATATAAAAGAATTGATTATTGAAGAATTTATCAAGTTTGATAGTGAGATAACATTGCTTACGGTGACGCAAAAGAATGGGCCTACCTTGTTTTGTCCGCCCATCGGACATGTGCAGAAAGGGGGAGATTATCGTGAAAGTTTTCAGCCGGCGCACATTGATCCTGCTCATTTGAAGGAAGCGCAGGAAATGGCTGAGAAAGTGACACGGGCTCTGACCGGTGCCGGCCTGTGGGGAGTTGAATTTTTCTTGAGCCATGAAAATGGAGTTTATTTCTCGGAACTTTCTCCGCGTCCGCATGATACGGGTATGGTGACATTGGCAGGAACACAAAATTTGAATGAATTTGAACTTCATTTGCGTGCTGTACTAGGCTTGCCTATTCCAAACATCAAACAGGAGCGTATTGGTGCCAGTGCTGTGATTCTTTCAACTATTGCCAGCCAGGAACGTCCTGATTATCGCGGTATTGAAGAGGTGACGAAAGAAGAAGACACTTATCTCCGCATTTTCGGTAAGCCGACGACACGTGTCAATCGTCGTATGGGAGTGGTGTTATGCTATGCACCGTTAAATTCAGATTTGGATGCATTGAGAGATAAGGCTAAGCGAATAGCAGAAAAGGTTGAAGTGTATTAAGGCTTACTTAATTAGATAAAAGAAAAGCAGTTGCCACAGATTGAGTGGCAGCTGCTTTTTTATTTCGCAACTACTATTTCAACATCATATCCGATAAAAAGCCCGCTTTCGATTACTCCGGTAATTGCTTTCAGGTTTTGTTCCAAAGAAGGGTCAACATAACTGAAGCGGGTATCAAAAATAAAGTTGCCGTTTTCGGTGAGAACAGGTCCGTCTTTTCCACCGGCAAGACGCAATTTCACGTCAGAAGCTCCTAGCCGTTGCATTTCGCTTTCTACAAAAGTTAATGCACCTGGAAACACTTCTACAGGTATTGGAAAATGACTTCCCAAATGATCTACCAGTTTTGTATCATCAATGATAATGAAGCTCTTACTACTGCTTTTTATCAGAAGTTTTTCTTTGAACATGGCTCCACCACGTCCCTTAATCAGACTTTTCTCCGGATCTACTTCATCAGCACCATCAAAAACCCAATCTGGACGCTTATTCCAAAGGGTCGTTTGTGGTATACCCAATTGTATGCAGGTCATGGAAATTTCTGCAGAGGCAGGGATAACTTCTATGTGTAGAGATTCTTTGCGAATACGTTCCGCTAATGCGAATAGCGTCAGATAAACGGTAGAACCGGAGCCGGCTCCGATCACATCACCATCCTTTGCTATTGCAGCAATTTCCTGTGCTACGATTTCTTTGCTCTTACGATTAATGATCGCATTCGACCATTGCAAATGATTTATCAGTTGATTATCCCATTTCATTGTAAGAGGTTGCTAATCGTTATTATCTTCTTCTTCGTCAGTCAGGTTGTTCAGTTCTACTTCAAGTTCAACCAACTCTTGTTCCCAAATTTTTCTGATGTTTGCCGGCGTATTTTGGGGAGCTTCCTTAATACGTTTTTGAGCTAATGATACTTCATGCTCCAGCTGTGAACGTCTACTCATAAGTCTTGCTATTTATAGTTATTTTTATAGATAACATTCTGTTTTGCTCAATTGTTCTTATATTTGGTAAGAATTTTGTATTACCCGAATAACTCGGGATAGATTTCTCCATCACTACCGGATACATCGAGGCTCTGTAGTAGTTTACCGTCAGGAGCATAGAAAAGCTGAATTTCTCTGTCAGAGTTATACTCTTCTATATCGATGATTACTACAGCAGGCATTTTGGGGAAGGTAATTATCTTTATATATCTGATTTGTATAGGAGGGGTCTCTGTCTGCATAAATGCTTTAGCTACGGGAGCAGGGACATCTTCCAGGCTTTTGACGTTTGTCTCCGTCATTATCCATTGGGCATTGTTTCCGAACCAGGCGTTCTTTTCGTGGCTATCTGAAACGAATCCGGCAATGTGGTAATCACTTTTATGCATCCATTCCACGGTCGTCACTTTAGGATACATCTTTTTGAAAGTTTCCTGTACTTTTTCCGGAGTATTTTCTGCGCATACGGAAGCAGATATCAGCAACAACAAGCCTGCCAATAAACTGAAATTAAACTTTTTCATAATCAAGGTCTGTTTTTAGTTGCTATTAGAAACAACCCTGAGAGACTTTTGTTTATTGCATTTTTGAGCAAAAACAGAGTTGTTTTCATCTCTTGAAAATAATTATTGAGTCTGCGATATTTTGTATTATTTAATTCACTACTTTCGGGCACTTTTTTAAAAAGACGAAATGAACAATGTATTGATCCTTGTAGACAGCTTGGATGATTGGAAACCATATTCCAAAACAAACAGCATTTTAACAGTATCTGACTACCTGAAGTATAAATCACCGGGAAAGGATCGTAAATTAGTAATCAACCTGAGTAATGATTATAGCTATAACTCCGAAGGCTATTATTGCTCGTTATTAGCCCAGACGAGGGGGCATAAAGTTATTCCCGGAGTAGATATAATTAATAAGGTGGAAGCTGGTGCAGGTATCCGTATGGATAGCAGTCTTCAAAAGCTTTGTTATCAATGGATTCAGAAAAATGAAATAACCGATGATCTTTGGTCTCTGAATGTATACTTTGGCACTTGCAAAGAGAAAGGATTGGAGCGTATAGCCCGTTTTATTTTTGAGAATTATCCGGCTCCTTTATTGCGGGTTACATTAAATACGCGACATAAGAATCAGATAGAAAATATTCAGTTTTTACCTTTGAGCTTATTGAATAATGAGGAAGAGGATTATTTCGCTAATGCTCTGGATTTGTTTAACAGAAAAGTGTGGCGCAATCCTCAGGCCTCGAAATCGGCAAGATACAACCTGGCTATACTGTATGATCCGGATGAGAAATTTCCGCCAAGCGATAAAAAGGCACTTCACAAGCTACTTGAACTGGCTAAGAAGATGGATATTCATGCCGAATTGCTAACTGAAGAAGATGCCACACGACTGATGGAGTTTGATGCCTTATTTATTCGTACCACTACTTCGTTAAACCATTACACGTTCCGGCTTTCACAATTGGCCACACAAAATGGGTTGGCTGTTATAGATGATCCTCAATCTATTATCCGCTGTACCAATAAGGTTTATCTGAAAGAATTGTTTGAGAAGGAAAAGATTCCGGCACCGCTTTCCATGTTACTATTCAAATCGAATGTCAACTCTTATGAGGAAATTACGGAACAACTTGGTAGTCCTTTTATCCTGAAAATCCCAGATGGCTCTTTCTCTATCGGTATGAAGAAAGTCAATAATGAGATCGAGTTGGATGAAGCGTTGAAAGTATTGTTTGATAAGTCATCTATACTGCTGGCTCAGGAGTTCGCTCCAACAGATTTTGACTGGCGTATCGGCATTTTGAATGGAGAGCCTCTCTATGCGTGTAAGTATTATATGGCTAAGGGACATTGGCAAATCTATTGCCATTATTCTTCCGGACGGAGCCGTTGCGGACTGGTGGAGACTATTCCTATTTATCAAGTGCCACGTAAGGTATTGGATACAGCGCTGCGCGCGGCTTCTTTTATTGGGAAAGGCCTGTATGGAGTAGATTTGAAAATGGTAAATGACCGTGCTATTGTTATTGAGATAAATGATAATCCCAGCATTGACCATGGGTTAGAAGATGCCATTCTGGGAGACGAACTCTACTATCGGTTGCTGAATAACTTTTGGCGTATGTTGGATGTAAAACGTTTCTAATTCGTATGGAACAGCGATTTATACTTCGTTTGGCTGAAATTGATGATATTCCGTCAATAATGGAGATAGAACAAATTTGTTTTGATAAAGATAGTTTTTCTAAACGTCAGTTTGTTTATCTTATTTCTCAAGCAAAAGGATACTTTTGTGTAGCAGAATATCAGCAAAGGGTGGGGGGCTATTTTAGTGTGTTGATAAATCAACGTGCTTGTAGTCTACGTATCTATTCGATAGCTGTTCATCCTGATTTTCGTGGCAAGAAAGTGGGGCAATTACTAATAGATCAGATAGCTGTTATTGCCCAAAAACAAGGCTTAAAGAGAATTACTTTGGAGGTGAATGTTTCTAATTCCCCGGCTATTCATTTATATGAAAAAAATGGTTTTAAATGTACTTCCATAAAAGAGAACTATTATCATAACGGGACTTCTGCATATTATATGCAGAGGCCCACTATAGTTGAATAGATATTCTTCTCTGGAAATCCGGTATCTTCTTAATTCCTGTTTAAAAATATAGTGTAATACTCTCTTTTCTTTGTCAAATTGTTAACAAGGTCGATAGAATTATTAAACCTTGTTGTAAAATGCCCTGTAAAGGCTCTGAAATTTGGAGAAATCAAGAAAAGCCGTACCTTTGCAATGTGTTTTTCATAGTATTAGATTTAAGGTTAACAAAAGATTGGCTGTCTGGGATAGATAGCCTTTTTTTATGTTTGCCCAGCATGGGGGCGAACTGCTAATCTTCTCCAAGTAGATCGTAAGACGGTGCAAAGAACAGGGTTCCGGTAACCGCAGTACTAAAATCAAGCAAGCGGTCGGTGTTGCCTACAGGATTCCCGATAAACATACTTTCCAACATCTGGCGCGTAGTACTGAATGTACTTGCATATCCAATGAAATAAGTACCGTATTCTCCTTTTGAAGTATTGGCAAATGGCATATTGGCACGTACTATTTTTAAATCATCTCCAATATTTGTTACAGCATTATGTGCATTTGCAGGCTTTTCTTCATCCGACAATTCCACATCATTGAACTTTCTTCGTCCTATCACCTTTTCTTGCTCTTCTACCGGAAGCGCATTCCAAGCATTCATATCGTGAATATACTTCTGTACAAATACATAACTTCCACCCGCAAAATCCGGATCTTCTTCACCAACTACGGCAAAGTGATAAGGATTCTCGTCCACGGCTGGAGATTCTGTTCCATCTACGAAGCCAATGATTGCTTTACCATCCATATATCTGAAACCGTGAGTTTCATCAATAGCTTCGACAGCCCCCTTCAGTTTTTCGTCGATGATAGAAGCAAATTCGTAACATAGCCCCATTTGCCGTGCCCGGATATGAAACAGTATATCACCGGGAGTGGATACAGCTGTATATTTACTTCCCCTTATTTCTTTGAAAGTTTCCAATTCTTTGGGTTTCCCCCTGCCAGGGAAAATATGATCCCATACATTAGCACTGAAACTTATCGTGCTACTGAACTGTGCATCGGGAAAGCGATTACGCATACTACGTATTAACGCTGAGAAATTGGCACATACATCTTTTACTTTGTCGACGGCATCAGGAGATTGATTTAATCCGTAAACGATGAAAATGGCATTTTCACCTTGTCTTTCGGTTACATCCTGTGGGGTGTTTCCTGCGAATGGATTTTGATGTGAATTCATACTTTTTCCTTTCATTAAATTTATACTTCAAAATATAACTTACCAAATGATGTTTTGTTCATACAAAAATAGTGGAATTCCTTCTTTGCATCTGTTGATGAATGTTTAAGCAACGTTAAATGGATGTCGCTTTTTTGTTCTGATTGTAGTAATAATAGTTCAAAAGGGTATAATTTATAGAAAAAACGTTTTCATAGAGTACAACCTGAAAGTTTTTGTGTTTACATTTGCAAAGTTGCTTATGTAACTATTCCGTAAAAATTAAGATTTGAAGCTTTGAACAAAAACTATTCAATAGGTGTTAAGCTCATAGCAGCGGAATGACAAGAACGCGACTTGTAGAGTTTAGAAAAAGAGAAATTATATAAAAAGATTGCTTATGTCACAAATTATCGGACATATCTCTCAGGTCATCGGACCGGTAGTAGACGTCTATTTTGAAGGTACGGATGCCGAACTGATGCTTCCAAGTATCCACGACGCACTGGAGATAAAAAGATCAAACGGAAAAACATTAATCGTAGAAGTGCAGCAACACATTGGCGAAAATACAGTGAGAACTGTAGCAATGGATAGTACGGACGGTTTACAAAGAGGTATGAAAGTGTATCCCACAGGCGGTCCTATTACCATGCCGGTGGGCGACCAGATTAAAGGTCGGTTGATGAATGTAGTGGGTGATTCCATTGATGGTATGAAAGAGTTAGACCGTGCCGGTGCTTATCCCATCCACCGTGATCCTCCTAAGTTTGAAGATTTGACTACCGTACAAGAGGTGCTCTATACAGGTATCAAGGTTATCGACTTGCTGGAACCTTACAGTAAGGGTGGTAAGATCGGTTTGTTCGGTGGTGCTGGTGTAGGTAAAACAGTGCTTATCCAGGAACTCATTAATAACATTGCTAAGAAACAACATGGTTTTTCTGTGTTTGCAGGAGTAGGAGAGCGTACCCGTGAAGGTAACGACTTGCTGCGTGAAATGATTGAATCCGGTGTTATTCGTTATGGTGAAGAGTTCAAGAAAAGTATGGAAGAAGGAAACTGGGATTTATCTAAGGTAGATTACAGTGAAGTGGAGAAATCACAGGTATCCTTGATATTCGGCCAGATGAACGAACCTCCCGGTGCGCGTCAATCAGTAGCATTGTCCGGGCTGACGGTGGCGGAAGCTTTCCGTGACCAAGGTGCTGAAACTGGTGGTTCACGTGATATCCTGTTCTTTATCGATAATATTTTCCGTTTCACACAAGCAGGTTCCGAAGTGTCCGCTTTGTTGGGACGTATGCCTTCGGCTGTAGGTTACCAACCGACGCTGGCTACTGAAATGGGTGCTATGCAGGAGCGTATTACTTCTACCCGAAATGGATCTATCACCTCTGTACAGGCTGTATATGTGCCTGCCGATGACTTGACTGACCCGGCACCTGCTACTACATTCACGCACCTGGATGCCACGACGGTATTGAGCCGTAAAATTACTGAGTTAGGTATTTATCCTGCCGTTGATCCGCTGGAATCTACTTCACGTATCCTCGACCCGCATGTTGTGGGAGAAGAGCATTATGAAGTGGCGCAACGGGTGAAACAAATTCTGCAACGTAACAAGGAATTACAGGATATTATTTCTATCCTTGGTATGGAAGAACTTTCGGATGCCGACCGTACATTGGTGAATCGTGCACGTCGCGTGCAACGTTTCTTATCTCAGCCTTTTGCCGTTGCCGAACAATTTACAGGTGTACCGGGAACGATGGTGCCCATAGAAGATACTATCAAAGGCTTTAAGATGATTCTGGATGGTGAGGTGGACTATCTACCCGAACCTGCTTTCTTGAATGTCGGTACGATTGAAGAAGCGATAGAGAAAGGAAAGAAATTGCTGGATCAGGTAAATAATTAAAAAATAAAAGAAGGAAAGAGGCTATGAAGAAGTTGTATTTGAACATAGTGTCTCCTGAAAAGGAAATTTATAATGGAGAAGTGGAAAGTGTAACGCTACCTGGCACGATAGGAACGTTTACCATCCTTCCGCAACATGCACCCATTGTGTCTTCGCTTCGTGAAGGTAAGGTGATGTATGTACCAACAGAAGGAGAAGAACAGACTCTTGACATAGAGGGTGGTTTCATTGAGTTAAGTGGTGGAGTGGTTTCTGCCTGCGTAGACTGACAATAGTCTTTTCATCCTTAATTCTTTCATTCTTAATTTTAAATAATACTATGAGTATCAGCTTGACAAAGCGCAATTTTTTATATCAGATCACCCTGTTGACATTAATAGCAGGATGGGTAGGCGCAGGGATTTTACATTATTTATTGCCTGGACATTATTTTGGAGGATATCCTTTCATTCCGGTATATTTCTTCTTGTTCGGGCTTTTTGAAATATCTATGTTTGATGCTTGCCGTAAGCATGCCCCGCAAAAGATGTTGCTGCTTTACATGGCGATGAAGGTGATGAAGATGTTGCTCTCTGTGATACTCTTGGTGGTGTACTGCTTTGCAGTGCGGGAAGAAGCTAAGTTATTCCTGCTGACATTCATCCTTTACTATATAGTCTATCTGATATATGAGACTTGGTTCTTTTTTACTTATGAAGTAGGAAAGAAACAGAAAAAAGAAAAGAAAAATGAAACAAATGCGTAATCTATTGACCGGAATATTCCTGATGCTGGGAATGCTGCTTACTACCTTGCCTGTTATGGCACAGGGGATTGAAGCGGAACTTGACAGCGTAGCCAAACGGGATGATGTCACTTCTACCGAACAGAAAGAAAACACGGTGGATGTGAAAGAGATCGTCTTCGGGCACATTGGCGATGCTTACGAGTGGCATATTACCACATGGGGAAAAACGCACGTCACTATCCCATTACCTATTATTGTATATAGCTCGCAGACTGGTTGGCACACTTTCCTCTCTTCACGATTGGAAGAAAATGGAGGATCCTATGAAGGATTCTTTATAGCTCCGGCAGGTAGCAGGTACGAAGGTAAGTTGGTTGAGCATGATGCAGCCGGAAACGAAATACGTCCCTGGGATATTTCTATTACAAAAGTGACACTGTCACTGTTGATTAACAGCGTATTGCTACTTGTCATTATTCTGGCCGTTGCCCAGTGGTATCGCAAACATCCGCAAGGTAGTGCGGCTCCGGGCGGCTTCATCGGATTTATGGAGATGTTTATAATGATGGTGAACGACGATATCATAAAGAGTTGTGTAGGGCCGAAGTATCGGAAGTTTGCTCCTTACCTGCTGACAGCGTTCTTCTTCATCTTTATAAATAATATCATGGGCTTGATTCCCATTTTCCCGGGTGGAGCTAATGTGACGGGTAATATTGCTATTACGATGGTTCTGGCACTTTTTACATTTGTTGCCGTCAACCTGTTCGGAACGAAAACCTATTGGAAAGATATTTTTTGGCCGGATGTGCCTTGGTGGCTGAAGGTTCCTGTACCGATGATGCCATTTATTGAATTCTTCGGTATCTTCACCAAACCATTTGCCTTAATGATTCGTCTTTTTGCCAATATGTTGGCTGGACACATGGCAATGTTGGTGTTAACATGTCTGATCTTTATTTCCGCCAGTATGGGACCTGCGCTTAACGGTACGCTTACCGTGGCATCTGTGCTGTTCAATATCTTTATGAATGCATTGGAACTATTGGTGGCATTTATCCAGGCGTACGTATTCACTATGTTGTCTGCCGTATTCATCGGACTGGCTCAGGAAGAGCATAAAGAAGTAAAAGTGAAAGAAAACAACAATTAATAATAAACCATTTAAAAACAAAAGATTATGTTACTATCTGTATTATTGCAAGCTACTGCGGCTGCAGCCGGAATTAGTAAATTAGGTGCAGCAATCGGCGCCGGACTTGCCGTTATTGGCGCAGGTTTGGGTATTGGTAAAATTGGTGGTTCAGCTATGGAGGCTATTGCCCGCCAGCCGGAAGCATCGGGAGACATTCGTATGAACATGATTATCGCTGCTGCATTGATTGAAGGTGTTGCTCTGTTGGCAGTAGTTGTGTGTCTGTTAGTGTTCTTCTTATAATAGGCCTATACTTGCTTTTAATTTATAATTATTAATTTATAATTAAGATTATGTCATTGTTATTACCCGATAGTGGTCTGCTGTTCTGGATGCTTTTGTCGTTCGGTGTGGTGTTTGTGGTGTTGGCGAAGTATGGCTTTCCTGTCATTACTAAGATGGTAGAAGGCCGTAGAACCTACATAGACCAATCGCTGGAAGTGGCAAAAGAAGCTAATGCGCAACTTCAAAGATTAAAAGCTGAGAGCGAAGCATTGGTTGCTGCTGCCAACAAGGAGCAAGGACGCATCCTGCGGGAGGCGATGCACGAGCGTGACAAGATTATCGTCGAAGCACGCAAGCAGGCGGAAGTCGCCGCGCAGAAAGAGCTGGACGATGTGAAGAAGCAGATACAGCAAGAAAAGGAAGAGGCGATACGCGATATCCGTCGCCAGGTTGCCGTGCTTTCTGTGGATATTGCGGAGAAAGTAATCCGCAAGAATCTGGATGAAGAGCACGAACAAATGGAGATGATAGACCGGATGCTGGACGAAGTACTGGCAGCCTCAAGAAGCAATTAAGTAGCGATAAGCGATTAGTGATGAATGATTAGCGAAATGTTGGCCATGAGTCGCTAATCACTAATAATTAAAGGAAATGGATATAGGAATTGTTTCGATGCGATATGCCAAAGCGTTGATAGAATACGCAAAAGGTACGGGGGCTGAAGACCGCGTATACCATGAATTGCGTATGCTGGAACGAAGCTTCCGTAAGCATCCTGATTTACGGGAGGCGTTGGATAACCCTATTTTGAAGATCAAGGAGAAATTTGCTCTGATTTGTACTGCTGCCGTAGGCAATGGAGAGGTGAGCCGGGAATTCTCCCGCTTCATAACACTTGTGTTGAGAAACCGCCGGGAGTATTATTTGCAGTACATCTGCCTGACTTATCTTGATCTGTACAGGAAATTGAAGCATATCGGCGTAGGAAAGCTGATTACGTCTGTACCTGTGAGCCGGGAAGTTTGGGAGCGCATTCGAGATAGTGCTTCTACTTTGCTACATGCACAGATGGAGTTACAAACTGAAGTTGATCCTTCGATTGAAGGGGGCTTTATATTTGATATCAACGATTTCCGGCTGGATGCCAGCATCGCCACGCAACTAAAGAGAGTGAAACAACAGTTCATTGATAAGAACAGAAGAATAGTGTGATTTACGATTGGACGATTTACGATTTACGATTAGAGTTACTCTACATTGTAAGTAGTGAATCGGACTTAATGATGGTAATCTCAATCGTAAATTGTAAATAACTAAATCGTAAATAGAAACATGTCTGAAAATATAAAAGTAAGCGAAGTCTCCGATATTCTCCGTCACCAGTTAGAGGGAATTGATACCCGCGTGCAGTTGGATGAAATCGGTACGGTGCTGCAAGTCAGTGACGGCGTGGCACGTATCTACGGACTGCGTAATGCTGAAGCAAACGAACTGTTGGAGTTTGACAACGGTATCAAGGCGATTGTGATGAATCTGGAAGAGGACAACGTAGGAGCTGTTTTGCTGGGTTCTACAGATAAAATCAAAGAAGGCTACGTCGTAAAGCGTACCAAGCGAATTGCTTCCATTATGGTGGGAGAGGGTATGCTGGGACGTGTTATCGATCCCTTGGGAGCACCACTGGATGGTAAGGGACTCATTGGTGGAGAGCTGTGCGAAATGCCTTTGGAACGTAAAGCGCCGGGCGTTATCTTTCGTCAGCCTGTGAACCAGCCGTTACAGACTGGACTAAAAGCTGTGGATGCCATGATACCTATTGGTCGTGGACAGCGTGAGTTAATTATCGGTGACCGTCAGACGGGAAAGACAGCTATTGCCATCGATACGATCATCAACCAGCGTGCCAATTATGAAGCAGGCGATCCTGTATATTGTATTTATGTAGCCATAGGGCAGAAAGGTTCTACTGTAGCTACTATTGTGAATACCTTGCGTGAGAATGGTGCGATGGATTATACAATTGTGGTTGCCGCTACGGCAGGTGACCCTGCGGCATTGCAGTATTATGCTCCGTTTGCAGGTGCTGCCATTGGTGAATATTTCCGTGATACCGGTCGTCATGCACTGGTGGTTTATGATGACCTTTCCAAGCAGGCGGTAGCTTATCGTGAGGTATCACTGATTTTGCGTCGTCCTTCAGGGCGTGAAGCCTATCCGGGTGATATCTTCTATCTGCATTCCCGTTTGCTGGAACGTGCAGCACGTATTATCAATCAGGAAGAAGTGGCACGTGAAATGAATGATTTGCCGGAAAGTCTGAAAGGCAAAGTAAAAGGTGGTGGTTCGCTGACTGCACTACCTATTATCGAGACACAGGCAGGAGACGTATCTGCATACATCCCAACAAATGTGATTTCTATCACTGACGGACAGATTTTCCTTGATACAGACTTGTTTAACCAAGGTAACCGCCCGGCTATCAATGTGGGTATCTCTGTGAGTCGTGTGGGTGGTAATGCTCAGATTAAGGCGATGAAGAAAGTGGCTGGTACATTGAAGATAGACCAGGCACAGTATCGCGAGCTGGAAGCATTTACGAAGTTCAGCGGCGATATGGACCCTGTTACTGCATTGACCATTGATAAAGGACAAAAGAATACCCGTTTATTGGTTCAGCCGCAATACAGTCCGATGCCGGTAGAAAAGCAGATTGCCATTCTGTATTGTGGTACACATGGCTTACTGCGTAATGTTCCGTTGGATAAAGTAACAGATTTCGAAAGGAGTTTTCTTGAAGCGCTTGAAATGAACCACCGCACTGATGTGCTCGATGTACTGAAGAGTGGTGTCATTGACGATGAAGTCTGCAAGAAGATAGAGGAAACAGCAGATATGATGTCGAAACAATACTTGGAGTAGTGATTAACGTTGAGTGACAAGTGATTAGTGGCATGCGTTCATTTGCCACTAATCACTAATCATTAATCACTTACCACTAAAAAAAATGCTATGGGTTCTTTAAAAGAAGTAAAAAACAGAATAAACTCCGTCAAGAGTACGCGTCAGATAACATCGGCGATGAAGATGGTGGCATCCGCTAAGTTGCACAAGGCACAGACACGGATTGAGAATATGCTGCCTTACCAACAGAAACTGAATGAAATTCTGACTAACTTCTTGTCTACAGATGCTACATTTGAGTCGCCTTATACCGAAGTGCGTCCCGTAACGCGGGTAGCGGTCGTAGTTTTCTCATCCAATAGTTCACTGTGCGGAGCTTTCAATGCGAATGTGGTAAAAAAGCTCGGAGAAACGCTGGAAGAATATAAATCACTTGGTAAAGAGAATATTCTGATATATCCTGTAGGAAAGAAAGTAGAGCAGGCAGTGAAAAAGTTGGGCTATACATCGCAGGGAAGTTATCAAGGGATGGCGGATAAACCATCATATATGCAAGCGTATGAACTTGCTGCATTGTTGATGCAAGAGTTTATGGAAAAGCAAATCGACCGTGTGGAACTGATTTATCATCACTTTAAATCAATGGGTTCGCAGATATTGATGCGTGAAGAATATCTTCCTATTGATTTGAGTAAGGTGGCAGCAACAGCTGCAACAGAAGGATCGGGAAAACGTGGTTTTCAGAATGATTATATTGTAGAACCATCCGTCGGACAGCTGATTGCTGATTTATTGCCGAAGGTGTTGAGTCAGAAACTATTTACTGTGCTTCAGGATTCTAATGCTTCTGAACATGCTGCGCGTACACTTGCCATGCAGACTGCAACAGATAATGCGAATGAACTGATACAGGATTTGACGAAGCAATATAACAAGAGCAGACAACAGGCAATTACAAATGAACTGCTGGATATTATAGCAGGAAGTCTGAAGTGATAAAGCTAAAAGCTACGAGCTACAAGTTACGAGTGGCCTTCGGAACATAGCGTAGCCGCTCGTAACTTGTAGCTCGTAGCTTGTCACTCTTATAGCTTTTCCTTTTTTTTGCAAAAAGATGTGCCAATGGAGGCTTTAGCTCTTTTATTTGTGCTACCTTTACACCTCCAACCAACATTGATGAAATAATGGAACAGAATCCTGAATTGGCATTAGCGTGGCAATTTATAGAAAATACAGGCACACATCTCTTTCTGACCGGTAAGGCAGGGACCGGAAAAACTACATTCCTGCGGCGGTTGAAGTCCGAAAGTCCAAAGCGTATGGTTGTTCTTGCCCCAACAGGTATTGCAGCTATCAATGCAGGCGGCGTAACCATTCACTCTTTCTTTCAGTTACCTTTTGCCCCGTACGTACCTGATACTTCATTCAGTGCGGATGGCAAAGCACAATATCGTTTCCGTTTCGGAAAAGATAAACTCAACATCATGCGTAGTATAGACCTGCTGGTGATTGATGAAATCAGTATGGTGCGTGCTGATCTTCTGGATGCGATAGACGATGTGCTGAGACGTTTTCGTGATCGCAGTAAACCTTTCGGTGGTGTGCAATTGCTGATGATTGGCGATTTGCAGCAGCTTGCCCCAGTGATAAAAGATGAAGAGTGGCAGATGCTGAACAGCTACTATGATACTCCTTATTTCTTTTCCAGTCGTGCACTGAGACAGTCTGAATATTGTACGCTTGAATTGAAAACGGTGTATCGTCAGAGTGATACTCACTTTCTGGATATGCTGAACCGTATTCGGGAGAACCGTTGTGATAAAACTTTGCTGGATGAATTGAACCGTAGGTATATTCCGAATTTCAACCCTTCGAAAGAGGAAGGATATATCCAGTTGACTACCCATAACTATCAGGCGCAACGCATCAATGAACATGAACTGGCACAATTACCCGGTCGTTCCTTCACCTTTCGTGCCCAGATAGATGGAAAGTTTCCTGAATATTCTTATCCCACAGATGAAGTGCTTGAACTGAAACGTGGTGCCCAAGTCATGTTTGTGAAGAATGATTCATCCGGTGAGCACCGTTATTATAATGGTATGATCGGTGAAGTGGTCAATGTCTCAGCTTTGGGTATAGAAGTACGCAGTAAAGGAAGTGAGGATGCTTTTATGCTGCAAGAGGAAGAATGGACGAATGCAAAATACGTGTTGGATGAAGAGACTAAGGAAATCACCGAAGATATAGAAGGAGTCTTCAAACAATTCCCTCTGAAGCTGGCATGGGCTATTACTATCCATAAAAGTCAGGGACTGACATTTGAACGTGCAATAATCGATGCCAGTGCTTCTTTTGCACACGGACAGACTTATGTAGCATTAAGTCGTTGTAAAACATTGGAAGGGTTGGTATTGAGCGCTCCACTGTCGGCAAGAGCGGTCATCAGTGACAGTGCTGTAGATACTTTTACGGAAGATGCGCGTAGAAACGAACCTGATGAAACGCGTTATAGGAGATTGCAACAAGCATACTTTCTGGAATTGCTATCGGGATTGTTTGATTTCTTACCGTTAGAGTTGGCATTGAAGCGTTTTGTGAGATTGGTGGATGAACACTTGTATAAGCTCTACCCCAAACTATTGACTGAATATAAATCAGAAACGGAACGTTTTCATGAGAAGGTAACGAAAGTTGCCCAGAAGTTCAGCCTTCAATACACACGCCTGGTTGATGGTGCTGAAGATTATGCAACGGATAAAAGCTTGCAGGAACGTATTCATTTGGGGGCGGAATATTTTAAAGAACAGTTAGAACCTTTGGATGCTATCAGGAGTAGTACCATTGTGGAAACAGATAATAAAGAACTAAAGAAACAGTTGAAGACTGCCAGTGAGGAATTGGATGATCTACTTCTGTTAAAAGTTGACTTGTTGGAATTTGTTATCAGCAAGGGCTTTCATGTAGGAGAGTACCTGAAACAAAAGGCGGTACTTTCCATTGACGATACGGCATCGACTAAAGGCAAGGGGGAAAAGCGTTCCGGTAATTCTACCGAAAGAAGAAAACGGAAAGGCGGAACCGAAGAAAGTGGAAATACCCCTGCACGGAAAAAAACGGCAGCAGTGGAAGTTCCTTCGGATATTCTGCATCCCGAATTATACAGACGTCTGGTAGCATGGCGTAATGCGGAAGCGTCTCAATTAGGATTACCGGTATATACCGTAATCCAACAGAAAGCTATTTTAGGTATCACCAATTTATTACCGGAAGATAAATCCGCTCTTCTCCGAATCCCTTATTTTGGTAAAAAAGGAGTGGAAAAGTATGGGGATGAGTTGTTGGAGATGGTGCGGGTGTATAAGAAGGAGAGTGGGATTGCAGAAACGTTGTTTAGTGATTAGTGGCACTCACCACTAATCACTTATTTAAAGATTGAACATTAGTTTTATTCCTTCTTCCAGAGTATGTGGTTGGTATCCCAGTTCTCTGCGTGCTTTTTCAATGCTTAATCCGCTGAAACGGGGACGGGGAGTTGTTTCTCCCATTTGCTTGGTAGTGACTGGCAGAATTAATGAATAATCCAGATTCAAAGTATCTGCTACGCGATAAGCAATATCGGCTATAGTCAGACATTCCGAGCCACAGATGTGATAAATACCATTATTGGGATGATTTATCAGTTTCTCTATTCCTTGAGAAACATCGCCTACATAGGTTGGCGTGCGCCACTGGTCGGAAACCACCCGTATTTCTTCATTATTTCTTAAACGATTGGCTACCAATTGCAGAATATTCCCGTGTTGCCCCGGCAAGGCGGCACCATAGACCACTACCACACGTGCGATGGCATAATTGCTACAGAGCTCAGTTACCCGTTTTTCACCTTTCAGTTTGGTTGCCCCATAATAGTTGACGGGGTCAGGAGTATCTTCTTCTGTATAAAGCTGCCCTGTATCTCCATTAAATACAAAGTCAGTAGATAGATGTATAAAGCGCGCAGCGGATGCTTCGCATCGGAATGCCAATTGTCCCACAGCATTGACATTGATACTGTCTGCCTCCTCACGGTGTGCTTCGCAATAATCAGGAACGGATAATGCGGACGTGTTGATCACTATATTCGGGCGTACTTCCCGGAACAATGCGCTTTGTTCCCCCATCTGGCAGATGTCTGCACTGATGAAACGATAATTCCCGGAATCGGGAGCAATGTCGTCATGCAGAGAACAACCTGTTACTATGTACTCGTCATTGCGTGACAAATCATTTAAGATCCGGCGTCCTGTGAAGCCATTGGCACCTATTACCAATACTTTTTTCTTCATATTCATATTATTTCAGTATATAATCCCTTGACTGTAGTCTTTTTTAGTAAGGTCCATTCCTTCCTTGTTGTACTTCGATTCTAATTCCGAATGATCCGTTTGCCGACTTCAGTTCGAAAGCGCCTTTGAAGTTATTCCGTTCCCACGGCAGGGCAGAAGGATTAGGGACTTTTCGTCCGTCCTTGTCATACTCTCCATAAGTATTGATGCGCATTCCATTCTTCAGCCGGAAACTTCCCATTTGCAGGTTTTGGGGAGATGATCCGAAACCTGTCAGTCCGAAAGGGTTCATACTGTATATGGTGGAGCTACCTAAACTGAATAAGTGTGAGTAGCCTTGTGAGTAGGTCACATTCGGGTCCAAGCGAAACAGAAAACTATAATCTTTGCTGGCATCGGGAATGTCTAAAGTCATTTTGGGCATTTGAGGAGCTGCCATTTTCATCAGGTTCATATCCAAAAGGAATCCATCAAAATTCTTTGTTGCCGGCATATTCATACTGCGAACACTGTCAGCGGGTACTTCATTCTGGGCATTTACCCTGAAAGAAAGGAGACAGAAAAGTATGATTAGTCCTATATATTTCATCACTTAATGGTCTTTATTTAATGGCGAATATAAGAAATAAGTATGAATTATGGAAATATATAGCATTTATTAAAATAAAACTTGTATATTATATGCTGATATTTGAGTATTGTTGCTATCTTTGGAGCGTAAATAATTGAATTGGTTTTATAAGCAATCTATTTGTTCCTCTCTAACCGGTAAATGAACGGGCTGTATCTCGTGTGGAAATGCAGCCCGTTTTCTATTTCTTTTTTCTATTGAGATGAATCACCGGAGCAAGTATCGGTACTGTTTCCCACTTCATTTTCGAAGCATTGTACGCTCGTTCCACGCCTCCCTGTATTTCCAGATAATCGTTGATTTTCACTTCCATGACTACACCGTAGTGGCTTTGTGGATACATCGGATTCATATATCCGTTCAGAGAGTTTTGTTTGCCAAAGCCTGAATATTGCCCGAAAAAGCGGATACGAAGGAAATTGTTGATGCGATAGGCGGCAGAAGCATCCAAGCCAATGTCGAATTGAGAACCATGCATGCGCGAAGGGATGGTGTACTTGGCGGTATACATGCCCCCTGTCAATTCCCAGCGTTCATTAGGGCGATATATAAAATCGGCGCCTGACTGGATAATTGTTCCCATAGTAGGGTAGGTATTGTAGGTGCTGAATGTGCTCAATATACTATTGGGGGAAAGCTGAAAAGCACCGTAATGCTCGTAATCCATCACGAAAGGATCGTAACTGCTGACCATCTTTCCCATTCTGATATCCATCCACGGAAAGTTGGGATAATAAGTCGGAAGAGTGATGTGTAAGTCCGTACTATCCGTGCTGAGAGAAGTCTTTACCGACATATCCCGATTAGGAGCAGCAGCTGTTCCGGGTGGAGGAGACAACGGCTCTTTTCCCATTTCCGTGGGAAAACGATTCAATAATGTGCTGTCCTTTGTTTGCTCGTTTTGTGCAGCAACGCGAAAGGAAACAGTGAGAAGGAACAGAATGATGAATAGTTTTTTCATAAGTCGTTATGTGTTAACGGAAGTTTCAGTTGATGATAAGTTTGTATCCGATACCTCGGACATTGACAATGCGGATACGTTCGTCCTTGGAAAGTTTATGTCGTAATTTAGTGATGAACACGTGCAGGCTGCGCGAATTGAAGAAGCTGTCGTCCCCCCAAAGATCGAGCAGGATATTCTGGGTATTCACTACCTGATTACGGTTTTCGCACAGGCGTTTCAGAATTTCGGCCTCGCGGTGGGAGAGTTCCTGCTCTATTCCGGTATGGGACAATATCTGTGTGACAGAGTTGAAATGGTAATCGCCTATTTCGAAACAGGTCTCTTCCTTCTTTGGTTCCTCTCTGAATGTAAACGCTTTGCCCACCAGCGCTTTAATGCGTACGATAAGTTCCTGCATACCGAAAGGCTTTTTCAGATAGTCGTTGGCCCCGAGTTCAAAGCCTTCTACCACATCATTGATGGAAGAACGAGCAGTGAGAAAAAGTACCGGAGTTCGTTTGTCGGTTTGACGGATGTGGCGTACCATTTCAAAACCATCCATACGAGGCATCATAACATCGGCTACCAGTACATCAGGGCGTAAGTCGAAGAACATACGCAGACCTTCCTCGCCATCGGCAGCAGTATGGATGATGAAGTTCTGGCCTTCCAGCGTATCTTTGATAATCATGGCGAGGGTTTGTTCATCCTCAACCAGCAGTACCTTGATTTTGTCCATATCTTGATTCATTTTCATAATAAGCAATGTTATTCAGATTCTTATTGTAAAAGTACTTCCTTTTCCCGCTTCACTTCGTACGGTTACCATGCCACCGTGTTTTTCTACCATTGTCTTTACATAGAAAAGCCCCAGTCCGTAGCCTTTGGTATTGTGGATATTTCCTGTCGGAACCCGGTAGAATTTATCGAAAATGTGAGGCTGTTTATCCGTAGGGATACCAATACCGTGGTCTGTGACCGAGATTTCCACTTGTTCCGTTTCCTTTTTCCGGCAACAGATCATTATATCGGCTTTATCCGGAGAGTATTTGATGGCATTATCTATCAGGTTACTCAGAATATTACTAAAGTGTGTACGGTCGGCAATGATTGTCAGATCTTCCGGTGCAATGTCGAGATTGATTTCTACAGGCTTGCCCGCTTTCAGTTTATGCTGTTCGATGAGTGTCGGGAACAAATCGTGCAAGCTAAGGGTCTCCGGATGCAGACGGAAGGTTTTACGGCGTTCCATACTCATAGAGAGAATTTGTTCCACCAGTCCGCTTAATCGCTGTAACTGTTCCTGGCAGATACCCAGATACTTATCCCGTTGTTGCTTGTCTTCTGCCAGATTAAAATTAAGCAAAGCATCGTTGGCGGCATACGCCACGGCAATAGGTGTTTTCAACTCGTGGGTGATATTGTTGGTAAAGTCGCTCTTCATCTCTTCCAGTGTTTTCTGCCGCAAAATGGTGCGGATAAGAAACCAGAAGGAGAAACCTAATATAATAAGGATAACGAATGATGTGGTAAGAATACCGCTCATCTGCCGCAATACAATCTTATAAATAGGTTCTATTGTGAGGCGGTAACTTTGATTGGAGTGAATGTCGAAAGCATAATTATATTGTTTTGCTTTTTCACTGGGCATGTATCCGGGAGTTCCGACAATGGCGAGCGTATCAGTGTAAACCAGCGTTGAGTCCGGATCGGCACCGGAATGAAGACGCTCCAATCGGTAGGGAAGTTTAAGCCCCCGTTCTTGTAGATAGGCATTCAGCAGACTATCATAAACGGCTATATCAGGTTCTATAAAAATATCCAGTCCCGAGTGCATTCCACGCTGGATGAAAGTGGCAAGTTCCACCATACTGCTTTGATCGCGCAACATCATATCTATTCCACCTTCGGCTCTTAAAGAAGCTTGAGGTTCATCCTCATTAATCACTGTATCTTCCAGGACCTCTTTTACTGAATCTTTTTCTGCCCAGACTGAAATGTTTGTGCCTTCCTGTCCCCGTGTGAAAAGGATATCTCTTGTCGAGTCATTCGGGTAACTCACTGAGACGCTATCATACTTCATAGGGATACCGTCTTTTAAAAGTGAAAGACTTCCGGCACTATCTGTTTGGTTAACAGTTGTACTGCTGCGGACAAATGATTTTCCGGAATCGGAATTGTACCCTGCTGAAACCTCTACGGAACCGTGGGCTTTATTTTCTTTTTGCATTGCTTTTACACGAAGCATCATCTCATTATAATCGCTCATGCCCATGGCTTCTACGATGCTTTGTTCCAGTTCGTGCTTCATCGTTTTGTATAGTCCCGTGATCCAGTATGCCTGGTAAATAAAGATACCCAGCAGAGAGATTATGACTAATATGGCAATAGGTTTGAATGGCAGTTTCATGTAGCTCTTGTATTTATATGGACAAAGATAGGAAAGATAACCGGTACATGTATGGACGGTAAGACTAAATAACACTAAATGGTGGAATTAACGGTCTTTCGTACAGATACTTATAAACATTGAAAAAACAGTAGGTAACGAGTTAGTAACAAGCTTTTTCATTAACAAATTTATGCCTGTGATAATCGTTGTTATTCTCGTTAATTTGCTTATTATTAAGCTATTATCTTTTGGGATTCTCCATTTTACTTCATTTCTTTCATTTTATCAATAACACTAAATAAAGTATCTAATATTTTGATAATGTGATGTTTATAAAGTTATAGGAAATAATAAGTAACGTTTTAGTAACGATTTTATTTTTAGAATTCGTTTCATAGTTCTGCTTTGCTTTTCAAAGAGCTCTCCTTTTGCAAAGATATAATTTTTTTGTGTAATTATAGTGTTATCAGGCATTAAAATAATTCCCCGATGCATTTGTTTGATAATCTGACTGTTGTATAAATAGGTGTTGAATAGGTAACGAATATGTAGTCCGAATAGACTTCATTATATTGCTTTGCTTTTCCGTGATTTATAGATTGCAGGATGGTACGTGTTTTATATTTCAATATTGTTGTAAAAGGAATTTGAGATAGAACTTTATTTTTGCTTTTAATTGACCGGATTTGTCTGTATATAAACAGAGTTTCAGAATAGAAAATTTATTTCTTGAAAAATACCATTGATAATCTGTCGCTTACTTAGGTGCAAGGTGCAATCTATATTTATATATAGAGTTGCACCTTGCACCTAAACTCTGTCCACATTAGTTTCTTAGCTATTTCTATTATCTTTGTTTATATTTATCTGTGAATGTATGCGGAATGAAATAAATATTCCCCTTTGATCTAGTACAAGCTACATAGAGTTTGTTTCTTGTTGAAGGAACTAAATCGCAAAGACTGCCTTTTAGATAGACCTTCAACGTGCTAGCATTTAGTACGATGCAAATATCCTGAAAGTCATCGAGTCCTTTTGATGCTCCCCAGTTAATGCCATAGCAATTGTATTTATTGCTTTCCTGAAGAAACAACTTAGCTTTTGTTCTGTCTGAAAATAAAGCATCTGCATCCGCTTGATTATCTATATAGTAGATATTTGTTGTGTCTACTCTGTATGACGCTATGTTTATACCTATATTTTCTGTAACGTACTGGCATATAGTTGGTGAACAACGATGGCTATTGGATAGCGTTTGTGTGTCAACTGCTATGCCAGTTATTTCCCATTCTTTAATATATTTATTCAAGTCCTTATATAACCCCTTATGTAAATTACCATCAAGGCTTGTTTCAAATGTATGCTGAAAAAAATCTCCGACAAATAAACAATCCTTATTCTGCGGTACAATCATACGAATAAGATCAAAATCATGTCCTCCCAGGTCTTGGACTTCATCAAACATAAAACAGTCATAGTACTTCTCAATTCTTTCCCTTATGTACTCAGCCTTAAATTGGCAGAGCTTTGCAATCCGGTTGTAATGCAGGTATTTGTTCTTTGTAATGTAGAATGTTAATTGATTACGATTCAACTTCTGAGTCTTCGGATCAGGCATATTCCACGATACTCCTCTGGCTCTTACCTTCTCTTTATAGAATGGACGGTAACATACACGCAACAAAAATTGAAAGTACGAAAGCAAGGTGATATTCTCTGGAACATAACCAAACTTACGTATTACGCATTTTCGAATATGTATCAGGTTATTCTCAGTATAAGTAACAATCAGACAGTTGCGCTCTAGATTCAGATGATTGATGAGATAGGTTGTTTTGCCCGAACCTGCAACTGCTAGTATTAAGCGTCTATCCATGTTATTGCATCTTGTATGTATTGAGGTACAATAATGCTGTTTGCTTTAGTTGAAAGCAACTCGTATGCAACCTCTGCTTTGTTTGCGGTCATATAGCCTAACACTGTGTTAGTTCTCAGTCGAGGTCTAATCAATGTATCCAGCCATTCTTGATTCTCTGCGTAAATACAAACTTCAAATGTATAATGTTCGTTGTTTGTATCTGAGTAAATTCTGATATTGACAAATTGATCCTGTGTATAATCTGAATAGTTGTCTGTAATATTGTTCACATAATCATGGTCATTATCGGTAATGACAGCCACTTTAATATGTAGGATTCTTGCTATTTCAAGGTAACGCTTAAAGCATTTTCCGTCAACAGCTATCACACCAATACCACTGCCTGTCATTTCCTTTTGTAAAGTGTTTCTGTATAAAGCTTCCATTAGTATAAACTCTGCATCTCCCTCTACCAGAATAACTTTCTTTGAAAGCACGAACTGTAGCATATTATTATCAGGAGCCTTCATGAAAAATTCAGCAGTCTCTGTTGTTAAAGCAGACAATTGTGCGAAAGTTTGAGAAGTACTATTGAACAGGATGCATTTTTGTAAATTCAATCGAGTACAGATCAGATCACTATGAGTAGAAATGAACAATTGTCTATTCTCTGTTTCTTTGATCATATCTATCAATTTGAGCATATTCATATAACTCAGATGAGTCTCTGGTTCCTCAATCAAAACCGAGTCAATATCGTTTATTGCTCTTTTCAGTGACATTTCTGTTTTAATGAAACACTGCAAGCCTGTACCTTTATTCTCAATCGGTATATTGTTGTGAGTGAGGGTTATATCTGTCTCTATATTGTCATCAGAAGATTCTTTCACAGCAAATGTGTAAGGAGCAATAGCAGCACTATACTGAGCTAATACAGTTTGTTCGAACTGGTTCTTGCTATCGTGATAAGCATGTTTTGTACTTACACGAGCCGCTTCATTCAAACTTCCATAATATATATCATGAACGTATTCACGCATTGCGTATGGACTACCAATCTGGGAATTGTCTATCATAATGGTGTTCAATTTCTTATTGTACCCATTGTATGGGTCACCAGAAAAGGTGTAAAATTCAACGGTGTAGTACTCTAGAGGAAATACTGCATTCGGTTGCGTAAGAATACGATGTATTTCTCTGCTATATGCAGGTGCTTGATTTGCTCGGCAAATCATTTTTATGCCACAAGCGTTATGTACTCTCTTGCTGTTATTTCCTCCCTCTAAACCTTGATCTAGTACTGGATTAAAATATAGTTCAACAAACATTTCTGGTAGATTTTCCATGTTAATGTTTGTCATGAAAGATTTGATTGTTTCTACATTGAACAAACGATCTATACCTAAATTTTCAATGCGGGTTCTGCTACCACGAGCCACAAGATCGATAGCTTGCAGTATAGTACTTTTCCCTGATTCATTATCTCCAATAAAGATATTCATTGTAGGGTCAAGATCAACTTCCAAGTGTTGTATTTACAACCGATTATTACTCAATATTTTATAGATAATAAGTCAGAAATATGG
>CDYU01026782.1_pt1 | contig 52501 bp, 55 predicted proteins | sample 480701 | NCBI WGS metagenome assembly CDYU01 (sample SAMEA3182105, study PRJEB8094) | gut metagenome | biome: human; feature: gut; material: Stool; isolation source: human stools | place: Canada | collected 2013-02-26 | reverse complement strand
GAATTGGTCTGCTGGGTGGCAGAGGGCGGTATCCTCTACCAGGTAGACAACCATCTTTCTGTCAGCACCCTTCATGGAAATGCTGCAGTTATCTCTTCCCAAGAGGCGTATGAGCGCCTTTGTGCCGGGCGGTTCTCTTGGCGTGATGTGCCCATGTTCAACTATTTGTCCCCACGGCAAGTGCGAGTCACTGACTGTAAGCTCGAATATATGACCGACAGCAAGGGATTCCACCAGCCCGTTTACTTGTTCACCCTCTCAGATGAAAATGATGCCGCACTGCGGGGCGGTACCGGTTGGACCACTTTCGTTCCAGCTTTAGCCGGATAGCAGATTCGGCGAGAGTCGTGGATCATCAAAGTCTGCATATCCAATAAAATGTTGTCGCACAGATAAACGCGGGATCAAAGAAAAAATAAGTCGAGGGAAATTCCCTCGACTTATTTTTTCGTGCCCTGTACCGTCCGGTCTGCCCCATAGGTCACATTGTGTACCTATGAACATGAACCCTAAGCGTTCCGAGCTTCTGCGCAGCAACAGCCTTGACCAGCGTATCCTTGTCCTGGAACTCACTCAGGAATACCTCATCGCCGCCATCGGTGTCACAGGAGAACCACCATTTGCTGTGATGGTCGGTGATGGAATAGTGCTTCCCAAGATAGCCAAACTCGATCTCATGCCCAATGCGCAGATCAGTGGCCAGCTGCGCATAATTTTGATATCTCAAGGGCCTACCCCGCCAAGCCGCTCCGCAACCAAGTTCATATGTTCCTCTGTCGGCTTCCAGTCAAAGTCTATCTCAATGATTTGATCTTCGTAGCACAGAAGGTACTTCTCCATCGTGCCACTATCCTGATAGGCCAGCTGATACACTTCCTCAGCTTTCCATGGTGCCGGGTCCTGCTCGCTGTAAAACCGTTTGTAACCTTCCGGAACGCTTCGGTCATTCGTTTCATCTTTGTCTGCAATTAGCTGCTCCTTACAGATGTCATACAGGAATGGCATTTTGATCAATATGATGGTGTATTCAAGGCGAGGCATATCGTAACCGGCCTTGTCATCCATTCGGGTCCGCTGACTCAAATCGTATTGGCCGAGAAAGACGGATTCGTCGCCTCTTCGTTGATAGATGTATCCGTCATATTCCACGTCCAGCATATCCTCCACGCGCAAAGGAAGTTCATCCTGATATAGGATTTGTGTGCTGCCATGGAATTCGTAGGTTTCATAGTTTTCTTCATTTTGGAAGATACCGTTTCTCACAGCGTACAGCGTCCCAAATGTGATGCCTGCCATCAAAACAACGGCAAGCACGATATCTACGGTCATTGTAATGGCGAAGTTTGTTCCTCTGGATGCCTTCTTCCGCTTGAGAAGCTGCTTGACCGTGTTGACGATCACGATGAGTCCGAAGAAATACAGAAGCATCAGGATGCTGACCCATTTCATCAGCGTATCGCCCACAGCAACGACGTTGATCAGCCAGTAGAAAAGAGCAATGAAAACCACTGCAAGGACGAGCTTCTGGAATTGCGCATGGTTTGGGGTATCGACAAACTCTCCACGATCCGCCGCTTTCAGGGCCTTGCTGCGCCAACGGTAATATCCAATCAGTTCTACACCGCAAAGCAGCATAAGCATCGTCCATGCAACACCCGTGAAGAGGTTCGTAGGGCTGGCCAGAACTCCTATTGGGTCTCCTAACAGCCGAGATATAAACAGAGCGCCGTTCAAAACACCCACAGCAAGAAGAATGTAGTAGGAGAGAAGAAAGCCCTTCTTTGCTGACCTGTGGATCATTTCCACTTCCAGCGCGGGATCAGTTTCAATGGGGATCGGCTTATCGTCCGTGGTACAGAACACCTGCATCTGCGCTGAGCTACACACAAATTGCCACCCAGTTCTGGAGCTTAAATCATGATAGATGTTCTGTCCCTCGGTAGGCTCTGGATCAAATTCCGATGCCTTGGGATAATAGCTTACTGCAAAAGTTAGGGATTCCGGTTCCACGCGCTTGTAGATCCAGCCGAGGGTCGTCATTTCGGAGATCATCCACCCCTTTTCGGCCATCTTCTTTAGATGTGCCTCGATTCCGGTGCGGTCATAAAAAGAGAAGGTTTCAAATCTTCGTTTCCTGTCTTTCATTGGTCATCCCCCTTTCCAAAGAGCGTATCATAGTCTGCGACTCGTTTACGGAGCTTTTGCGTTTCATTATCCAGCATTTCTCTGCCCTTATCGGTCAGGATGTAGCTGCGGCGTCGGCCCTCTACCTTGACCTCCCGGATCATACCGGCCTCCAGAAATTGCTCCAACAGGTTATACAGCGTACCGGAGCCAACTGTGACCTGGTCGCCGGTCAGCGCGGAGATCTTATCAAAGATATCAATTCCATAGCACTCGTCCTTCAGGCAGAGCAGGATGTAAAACATCTGCTCGGTCAGCGTTTGAAACTTCGGTCTGGGCATTGTTTTACCACCTCCATCTCGAATATCGAGTTCCCCGTTTGTAGTATAACCTCGAATATCGAGTTTGTCAATATAGTCTTGTATTCATATTGAACTCCATCTTGCCACAGAGTAACAGCGCAGTTCCAGAACGGAACTGCGCTGCTGTAAGGTGCAATTATTCGTTAATCATTCGGAGTAGCAGATAGATAGCAGGCTGGTTTTCCTTAATCCACTCCATATCATGCTGCTCACTGATCTGGAGTGCCCCTGCCTTCCATTCGTCAAAATACGCTTGGCCGGTCTCGGCGTGGAGTCGGAGCTGAGCCTCCGGTGCGAGATCATCGAGTGCGATCCGCATGAGCTGCCCACGAAGTCCGGTCTGATTGCCCTCCAGATGGAACTTGGAGAAAATATATTGTAGCGTATAGTCTCCGTAATACATGAGTTCCCGATATTCGACGGAGTGTGCGTCAATATAATCGGCAGGTCTGGAAGATGTAGCCGGAGAGGACTCAATCACCTCAAAGAGATGTTCCACCGCTGAGTAGGTATCGACGCCGCCGTAACGCACACCCTGATCGTAGCAGGTCTGCTTCTGTGCGAGAATATATTTTTGCGTATCCAGAGCCTCGTCCTCAACTTCGTCAGGGAACTTATCCCGGACATCCCGAACATAGTAGGAGCCGTCACGCGGAGTCCAATACTCCTTCAGAACATATTTCCCGCCGATAATTTCAAAGGTAATGGCAACCGGTATATGACTTCCGGAAACGTCGTGGAAGGTTCCACCTGAATAGCCGAATCCCTGATGAAGTGCCAGTCCGTAGACAGTGACCATCTGAGTATGGTCAGAGGAATCAACTGTGGGTGTGCCACTAAGTTCTTTCTGATCCAGCAAAACAAAGCTCGCGCAGTGGTACAGGCCATCCGGCTTGGAAGGCTTATTTTCTGTCAGAATCGCCTCATTGATTGCTTTTGATAGCAGGACAGAGGAATGATCTGCATCGATAAAATCTGTCACGCCACCATCCCGAATGTCGATGCGTGTATCAAGGTCATCCGCCAAGGCCAGATAGATATACATGGGGTCTTCATCTATCCAACTTCCGCCAATCCAAAGCTCATACATTTCATTGATCTCATAGACGCGAATATACAGCCCGGAGCCTGTCTCAATGTACTTGAACTGGTCAAAATCACTCCAAGTCAGATCGTAGCCCTTCTGCGAAAGCATGATGACATCATTCAGGGAGAGCTTGCGGTTGGGCATAATCTGCACCGTGCCGTCTGCGCCATCGTTTTGTTTGAATGCTTCCCCGGTGCAGTGGAACTTCTCGCCATCCTTGACTTTGACATAAACGAAGTTGTCGGAATCCTGCTCGACAAATACGAGGTCATCGCCGTCATGTCTGAAATGGTTAACCAGCCCATATCCGCCATCGGTCATGATAACGGTATCGCCATCAAGCATAAAGGTTCCTGCTCCGATATAGCTGCTGAGCATTCCTTCATAATAAGTGAAAGTACCGTCTTCGTATAGGGTGATTGTAAAACTGCCACCAAAGCCTTCTCCGTCATAGAGATAGGTTTTTCCGGCAATATCATCCCGGTTGTCTCCGCTGTTATAAAACAGGTGAATTACTTCATCACCGGTTCCGTTATAGCCACCACCTTCAACTTCATGCAGCGGCTGCACCTCCAGATGAATATACCATCCATCATTGGAATTTACGCCGTTCTGACTGTACTTCAGAACACGTTCATAGTCAATGGGAGCGCCCTCATGTCTCATAAATACGGAATAGCCATCAGCATCCGGAGACAGCTGACGGATTTCCTCCTGCGGCATATACTTCAACGCATCCAAATAGTGGGATAGCAGAAATACCTTTTCCGGCTCGATCCATTCACTTCGGTCTGTAATGAAATACTTATTATCGTCATGGAACATTCTCAACTGCGCACTGTAGTATTTCTGATTCCGTCCATATAAAAAGCGAATCGCACCATCATTGGCCCAGTTGAAGTTCGAGGTAAACATGAGGTCAAAGTTATCCGCATCGACAAGAAGTTGTGAGCTATTTTCCAGTCCTTCGGCTTTGGCAATCTTCTCTACAACCATCTCTGTATCAAGTTCCGACACATTGCTGCCGTTAATGGGAAACTCTCGTTCCGCAGCAGGATTTGTCAAGAGACCGATTGCAAGGATAGCACAGGCAAGCACGGCAAGCAGCACCACCCACACCGCAGGCTTCTTCCACTTGGACAGGTTGTTGATGCGCCCCTTGGTATCGCCTTCGCCAAAGGCCAGAGGCGTACCGGCGATGATGTGCCGCCCGGTGGCCAGAGTCAGAAGCGAAGCGGAATAGTCCGCCCGAACATCGCCGCCGACCTTGCGGATCACGGCCTCATCGCAGCTCATCTCCATATCCTTGCTGGCCAGGACAAATGCCACCCAGACCAGAGGATTGAACCAGTGGATTGCCAGGGCCAGAAATGCCAGTGCCTTCATTACATGGTCAAGCCGCTTGATATGATGCTGTTCATGGAGAATGATATACTCCTGTTCCTTATCTCCGAGATTACAGGGCAAATAGATTTTCGGACGGAACAGCCCCACCACGAAGGGCGATTTGATATCGTCTGCAATAAAGATGTTGTCCCGCAGAGGAATGACCACCGACAGTTTGCGTCGCAACCGGATATAGGAAACGATGCTGTAGATGACCATCGCCAGCACGCCTGCCATCCAGACATAGGTGGCAATGAATATAGGCCCCTCCAGCGGATCGGCTCTCAACTGTTCCTCGCCCTGGGGCAAAGTCTCATTGATTGCATCGCTGATACCCGGTACAGGCAGAGCAACAGCGGGATACTCTGTGTGGACGATGTTGCTCGGCACATACTCGATGATACTGGTCGCCGTGCCAGACTCCTCAGTGGGCGTATCAAAGAGATTATATACGGAGAAGTCTGAACCAATCGATACCGGACACAGGAGCCTGAATAGGACCACACCCCACAACGCATAAGAAATGACCTTGGGTGCTTTTTTCAGAAGCAGGCGCAGCAATGTGACCAGCACAATGGCCACGCTTGCCGTCAGACTCATGTTGAGCAGGGTGGGCATGAATGTATAAAAGGACATAGGGTCACCTCCTCATTCCATCAATGACCTTCTGGAGCTCGTCGATCTCCTCATCAGAGAGCTTTTTTCGTGTCCCGAAAGCAGCGAGGAATGCGGGTAGAGATCCACCGAAGGTATCCTCCACATACTGCTCACTGTGTCGAGCATAGTATTCCTCCCGTGAGATCAGCGAAGTAACCGTGCCATCTTCATTCTTGAACAAGCCCCGCTCGCACAGCCGCCGCAGGACGGTGTGAGAGGTGCTCTTCTTCCAGTTAAACTCCTCCGCTCCGATTTTGGCTATCTGGCCGGAGGTGATTGGCTCACGCTCCCAGATAATATCGGCAAACCGTGCTTCGGCGGTTCCCATTTTTAAATCAGACATAAACGCAGCCCCCGTGTTACAACTTGTAGTACGTGCTTATATGCTACAGCCTGTAACACAGAAAGTCAATATGGCAGAGGTAATGTTCATAAAACCTTCAAAAAAGAGCACAGCTCCCGGCCGGAAGCTGCGCTCAATGCGTATTGAATAGTTACTCTACGGTAAACTCGGCATAACAGTTATACTTATCATAATCACCACCGGCCCGGAAGTCCGTGATTTCCTTTCCAATTCGGTAGTGACCGGTAGGCAGCGAACCGTACAGGGTCTCCCAACTCACGCTCCATTCCACACGCTTGTTTCGTGGGATGGACCATGCCTCCATAGTCCAGAAAACATCCTCCATATCGTCTTTTACAGGGAACCAGTTGCCCTCGCTGTAGACCTCAAGCCAGAAGCGGCTGCCAGTCTGGAGTTCGCCGGTGGGTGCGCCTCCGGATTGGGTGCAGACCAGTGTGAGTCCATTGGGTGTCACGTCCTCCGCAGTCAGCGTCACGCCAAGCGGTGAAGTATAGAAGGAGTAATACGCGGCGCCGCCAAACTCCTCGAAACGAGTCCACTTGGCGAATACTTCGTAAATATGTCCGCCCTCCAATAGGGTGATCTTGTCACCGGACACGGGTACCGAAATCGCTTCATCTACCGCACTCAGATCGCCCCATTTGGAAACAGGCCATGCCTTTGCGGTAATCTCGTCCGGTGCGGTGTCAAACACCAGCCATGCCTCGCCCTCCACCGCAGGGAGAACAGGCATATACTCTTTGGCATCCAGCGGGTGCATACTGTCCGCTTCAATCCCGGTAGATGTGCCGTCGGGATTCATGTATTGCCAGGAAGATGTACCCGGCAGAGCCCACACACTCTGCCCGTCATGCTGAATGGACAGCCCAGGAGCCGACTTATAGAACAACGGCTCAACAGGCGCATTATGGTCAACACCGTCTTCCGGCTGCATCGGGCCAGCAGATATCGTCATGTCTACCAACTGAGCCAGATAATCAACATCAACGCCGCCATTCACATCCTGATAGGGATATTCCGTTCCACCAACAACGAGCCATGGAGAAGGGCCATACGGAAGCTCAATCTTTACAATTTCGCTTCCGTTCTCATCCCGGAACCAGAACTCATATCCACGGATGGACGGCTCAGTATATTTCATCTCTTTCAGTTTCAGGGAATTAAACATCTCCACGATGGTCGCAACATCCTCACCGTCCACGACTATTTTGGCAAACGGCTCTGTTGAATCGTTATTGTAGGCATGAAGCTCAACAGAAGCTGTCCCGGAGAGGTCATAGGGCATCTTGGAGCCGCAGGCCGTCAGGCAAAGGATAAGGCTCAAGGAGAGAGCGAGTATCGCAATTAACTTCTTCATTATTGTACCTCCAATCCTTACTCACCGTAAACGATCAGCAGCGTCACGCCGTTTTCATCCATATACACGCTCTGGCAGTTGCCCAGAGTATTTGCAGTCGAATATGTGACTTCCCAGACCTTCGCCGTCTCGTCATAGTTGACAGTCACAGCATCGTATTCGATGGTGCATTCGTTCAGGGCCTGCGTCTTTACATCCCAGATCCTACTACTCATAGGGACAGACTCCGCATTCACGAAACCTTCGCTTTTTACGCCAGGGTCACCAGTCTTAAATGTCGCCGTCACCTCTGCGTAGGAGAAGCTCCCCGGCTGCTCCAGATGCAGATCTACGGGCATACCTCTGGCTATGGCAATATCCTTGATGACCTGCATATCCTCTGCGGGGATCTCCGCGAATTGCTGACTGAAATAAATGACATTGTACTCGTAGGAGAAATAGTACAGCTTCTTATCACCGGCAAACTCAATATGTCCGTCAAAGTAGTAGGCCAGACGATCCACAAGGGCATCGTTTACCCATGTATCCACATCATCAATGATTTTCCGCAGTTCCGCTGCCTGTTTCTTAGAGATAGTGGAGCAATGGAAATCAACAGGGTCCGTGCCTTCTCGGGTGGGTTCCGCATAGAACGAAATCGTTCCACCGCCAGCGCCAGCATCCTCATCCTTCGGCCTACACAAGTACCATTCATTCTCATAGAGGACTGCGATGCCGCCCTCCACTCTGGCATAAGGCATATTCAGTTCTCGGTTGAAATTGGTCTCGCCATCCTTTTCCGGATAGGTGTCTGTATAGGAAGTGGTGTATCCGATGATGGCGCTCTCGTCGATCTCGGCCGGCATAGCGGAAACAGACTTCAGGTAAACTGTACCCTCTGCCATGATCGCAGCCGGATAGTCCGTTTCAGTCCCAACGGCCGAGCAGCCAACAAGCAGCAAGAAAAGCATCACCAATAACATAGCACTCATTCGCTTCATGAATCCGCCTCCTTTCGTACGCTTGTATATATAGACGCAAAAAACGGCCAAAAGTTCCCAATATCAAGCAGATCATCGCTGTACCTCTGATGCAATCACACGATAAAGCAAAGCCCACAAAAGCATTCTCACATGGCAAAACGGATTTTGAGCGCAAAAAAGCGGGAGACTATCTCAGTCTTCCCGCTTCTGCTTCTTCATCCCATGGTAAAGGGCTGAAACTCAATTTTGATCCGCATCCCCATTCCCGCAGCGAGGCGCTGGAGCGTCCGCAAGGACGGGTTGGCACTGCCGCTCTCCAGTTTGCTGATGTCTGCCTGTGCAATACCGGTCTTTTCGGACAGTTGCTTCTGGGTCATCCCGCTGCTCTTGCGGGCGTCGATCATAGCCTGCATGATGGAGAACTCAGGCTCCAGAGCCTCATACTCTGCCCTGACTTCCGGATCCTGCAGCTGCTCGTTCAAAAAGTCATTGAATTTACTCATGGTCTGTTCTCCTCTCTGCCGAGATAGTCGGCGCGATATCGCTTCGCCCGCTCAAGTTCAGCAGGCGGTGTCTTCTGTGTTTTCTTGATAAATCCGTTGGTAAGGATCACCCGTCGGCCGACTATGAAAAAGTACAAAACGCGGGAAATATCAGAGCCTACCTTCGCCCGCAGCTCAAAGATGCCATCACCCAGCGGTTTGGAGCACGGCTCCCGGAGATCCGGGCCGTTGTCTGCCAGCAGCGAGATCGTCCGCAACATCTTAGCGCGCATCTTCTTATCCAGGCTCAATATGAAGTCCTTTGCCGGTTCTGTGCCGTCGGCCTTATCATAAAAAATCACTTCATATTCCTGCACATTCAACCCGCCTTCCAACTATGGGATTTATCCTATATTTATTGTATGGGATAAATCCTATATTGTCAAGCAGCTTTTGAAATTATTATATCCTCTGCCCGTTCATTCTATGTTGACCCAGCCCATTTGCAGCGCACCTGCCTTTCGGGACATACTAACCTACGTCTCTCCTGTCATGTCATTCAGTACACAGAGGTAGCAATTCCCGTACAAAGCCGCTGTACCGTACTACCTTTCTGTGCAGTAAAATATAGACGGGAAGGTGGTGATCGCTTGGATATTTTGTCGAGAATTAAAACATTGATGGAAGCACGGGGCTGGACAGCCTACCGGTTGGCAAGTGAGGCCGGTTTGACTGAGTCCACCATTCAAAAACTGTTTCGTCGGAATGGAATCCCCACCCTTCCCACGTTGGAAGCGGTCTGTTCCGCCTTTGGCATAACGCTTTCTCAGTTTTTTGCTGATGATGATATGGTTGAGTGTACGCCGGAGATCAAACGGTTGATGGAGGCTTGGACACCCTTGCCTCAGGAGCAGAAGGAGGCCTATCTGAAACTCATGGAGCTCTACCAGCATGATTAGCGACTTGCCGTGCCACCCGCATTTCCTCTGGTAAAACTGCATACCCTGTAAGACACGCCGCCCGTCTCCGCGTTGTCTGGCGGCTGATTGTTCATGACCTCTATCGGTGCATAGCATTAGAAATAATGCTGTGCACCGACTTTTTTTGCGTTTTCTGGGTCATTCCGCCTACCCGCATCGGGATAGGGTGTGAAAGGGGACAAGTAACCGCCTCCGCGGGTAAGGAGGGAGGTGAAATCTTGCATCTTTCACTCTCCCAGAAAGCAAAAGTCTGCAGGCAGTTTGAACGTTTTTGTAAGGATGTGCTGGAATGCGAAAGCATCGACTACATCCGACACATAACGGCACGTGCTGAGCACGTGATTACATTTTCCGATCTTCCGGAGCCGGTATTGGAGCAGCTGCACACCACGGATACATACCCTTCCGATATGTACCTGTTCGATGTGTGCGGCTTCCATCTGCCCATCCACGATGATCGGTTGGGACAAGCACTTTTGGAGATTGGGGTGGAAGGTTACAGCATCCTGCTGCTCTCCTTCCTGCTGGATCTGAGCGACCGACAGATCGCCCTGCTCCTCAACAGTTCCAAATCTTCGATTCAGCGCCGCAGAACAGCATTTTTTGAGACGCTTAAATCCAAAATGAAGGAGTGATTGCCATGCCGCGCCATCGCAAGAAGCCACGGGCCCTGCTCGACTACGATACCATCGCAGCTGCCTCTACCGGCGATCCGGACGCTATGGCCGAAGTTCTCAGACACTTCGATGGCTTCATCTCCAAACTGGCCACCCGCACATTCCGTGATGCCAACAATGTCTCATTCAGCGGTGTCGACCAGGAGATGAAGGAACGGATGCAGCTGAAGCTCATCGCCAGCATCATTAAGAACTTCGATCCAATCCCCAAGTAACCAGCCCTGCCGCATTTGGGTTTGAGCGTTCTTCCCCCTTTCCGCGCCCATACCTCCCCCACCTATGCCGATACTTTGTCTATATCCGCATCGCCTGTTTGTAATGAAAACTGTACAATTTTCGTTACAAATCGTATATTTGACCGTCAAGTCGAGAAAACTAAAGGCACCCACTTGCATTTTGTAATGAAAACTATATAATATTCATTACAGCAAGGAGGTGCCGCTATGGCCAATCAGACGATCTACAACTGTATATTGGAGCGCATCCGAGTCGCAGAGCCGGAGTCTGTCTTCGTGTCTACCGACTATGTAGATCTGGCTGATGTCAATACGGTGCGGCAGTGCCTGTCCCGTATGGAGCAGACAGGTGAGCTGCAGCGGATCATGCGCGGCGTCTATTACCGGCCCGTCTTCAGCCAGCTGCTGGGTGAGTATGAGGCTCCGTCGCCCCATCACGTGGCACAGGCCTTGGCCCGGAAGTTCAACTGGAGCATTGCACCCTCCGGCGCCACCGCGCTGAACCTGCTGGGCCTATCTACGCAGGTCCCCGCCAAGTGGTCCTATATCTCCGACGGCCCCTACCACAAGTTCAATGTGGGCAAGTTGGAGTTAGAGTTTAAGCATCGAAGCAACCGGGAGATCTCCGGATTGTCCTATAAGAGCGCCATGGTCATACAGGCCCTGCGCGCTTTGGGCAAGGAGAATGTGGATGACACTACCATTAAAAAACTGCAGCGGCTCCTGACCGATCATGAAAAGCAGGCGCTTTTACAGGAGGCGCAGCAGGCGGTAGCGTGGATCTATAACCTCATCAAAAAAATCTGCCGGGAGGACTGATATGTATAACATCGCCAAAGCATCTGAGCAGGACCGCCGTGTTCTGTTTCGTAATACCGCGCAGCAGACAGGGCTGCATGAAGCTATCATCGAAAAGGACTTCTGGGTCTGCCTGACACTGGACCACCTCTTCCATCACAGTCCCTGGAAGGCGGCCTTCACATTCAAAGGAGGCACCAGTCTCTCCAAATGCTATGGGTTGATCCAGCGTTTTTCCGAAGATATTGACCTGATCCTGGATTGGCGCGTGCTGGGCTATGGGCTCCATGAGCCATGGGCGCCGCGCAGCAATACAAAGCAGGATCAGTTCAACAAGGAAGCAAATGAGCGTGCCGAGCAGTTCCTGCGCGACATCCTCCTCCCTTCCCTGCGCAGCGAGTTCAGCATCATACTGGGTATGGAAGCGGACCTCTACATAGATCCGGACGACGAGCAGACCATCTGTTTCCGGTACCCCAGTATCTTTAAGACCGAGTCCATTCTGCAGGTGATCCGTCTGGAGATCGGTGCGCTGGCAGCCTGGACGCCGTCACAGCCGCGGGAGATCCGCCCCTATTCCGCCGAGTGTTATCGCGCAGCCTTCCAACAGGCCAACACCGTGGTACTGACCGCTGCGGCTGAGCGCACCTTCTGGGAGAAGGTGACGATCCTGCACCATGAGGCCAATCGCCCGGAGCATCTGCCGATGCCCAGCCGCTATTCCCGCCACTACTATGACCTGTACTGCATCGCCCACTCTGAAAGCAAAGCGGCCGCCTATGAGGACCTGGATCTGCTGGGCCGGGTCGTGGAGTTTAAGATGAAGTTCTATCCCCGTAAGTGGGCGCAGTACGAGCTGGCACGGCCAGGCACCATGAAGCTGTGTCCGCCGGAATACCGCTATGCTGCGTTGGAGGAGGACTACGCGGTCATGCAGGGCATGATGTTCGGCGAGTGCCCCTCTTTCGCTGACCTGATGGCGTTCATCCGCGAGCTGGAAGCAGAGATCAACGCTCTATAGAGTTCCCCTATAACCAAAGCCCTGCACGGAGCCGGAATCGCCGGTGCCGTGCAGGGCTTTTTTATGTTCCTTTTCGATGTGGCTACTCTTTGGTGCAATTACAATAAAAAACTATACAAATGTGCGTGAGCTACGATATAATGTTGGTGAAAATCCCAATAACCACCAATGCACGCAGATAGGAGCGCACCTATTATGAGATTTCCTTGGCAGAAACGGAAAGTCGAGCAACCAACCGATTTTCCCCTCAAACTGAATACCGATAACCTAAACTGGTGCCGGGATGCCCGTTTGCTGCTGATCGAGGGAAATGGCACTCTAAAATGGGAGTCGCGCGGAAGAAACGAGGACTGGAGTCAACAATATGCGCTGACGTTGCGCGGAACACCCCTTATTGTCCACAATGCACCGGAATGCCCTACCTGCGCCGGGTTGCTGGCGACTGGATATGGATTGGACAAAGCCGATGCACCGGAATTGCAGCAAATCAGCGATGTCATCAATGCACCATATGTGGATCTGGACACATCTATCGCTTCCATGGCCCCGTTGCTGGGGCTTCTGTCCTCCGGTCTTTATGTAATTGCAGAAGGAGACAGCTTCCCTGCCGATGGAAATGGGAACTTTTTCTGGGATGTTCCCGACGCATTTTCCAATGTAGAGGCTACCGGACCAGCTTGGTACAATGACCCGGATTTTGAATTTACTTACAGCGAAGGCGCTCCTGTCTTTCTGTATCCTTCTCAGCCAAGAACTCGTTTGAATCAAGAGCGTGTGGATTATTACACGCAGCGCTTTGACACAACAGACACATTCCCCAGGGCGATTGCATTTTCCTGTGCTGAAGGCATTTCTGTTTTGTTGGACGGCCACCACAAGGCTTGTGCCGCCGCGCGACTTGGGCGGCAACTTCCCTGTATCACGATTTTTCCGTTTGGCGGCTACTTCTATGCACAGGCAAGGTCCAGCTCTACGCCTGTTCCGGACCGCGCGTATTTTGGTCCCTTTACCGTTTCCATATCTCAGTTACCCGCCAAGATACTCCCTGCAAAGCCTTGGCAGCAAACTACCGACACGCGCCCAGCCCCTTACTCGGGAAACCTAATCCGCGACTCAAAACTCCCCCAGGAATTCGTTGACGCAGGGCGCAATTATCCAACATGGTATGAGTTTGGCATTACGACCGTAGCGGACATTGGCAAGGTTACCGATGACGATTTATCTTTGTGGTTGGAAAACCCACTCAAGTACAGTCCTCAGCTTCGGGCCGCACTGATCTATCTTAGATGCCACTGCGATCCTCAACTGAAAGAGGTGGCTATGAAGTGTGCTGACTCGTCCGACCGCTGGAGCAAACTGCGTGAAGCGGCTTTTAACCATTTAGCTGCGCTCAAAGGCGATCCAGAGGTGGAGCAATACTTTATCGGGTATTTTGTTGATGTTGAAACCGGTTATGAATCGGATGTGTTGACCGACATAGCAAATAGTTTTTGGTCTTGATATAACTTGTTCTTATGCGGTTATCAAAGGAATTCGTGTTGGTGCCCTCAAGAGCGTGCTATATGACGGTGTATACTCAATTCTTTCTACAATGAAAACTAAAATTGATAATCTTCCCAGGTGAAATTACTTAAAGACATGGAGGCAAAATGTTTAGAAATCATTATACAACAATTGCTGCGTGGATTATTGTGTATATTTCACTATGGCTCTCAAGAGATAATCTTGTTAGTTCAAAATTTTCTAAAAATAACTGTCACACAGGGTTTGTTTCACGAATTATTGAAACAATGATCTTCCCTTTTCAATGGTACAAAAACAGGCCAACATATGAATATGTTGTTGGTTTGGTTTTGTTGTGCTGCATTAGTGTAGTTGCCGTTATCAAATGCTTTTCAGTATTTTCTTCAATCGAACAACCGATGATTGAAGCTATATTTGAGCACTGTAACTTTACTTTCATCAGCACAGTATGTGCAGTTTGTGGGTACTACTGTTTGATTGTTGATGTGCCCCATTTTGAAAAAATAATATATCGTAGTGCAGCAGTAATCTTTATTGGGTTTGCAATCGTATCTTTTGCATTTCCGTTTGTATTCTAAGTATCAACCACCACACTGATTGTGGATGCGTGACTGGAACATTTTGCTCCATCAAAAAGAATCATAAAAAGGGGGTGTCGTCCTACGACGATATCCCCCTTTTTATACTGAAAAGGGGTTCTTTATATTCTTTAGCTTTTATGCCGATGCCCTCAATGGCGTGGACTCCCACGAGATCACGCTGTATGAGTACGATGGTCGGAATCTGGTCACGAAGGAGATCAACGCGCTTGGCGACAGTACCGTTTATGTCTACGACGGCAACGGCAATCTGGTCTCCAAGACCGACGCGGACGGTTATGTGACCCGGTATTCCTACACCGCCCTTGATTTGGTGAAGAAAATCAATTACAATGGGGCAAAGGAGGTCTCCTACCAGTATAACAAGGTCGGCGAACTGGTGCAGATGGATGACTGGACTGGCACCAACACCTTCGAGTTGGACCTGCTGGGCCGCCTCCAGAAGATGACCGACCACAAGGGCAACACGGTTTCCTACACCTATGACGCCGTGGGCAATCAGACCGGCATTACCTATCCGGACGGCAGCAAGACCCGCAGCTTCTACGATGCGGTGTATAACCTCACCAGCGTCATTGACGCGGATGACGGCACCTATGCCTATGTCTACGATGATGCCAACCGCCCTGTCAAGCTGACTTATCCCAACGGCTGGATCGAGCAGTATACCTATGACGCGGAGGGCAACCTCCTCAAGACGGTGGACACCGATCCCTTCCAGCTCTACAACAAAACGCCCAAGGTCAAGTATGAGTACACCTACGACGCCGAGGGCAATGTGCTGACGGAGTTCCAGCGGGACAGCGACGCTACGGAAAATCTCAAGAGCCGCACAGCCTTTACCTATGATGCGCTGAACCAGCTCACCGGCAGCACCCGCAGGCTGGAGGTCTATCCCTACGATACTCTCGCTTATAGCTACACCTACGATACGCTGGGCAACCTGCTGAAGCAGAGCGGTCCCACCAAGGGCGAAGAGGATACCTACCAGTACAACGACCTCAACCAGATGGTGAGCAAGCATGTGTGCGGCTATGAGCAGAAGCTCACCCGCATCTATGACTACGGCTATACCTACGATAAGCGCGGCAATCTGGTGAAGGAAGAAGAGATTTGTTCGCCTACCACCACCGGACCCAAGAATATCACCGTTGCGACCTATCTCTATGACGAGACGAACCGCATGGTGCGGGGTACCAACAAGGCCGGCGAGGTCAGCGCGTACACCTTCAACGGCCTCGGCGTCCGCGTCGGCACGGAGCTGATCCTGAAGGATAATACCCACGGCTATACAGACTTCCACTGCCAGACGCCCAGCGTGGAGACCGGCATCGAAAAGCCGGAAGTGGTCAAGACGGATTATGTCATTGACTATACCAGACTGGACATCGACCAGCGGGTGCTGGTGAAGTCCGAGCAGGACGGCTATGACTTCTTCTACACCTACGGTTTGGACAAGCTGCAGGTCATGACGATTGGCGAAGGCAGCAACTGGTGGGGGCAGAGCATCAAGAAATGCGTCAATATGGCCTACGTCCACACCGACCGCCTTGGCAGCGTGGTGAATCTCTCCGATCAGTACGGCCGTGTGACCGCACGGGCAGACTACACCGATTGGGGCGAGGTGCGCCGGTATACAGATATCACCGTGGAAGGTGGTTTCCGCAGATTGCTGCCGGAGATTACCTACGCCACCCACGAGTATGACGATGTGCTGAACCAGTTCTACGCAAAGGCAAGAATGTACGATGCGGAGAATAAGCGGTTTGATGCGGTTGACCCGCTTCTGGATGCAAGCTGGTATGAAATTAAACCTTATGCCGTTCATTCTGCGCAATTAACCCAGTATTTGTATGTTACAAATAATCCCGGTTTTTATGTCGATTTGCTTGGATTGTATTTTGTATATAAAGAAGTGGATGAACAGGGGCAAACCTTTTATCGCTTTGTGAAACAGAACGGATTTGATGCAGTTCTGCAGGGAGTAACGGGAGCGTCGATTCAGCAAATCGCGGGGCAAACTGTTGCAGGATCTTCTTTGCCTAGCGATAGAGATATGCTTACAATGGAACTCAAAACACTATACGCTAATGAAATAGAGCAGTTTAAAATGAGTTTGGCAAATGCAGGGCCATATGGTGCTGCAGCTGCGCTCGTGTGGGATATTGTCGAGAAAGGAATTACGATTTTTGTTGATATTCCAAATGCAGTAAGCGTGAGTTCCAGGGACGGAACGATTGAAACCATTTTGAATAACTCGAACATTTCAAAAACAAGTTGTTCAAGCAAGTTTATCCCCGCATTAGACACGCTGGATCAATTTGTACAGGAAAATTCGTGGATGTTCACAAAATACACAAGTCTTGGAAAACGCACTGTTTATGATGTGGGGAGGGCTATTATAAGCGGAGACGAGAAAACCATAAAAAAAGCAAAACAGGCATATGCCTCTTACTTTAGTCCGGCTATTGAGGCATCTGTTCTTGCGGAAGTAAGTGGACTAAGTGCAAATTACTGGATAGACTATTTCCATCGTAACGGATGCTTCCCTGTTATGGAGTATTCAAGAACATACAAAACCGTACCATCAATAAACAACAATAGGTTTTATCCAATTGCTCCACTCCCAGAAATTAAGACAACTCGAATGCGAACAAATGAATTGGTGGATGCAATGGTGAAGAAACAATTCGGACTAATAAAAACCGTATATGTGGAATTTGATAAAGCAGTTTTGGAGCTGTTCTCTTGATAACTGCATAGTCCTGTAGCAAAAAGCACAGGCAAGGCGGTGAATATGACCACCGCCTTGCCTGTGCACGAAGATTTGGTGAAGAAGATGTCAGACAAAAGAAAAGTCATGCTGATTGCGATCATAAATATAGGCGTATCCTTTTTGTGCAAAGTGTTTTTGCTTCATTATGGTGCGCAGGGAATACCACTTATAGTTCCTGCTGTTTTGTGGATTTTTATTATAAAGAAAAGGCAATGGGCAAATGTAGCATATCTCATTTTAACGATAATAAGATCTGTACTTGGCTGCATATGCGTTGTGCTTCTATTTGCATACATTTATCGCGGATTTGATGGTGTTCCATGCGTTTTAAATATTATTCTAGCAATAAACTATATCGCATCGCTGTATGCAGTGAGAAAAATATGGATAGAATGATGCAATGCTGATGTAGAAAGCGCCCACATCATGTCGATGGCAAGGTAATGAATTAGGCATTGCTAATTTGGTGAGTGAACGATGATGAGTTTTTTTCGATATATCAAAGAGCATAGTACACTTTTTTTACTGTTATCAATTGCGTATATATGTTTTGGTATAATACTGTCAACTACATATAGCTGGACATTAAAGAATGACGCATTATATGTGTTCCCACTTAATTTTATTTCATGGCCCGTTGCTTGCTCGATTTGGAAAATCAGACGGAAACCGATTTTAATTTGGCGCGCATCTATATTGATTGTTGCAGCATCAACAGTTATTCCATTGCTGGCAGTTTTTGGGGGACAATAAAACTGGGCAGTTTGGTGAAGATAGATCTGCTCGCCTACCACCACCGGACCCAAGAATATCACCGTTGCGACCTATCTCTATGACGAGACGAACCGCATGGTGCAGGGTACCAACAAGGTCGGCGAGGTCAGTGCGTATACCTTCAACGGCCTCGGCGTCCGCGTCGGCACGGAGCTGATCCTGAAGGATAATACCCACGGCTACACGGACTTCCACTGCCAGACGCCCAGCGTGGAGACCGGCATCGAAAAGCCGGAAGTGGTCAAGACGGATTATGTCATTGACTATACCAGACTGGACATCGACCAGCGGGTGCTGATGAAGTCCGAGCAGGACGGCTATGACTTCTTCTACACCTACGGTTTGGACAAGCTGCAGGTCATGACGATTGGCGAAGGCAGCAATTGGTGGGGTCAGAGCATCAAAAAATGCGTCAATATGGCCTACGTCCACACCGACCGCCTTGGCAGCGTGGTGAATCTCTCCGATCAGTATGGCCGTGTGACCGCACGGGCAGACTACACCGATTGGGGCGAGGTGCGCCGGTACACGGACATCACCGTGGACGGCGGCTTCCGCAGACTGCTGCCGGAGATTACCTACGCAACGCATGAGTATGACGATGTGCTGAACCAGTTCTACGCAAAGGCGAGAATGTACGATGCGGAGAACAAGCGGTTTGATGCCGTGGACCCAGTGAAGGGCTTCATCGCTGATCCAACGACGTTAGTGCAGCACTTGTATGTCGAGGATAACGCGGTAAATCAGGTTGATCCAACAGGGCGTACTCCGCTTATGGCAGTCGGCGCACTTGCTGGAGGCATCATTAACGCGGCGGTAACTGCATATCAATCGAAGAAAGAAACTGGACATATCAGTATCTCAAAAACTGCGGTTAGTTTTGTGGAAGGGGCAATTGCTGGTGCAACATTGGGAAGTAATCTTGGGGCAGTTGCCGTTGGCGTAATTAGCGGTGTGACTGCCGCTGCTGCTTCGGTCGCAAGAGGCAAAATTGATAACTCGAATGGCGGGAAAATTTCTAAATGGCAGATGGCAACGAATGCAATTGTTTCGGGAGTTGTAAGCGGGGTGACTGCAGGTTTAATTGGGGGACCGGGAGCAAAAGCCCCTATAACAAGAACGGGAATCAAAATGGTTAACCAACAATTTGGTATGGGTACTGTAAAATCGTTTATTACCCAGCCAACACAGCGTGTTATCTCGAAGAACTTTGCTATGGGAGTGGTGAAGACGGCAATTATTGCACCTATCAATGCTGCAATTTCATCTAATGTTATTAAAAAGTTCTCTGAAGTATCTGCGGTTAATCTCACAGATGCAAAGAAAGCAAGCGTTACTAATTCCAATGCCACAAACAATAACTATTTCATGAAGGTTGCTTGCACGCATTAAAAGGAGAAATGTTACATGTCTTTGCTTTCCATATATAGCGGAAGTGCGTGTGCGTGGATAATATCTGAAATAAACAGGGATACCATGGGTGAACTACAAGTGGTAATTCCCAAAGCAGCAAGTACTTTGTTATATCCAATGGTTCGTCCCTTAACCGTCAGATTAGGCAGCTTGCTCCTGCGAATATATTCGGCATTCTCATTCGTGCTTTTTTCTGCGCTATACTTCCTGAAAACAGCAAATATTCAGGAACTAAATGTATTACTGTTTGCAGAGTATGGGAAAATTCTTTTGCAGGCTCATTCAGCGTGGACGAGGATGGGATATTTCACAGCGATCTCTATGACGAGCTCCGTGATACAGAGATACAAATAACCTTTACCGTGGATGTGGTCAATGCGACTACCGATAAGGGAGAAATTACCTTCACCATCACCGATACAAACCTTGATAAATACAAGTCTCTTGTGGATAAGCCGATTACATTTGTACTCGACAGTACGCCTAATTACTAATTTTAAGTAGTTCATTTGATGTCGAATTAACTTGAGTATAGCCCTTTGGAACAAAGGGCGCACTTCTATACAGGGAGAAGCCCTGTATGTGCGCTCTGCGAGGCTAACAGCCCGGACGATTGAAGTCCGGGCTGTTTTGCGTCACTTCGCTCCGAACAAGGGGCTGCACCCCTTGCACCGCTATGCGGCTATCCCTGCGGATTCAAAAGTGATATGACCATTCCTGCACCAGATCATCAACAATATATTGAACCTCCAGATTTGTCCCTTCCCAATAGAAATCCACAGCGTTGACATTCTTGGCGTTATCAATCAGCGGGTTTGGGAGTTGAGCATATTCGTCTCTCTCATAGTCGTAAACCCTGATATACCTTTCGTCGGTATCCGCCGATAAACGTCCTTTCATTACGGCCAGATGAAGCATCTCGTTGATTGCACTTTCACGCATCAGAGTGCCCTGTTCTTCTGCAAAATCAGCAATTTCTTCACATTGATTGTCCGCAGTGATTACAGCAATCTGTCTTGTTCCGTCTCCAATGTTGTCTGCATTTTTAACATATAGAAAGGTACTGCCATCATACGCCAATATGACCGGTTCTTCACCTTCTAAGGAAAGCAGAATTTGTTCTGTTGGCGACTCAATACTGCAAATATAATAAGCGCCGTTATACTCATAAACGAAGCGGCTATCATCAACCCACCACAGCGGATAAGCGGGCGTTCGGTTAGAGCCAAGATTGAATAGCACGCTCTCCTGATTCAAATTTATTTTCAGCAACATGAAAGAAAAGACGCCGTTTACGACATCTGGCTTATTGGAAATATATACTGCATATTCACCATTCGGTGAAATAACCGTTGGTTCACCCCAGACCAACTCATAATACGGATCATCTATTTTGCTCAACGCAAGCGCTAAAACTTCTTGGTAAGTATAGCCATTGTAGCTTTCAGGTACATAAACTTCCTTGATCGCGCTAAAGTCCGAATCATGCACAAGACTCCAGTTATCCTGCCTAAAATTGAACACATCTTCAGCAGAACCTTCCCCCACGGTTTGGCACGAAGTCAGTACCAGTAAAAAAACTGAAGCAAGCGTTATAATTATTTTTTTCATAAAACCTCCAATTTAACATATTAACACTATGGCTCTGGAGAACATATTGTATTTGTTAGCGCCGGGCGGAATTAGCCATTCGGTTTTCGCCCGGCGCTAACAAATTATAGAGCACCTTTCCAGTAGGCGCAATTAGTATCTGTCATTAATACTGGACCGTATTGGTCGCGTAAGCCCACTTTTGAGTCGAGCCATTTGGGTCAGAAGCCGGATTGTAGAATTTGGCTGGAGCCCACATATATGCCGAAGGACTTGACCGCCTATAACGCACAACCCACTCAATCTCAGTTCCTGATGAGACAAGGTTTCTAAAATCATAAGAATAAACATATCCAGTTGAATTAGTCATATTATAGGGACCAATCCAGATAGTTGATCCCTTCACGCGATAGTAAATTTGGGCTGAATATGGCTTTTCATTATGTGGGTTTCCTGCGCCACTAAACACGAGTGTTGCCGCTGCGGTAGTGTTGTTATTCCATTGCAATGCGGTATCTGCTTCAATGTAAATTTTCTAACGGCCTTTGTTAGCTTCTACTGGCAGCCCCTCCAAACACCGCAATCCCAGTAGATCGTCCTTGTCTTAAAATTCTTTTGACCAGCAATCTCCTGCGGTACAAGATAACATATTTTCAATCCCTGCTGCTCCAGCCCTTCAATATCAACAATCTCTAATCCGTATGAGATACTGCCAGAAGATATCCCCTCACGCCATTCTATTCCGCCAACAGGTCTGTCATAGTCAGTAGTATCCAACAGCTTACTGATAACTGGAACTCTCATCACATCTGCATCATTTTCCCCCACTTGCCACTTGTCAACGGAAACAGCAATAACAAAAATGTTTGTTGCCAAATATGTGCTGTTTCCATCTGTAATTTCTAGAATGATTTGATTTCCTTCATGCCCGGGAATCAAATTCGCAAAGCGAGTTTCATAGTTTCCTTTGCATAGAATGGCTTGCGCAAGGACCTCTCCTGTTCCGAGATGCACATAAACTACGGTAAGGCCGTTGCGATAATCAGAGCCGTAGTCATCGAATCGACCAGTAATGATATACACTTCATCGTCAGCCCCACCAATACCATCTATGTCAACTTTCTCAAAGAGCGTTCCCTCACCTAAACTACCCTTTACCCACTCTGGTATATCTTTTCCCGTTGCATCTTTAGTGGAAAGTTCCTTACTTACAACTTGCTCGTCATTATTTGCATTTCGCGTGGTCTTTGCACAAGATGTAAATATCATCAGGCAACACAAAGTTGCCATCACAACCGACTTTATCTCCCGCTTCATGATTCCTCTACTTTCTTTTGTTCTAAATTTTTCGATAAGGGGTATCCCTTATCGTCTACATATATGTAGACGATCCACGGGCGCATTGTTTATCGGCAAACCTTTGTCACGCTCTGCTCTGGCTGCGCCACCCCGTTGATGGTATAGGTTAGCTTCAGCGTGTAGCTCTTTCCACGTGTCACGCCACGCTGTCCGGATACTGCAACAAAATAGGTCTCTTCGTTGCTCCATGAGGCCAGATAGGTGTTCCCCTGATAGAGTTCTATCGTTGCCTTCACCTGATCCGTCGAAGAATTCCCAGTGCAGATTGCTTCACAAATGGCGGTTGTTCCATCAAAAGTCAGCGACAACGAGCAGTTGGCAACTCGTGGCTCCAAAGCCTGTGCTACGATTCCGCCTGCGAGCAGAATGCCGCAGAGCATTGCAGCTACCATCCTTTTCACAAAAATCATCCCCTTCCGCGTGTTCTCGGCAGATTGTTTCTGCTTCTACCCAATAGACGCGGAAAGGGGTATCCTTTCTTACAGCTTTTTGCAAAAATATCTTATTTCATCGTTTCGACCAAATGCACGCTCTCTGCCATGTGCAGAATGTCCTCCTGACCAAGCGGCGCATCAAGGGTAAATTGCAGGTTGCGCTCTATATCAAACCACATTAGCGTACTGCTGCTGTCCTCTTCTTTGGGGATTACCAACAGCCCCTCACAGTTGTTGACAAACACTGGAATCATATTCGCATTTTCTGCGTCGACACTGCTCAAAGCTCCCTGCTGCATATAGGCATATTTGAACAAAATCACTTCTTTCTTTTCGTTCTCACAGCCATGAGCAAAACTTCAAAAGAGTAGTAATTGCAATGGTTTCCGACCATAGCTGAAACCGAAAATCACTCAAATGACATAGAAAGCGGCGCCCCATTCTGGTAAAATTAATTTGCAGAAAACCAACCAGAAAGGGGCTGGCCGCTATCTACCGACAGGAAATCATTCAGGATGTGACGCTGTTCACATCCCAAAGCGCCGCTGCGTTCTACGACAAGCTTTTCAGCAGTCTGGACTTCACGCTGCCCAGAGCGGCAACCGGGCGGCGCGGCTTTCCGAAGGAAGCCATGGTCTGCGCTTTTATCGTTATGAAATGTGAGGGTTTCTCACAAATCACAGATTTGGCGGATTATCTGGACAACAACCGGCTCATTGCCCACTACTGCGGTTTCAACATCATGGAGCCGCTGCCGTCCTACTGGACGTATGACCGCTGCCTGCGGCAGTTGAACAACGGTGCGTTGAAGTCGATCATGGCCAATCTGGGGTGGAAGTTGTATGAGCTGGGCGTGGCGGATGCGTCTTTCGTTGGCCTGGATTCCACGCCCGTCATGGCAAACACGAAGCAGAACAACCCGAAATCCTTTGCAAAAAACAAGTTCTCCAAGGAAAACCACCCAAAAAGCGACCCGGACTGCGCCCTCGGTGTCCACTCGGCCTCCAACCAGCACAATGAACGGCGGTATGAGTTCTACTGGGGGTACAAGAGCCATGTGCTGGTGGACTGCATCTCCGGCCTGCCGCTCTACGAGCTGACCACGCCGGGCAATATCGCCGATTCCGCCGTCGCCGCTGATATCCTCGCAGCTGCGAATCAGACGGTTTCTTTGAAAGAATGCACCTTCCTTGCCGACAAGGGCTACGATGTGAAAAGCATCTACAATACTGTAAAAACGGTCTATGAGGGCGAGGCATTTATCCCTCTCAATCCACGCGGTACGAAAGATTTAAAGGCACTTCCTGCCGGTAATCCGGTCTGCGAGGCCGGGTTCGCCATGCACAAGGATAGCAAGACCACCGACAATAATCGTACCCGGCAGAAATACTGCTGCCCGTTCCGTCAATCCAAAACCGGCGAATGTCCCTGCAACCACAAGAACTGGAACAATGGGAAGAAAAGCCGGGGCTGCACGAAATACAGGACCGTTCCCGATGACTACAGGCTTTCCATTGACCGCAGCTGTCTCTATTTTAAACGGACTTACGCCCTGCGTACAGAGTGCGAGCGCTACAATTCCCGCTTCAAATCCACAGGTCAGGAACGGCTGTGGGTGCGCAGCGGCGCAAGCGCGGCGAACCTCAACACGCTGGCTCATATCCCTGCCCTGGCAGTTGCGCTGGTCGCCGTTTTGTCCGGCTCTCACTCCTGCCGCGCATCCAAATCATTCCGGCGAGGCGCTTAAAGTGTGCTCTCATACGGCTTTTTTCGCTCGGTTTTCTATCGGGCTTGCTATTTATGCGCTTTTTCTCTTTGCCGGGTGACCCCCGCCTTCTTTCTCTCTTCGCCCTTTTGTTTTAGGACTTGTTTTGCTCATCTCTATTCTGAACTAAAAGTATTCCGCGATATGACAAAACAATGGCCTGTTCGATGCTGATTACGCCCTTTGGATCGAGCATCCCTTCTGCCGTTCCCCGAAACAGATCAGCGTTCGACAGGATTCCCAGTGCTTCAATCGCCCAACTGGAGATATCATCTTTATCCGCAAAAGAAACCATCTTAGGGGATCTTAGAATGAGTTTTTGACCAATTGTTTGTTCAATATAGTCAAATGTGCGGTAAAGCATAGTAGCGTATTCCTCTCGTGTCACATCCCTGTATGGCTCAAACTTTGAGCCATCTCCAGTGCCCTTTGTAATTCCTATTGCGTATGCCTTATTGATATCTTCAAACATAGTGTGCCCAATAGGTACATCATCAAATACTTGGACATCGCTGCCTTCAATCGAAGCGTTTGTTGCTATCTCTACGAATTTGACAAGAAATGCTGTTGCCCAGTCTCTATGCAACGCTCGCCGGCAATCATCATACATTTCAAACGGTAGCAGTCCTTCGTTTTCAGCAGCAGATACTTCCGCCTTTGCCCATTCATTATATATGGGTAGATCATTTGCGAAAGCAATGGTTCCCATAGATGCACAGAGCAAGAAGGCTACGCATACAGTAGCCACTTTTCTTAAAAAAGCATTCATGTTTCTCCTCCTATCAGTATTTTTCAAAAGTGTTATTCGGCGGTATCTGCTTCAATGTAAATTTTCTAACGGCCTTTGTTAGCTTCTACTGGCAGACCCTCCAAACACCGCAATCCCAGTAGATCGTCCTTGTCTTAAAATTCTTTTGACCAGCAATCTCCTGCGGTGCAAGATAGCATATTTGTAGTCCCTGTTGCTCCAGCCCTTCAATATTAACGATTTCCAATCCCATCGAAAAGCTGTCGGAACATATTCCCTCGTGCCACTCCGTCCCGCCAGTCGGATAACCATAGCCCATCGTGTTCAGCAGAAACAAAATCTCTGGGATTTTCTTTATCTCCCCATCAGTTCCACCAGTTGACCTCTCCTCAACATAAGCAGAGATAACGAAAATGTTAGAGGCTGCGTATGTACTGCCCCTATTCGTTATTTCTAAAACAATTTGATTTCCGCCGAAATCAGAAAGCAGCTTGGCGAAATGTACCTTATAAATGCCTTTGCAAGGAATCGCTTTTGCAAGTACCTCTCCCGTTCCAAGCTGGACATAGATCAAAGTGAGCCCGTCATAGTAATCATCGCTGTAGCGATCAAGGGAATAGGTTCCAACATACACTTGGTCATCCGCGCTGCCAACACCATCTATATCTACATTCTGATAGATATCCCATTCATCCAGCGTCTTATTCACCCACTCCGGCGGGAGTTCCCTTGTAGCATTTTGAGGAATTCTTACTTTGTTATCCTCCGTGTCCTTTGGATTCTTGTCTTGTGCGGGTTTTGTGCAGGATGAAAGGATTAGCGTGAGGAGTAGAACTAATGCCACATTCCTTTTTATTGTGGTCTCCATCCTTTTCACAAAAATCACCCCCTTCCGCGTGTTCTCGGCAGATTGTTTCTGCTTCTACCCAATAGACGCGGAAAGGGGTATCCTTTCTTACAGCTTTTTGCGAAAATATCTTATTTCGTCGTTTCGACCAAATGCACGCTCTCTGCCATGTACAGAATGTCCTCCTGACCAAGCGGCGCATCAAGGGTAAATTGCAGGTTGCGCTCTGGATCAAACCACATCAGCGTGCTGTTGTTATTCTCTTCTTTGGGGATTACCAACAGACCCTCACAGTTGTTGACAAACACCGGAATCATATTCGCGTTTTCTGCGTCGACACTGCTCAAAGCTCCCTGCTGCATATAGATATATTCAAACAGGATTACATCGCCCTTCTCGTTCTCATAGAAATGGGAAGTCATTCCTGCACCTATAAATTGTCTTTCCGGATTTTCCACAAATCCTTCTGGTAGTTCCCCCAGTTCATACTGCGACATCTCCCCTTGGGCATCCTCTCCGGCATAGCGAAACACAATATGTGTTTCATACCATTCGGTAACCCACCGAACAATCGTCGCCCGAGCGGTCGGGCTGGCAAGCATCACGCTGCCAAGTCCCAATGACAGCATCAATAATATGACTGCTGCTGTCTGCAGCACCCTTTTCCAGACAGGCTTGCCCCGTTCTCTTGTCCAACGCACGGGATCTTTCAGCATCGCTCGCATTTGACGCCGGTGTCGTGCAGACGCAGCATAGGGGATTTTCTCCTCAAGGCGATCCTCATCAAATGCAATGGCATCCAGCAGCACCTTGCTCATGAAGGCATCAAGCTCTTTCTCTGTCATAGATGCAGCGCCTCCTTTTCCATAATCTCCCGAAGCATCGCGCGGCCGCGGGAAATGCGTACATTGACCGCATTTTCTGAAATGCCGAGCTTCTGAGAGATGTCCTTCCCCGAGCAGTCCAGCAGGAATTTCATCTCCAGAACTGCCCGATAGGTCTCCGGCAGCCCCGCGAACAGGCGGATAATATCCTCATAGGACAACGCCTTCTCAATATCGGCACTGGCATCGTATGCATCCTCCATGCTCTCCAGCATGATGGCTTTTTTCTTCTTCCGCAGGAGCGTGATCGCTTCGTTCTTTACTATACAGACGCACCAGAAAGGTTTTTTCTTACAGGGAAGCTCTAAAAACTTTTCGAAATTACGAATTATTTTCAAAAAGGCATTCTGAACAGCGTCCTCCGCATCATGAGTGTCTTTCAAAATGCGAAGCGCTGCCTGCTCCATTCGCTCATGGTATTGCTCGTAGATCTCCGCAAGCAGTGCTCGATCTGCATCGTTTTCAATCATTGCTAAGAGCATGGGGAGCATAATTTTCCCTCCTCGCCGGTCAATCGTTCTTTACAAAGGTTTCTCTCAGTATAGCCAAATATGGGATGATCCGCAAGACTATCGCTATAGAGCGGCGCAAATAGATCGACTCGAGCTGTTCTGCTACGCAATCCGCCATCAAAAGGAATGGTCAAAAGAGCTCTTGAGCATCTCGTAGACGCAAACAAGCGACGCCACCTCACAGCTAAATCGATCCGTTAGTTCCTTCTCATCCCACCATGTTCTCTGCGGTGTTGCGTGATGCCCCGCGTCCTGCTCCGCCTCCGCTTTGGCGGCGCGGATGGCTTTCTGCGCGGAGAGCCACTGGCCGTAGGCGCCGCCGTACAAGTCCTTTTTCAGTTTCCGCAGCGCGGCCTTGTACGCTTTCTCCGCTCCGCTGGGGCCGTTGTAGTTGAGATAGATCGCCAGCTCCTGAAAGGTCATGCCGACCTCATCCGGCTGACCGATGCCAAGGTAGCTTCGCACCAGATTCAGTTCTCTGGGCGTCAGCTCCTCCTCCATCCGCTGCATCAGCAGCGTCCGGCGCATCAGGCGGTCATAGGCTATGGCAGGATCGCCGCCGCCGGAAAGCCCCGCCGCCCGGTTGCCGCTCTGGGCAGCATGAAGTCCAGACTGCTGAAAAGCTTGTCGTAGAACACGGCGGCGCTTTGGGATGTAAACAGCGTAACATTCTGGATGATTTCCTGTCGGTAGATAGCGGCCAGCCCCTTTCTGGTTGGTTTTCTCTCAAGTCAATTTTACCAAAAAGGGGCTCCGCTTTCTATATCAATGGAGTGATTTTCGGTTTTAGCCATGGTCGAAAATCATACTTTTCTCATAAAAAACATTGAAAAAACGGGCTATATATAATATACTAAACTTACCGTAGTAGATTGATTATACGGCATAATTCAAAGGAATGGAGGAATCGATATGTACGGTATGCAGTTCATGTGTCATACCAGAGGCCGACAGGGTCAAAAATATTCGTCTCTTCAATTCTGGAGAGGACGAATTAAAATCGTAAGTGTGGGCGCATGAACATCGGCTCTATGTAGGATGTTCATGCGTTTTTTGCTGTTTAAAGGAGAGGAAGATAGCATATGGAAAAAAGGAAAATCGTTTTTTATCTTACCATTGGAATGATTTTGATTCTCCATCTGACTGCATGTGCTAACAGATCAAGTGAGTTGCCGGCTCCTGATTCGACTGTTTTTGGATATGAGGGAGAAACAAAAATCATATTTGATGGAGTGTGCGCGAAATATAATGATAAAAAAGAAAAGAATCAAGTGCTTTTGCCAATTGTGCAGGTTTTAGGGACATATGAAGAGGGAAACATTACAAAGATCGTTTCCTGTGTGTCATTAACAGAAATGAGTCTCGAAGAAGGGAACTTAACAATAGCAGGAACAAATATTTTTCCGATGGTTACAGAAATAAAATATGAAAATGAAGAGTACGAGATAATAAATCTGAATTCAGCAGAAACTGTTCTCGCAAATGGTTCAGCCTCATTCCCTGAGGTATTTCTTTTAATATGTGGTCCGCTTGAAGATGTGAAACAAGACATAGAAAACAGGACATTTGCATTACCAGAAATGGAAAAGACAAAAAGCCGTGAAAGGGAATATATCGAGTGGTCAAACGTAAATGTATCTACTGTGAATGGTGATATCAATTATGATGAGTATTTTCGGCTTGCGGATTAAGGAGGATCGTATGAAAAAAGCAATGGATGTTATTTTGAAAAAGGCAACATTGTGCTTACTGCTGGGTGGGATTCTGGCCATTTTACTACTGAGTGCTTGCACTTCCGCAGAGAGTGGGAATTCTGACTCAATTATAGAAAAATCTCCTAGTATGGGCGCCGACGAGGATAACCAGGAAGCATCGGAAGTAACGATCCTTTCTGTAGATCAGCCGGCCTTGAGCCTCTCCATTCCCAAAGCGTGGGAGGACATTGCAATTATTAAGCGACAGACTGACATCCAACAGTCCGCAGAAGCGAAGGACGGTACACTACTCTTTCAGCTCTATGAAAAAACAGCCTATACCACGGACGAGGCAATGGGCAACGTATGGAGCCTGATTGCCTTTACTAAGGATGCCTTCAAGGAAAAATTTGGCGATGCGGATCTCGCCACGGTCATCGGGGTGGAGAGCTATGTACTTGGAAGTGATAGTGACTATATTTACCTGCTCGTAAGACCATCCGATGTACAGTTTCTTGAAAATGATGATACATCACTAAAACAGTACAAACAGCTTCAGCAGGAGTCCCAGGTAGTTCTTGCAGGCTTTCTGAAGGACAATAGCATTACCGTAAATGAAGACTGCCCCAACAGTTCTTGTTACAAAGTGGCTCATGGCGCAAACAAGTAGTGTTCAGAGTATAGTCGCACGAGGTTGGCTTAAAGGCCTCTATTTCGGCAGCTGAGTTCTATGTGCCAAGCAAAATATGGTACAGACACTCTGAATCGACAAGGATTTATCGACTCGCCCGGTTATTGGACAAAAAACGCTCAATCACCATCATAAGTGATTGAGCGTTTTGTGCGCAAACTTAATGACATTGCTCATGGAGGGAGCATATCACAAGCGTTGAGCCTGACGGGGGCGGCTTCGTCCCAGACCTTTGCTTTTAATCCTGCTCGAACATTTTCAGAGAGTTCAGGATCGATGCCACACCATCCTGCCCGCCAAACCATTGTTCCAATTCTGCTCCATCTGCAGGCGGCATAGGTTCGGACTCAGCGGAGATAGCCGCATCCTGCTGCACGGTGGAAGGCTTCGGCTCGGGCTGCTTTTTCAGATAGCTCTGGTTCTTTGTCAGGATGGCGAGGATCATCTCCTCCAGCGCCGCCTGATTTGGAACCGGAACAGACACCTCCGGCGTCTCCTTGCAGTTGATATAGTGCAGGACAGCGCTGACAAGAAACTGCGCTTTGCTGCGGCCTTGCCGGTTGAGCAGGTCGATCACCGCTTTATGCTGTGGGTCACAGATGTTGAAGCGAATCGTGAATTTCCCGGGGTCCTTCTTGTCGGTCATAGCACTCACCGCCCGCTGTGCTGAAGCCGGTAAAGATACTCATACCCCTTGGCATTGGCATCGATGTCCTCCACAAAAATCGCCTGCCCGGTTTTTCCGGACGCTTCGATCTGCCGACGCAGCAGAGTAGCGCCCCCGCCCAGGAAGATCACTTTGCCGGACTTGAGTTCCAGCATCCGCTCCCGGAGGCCGCTGAGCAGGTCGTTGATAAATTCCTGTGCCTCCCGTTCTGCCAGAGCGATGACCTCCGGCGCCGCATCCTGATCCTCGCCGCGCAGGATCCGATCGATCTCGCTTTCCTCCAGTAGAATGTCCAGCTCGGCATTTGCTTTTGCGCAGATGCGGTTATAGAGCAGGATTACACCGTTTTCCAGAGAATCACAGGCTGCCATGTCCGGCACACCGTTCCGCAAACGCACATAATCCGCCGTAAAGCCGCCGATATCGACCACCAGCGCTCTGGGGAATGAGGCGAGGTTTTTTACCGTGGCCGCAGCGGCAGAAAAGGACTGCGGGAAACAGGCTGTGTTTTCAATGAAAATGGCATAGGGCTTTCCCTTAAACTGAAAAGCAACCGCACCCCGCCCGTTGAAATAGTTGATAAACCGCCTTGCCTGCACTCCAAAATGCGCAGGAGGAAGGCCGACCGCCAGCTGCACGCGCATGAGGCTGCCGCTGTACTGTCCCATCGCTTCGATCTCATGCGCGATGGCAAAAAGCGTCAGAATGAAGAATCGTTCATCCTCTGTCTTATCTCTGCGGTAGGGGATCCGCTGATCGGTCAATGTGTAATACTTCCCCCGATAGGCCAATGCGTCCGTTCCGAAGCCGGGCGTGTCGCTCTGGATAAGCCCGGAGGTAAACGGCGGTGTATGGACGGTTTTGATTTGTTTGTTCCCGTGATCGACAGCAATTAACATAGCTATGTACCTCCTATACTTCTCTTATACGGATGCAATACGCATAAGAGCAACAAAAACCGGATCGTTCCGGAAAAATATGCCTGTACACAAAGAAAAAGCCGCGGCCTCGGCTTCTTGTTTTCTGCTGTTATACCTTATTGGGAAAGCAGCCTTTCGTGTTGAGTGTCAATTCACGGTTGGCTATGCTTTCGTAGTCTGTGCCTGTCAATTCACTTTTTGCTGTTATCATTGTCATATAGGGTATCTACTTTCTCTTGTGTGCTGAGTCCACCATTAACCTCAAGCCACCAAAATAGCTTTAACTGCAAGCCTAAGTACTTTGTTGCTGGGTTTCGCTCCTCTTGCCTTGGATAGAATGCCGCCAACTTTGCGTGTTCCGCATTGATGCGCCCAAGATTATATGCGCCCTTGCTATGTTTACCCGGTTCAATCTGTTCCAACTGAATTTTCTCGCTCTCTGCAAAAGCTGGGTAGGCGGCATGACTGTCTGTTACCATAATAGCGTCGCTGGCAAACTTTCCTGCAAGTGTTTTTGTGAGGTCAGATGTTTCAAGCCTGCCAACACATACAGGGTCTATCCATCAAAGGCGAATGAGCTTTTATCTGAGGCGAAGGGGTTAAGCAGCGAGCAGCTGGATCATTTAATCGCAATCGCAAAGGGGTTAAAGAAGTAGTTTTTGGTGATCTGATAACCTGCCTCTTGCTTTTCTTCCCCATCCTTTGTATAATTAAGATTACAGTATCGCTGACATCATTATGAGCCGCCCCAGCATTCTCCCGCAGGAGGTGCAGGATACCATCTTCTCTGAAACCCGTAGCTATTCCAGCCAGATCCTCGATAAGCTGCGTGAGCTGAAGGTAGATCTGCGTGCTACCCCGGCCATCTTCATTGGTGGCGGCGCCGCTCTGTTCCGCAACTTTATCGAAAGCTCTCCCATGGTGGCTCATGCGGACTTCATTCCCGATCAGCGTGCCAATGCCATCGGCTACGGTATGCTGGCCAATGCTCAGCTGAGCCGGATGCAGACCTATAACGGAGGAGGGGATGGTATTGTTCGCGGATAATAAGTACAGATACTCTCTCCAGTGGGACGCCTTCTCCGAAGAGCAGATCCGCGCCGGGCAGCTGATGGAACGACTCGGCAACCATAAAAGCAAAGTGGTTGTGCCTGCTCTGATCGAGTACATGGAGCGACACCCGGAGGTCATGCTACCGGATGGAAAAATCAACATTGTCGTACAGCAGACCCAAAGCAGAGAACAGATGGAAACCATGGTCAAGAGCATGGCTCGTGCTGCCGTGGAGGAGTTGATGGCCGGAATGAAGTTGGTGCCTGAGACTTCTGATCCTGGGCAGGCCCCGTCCCCCACGGTCAATCTGGATGACATGCTCAACAATCTGGACATTTTCAAAGGGCTTTAGTCCCTCAGAACACCCTGCACCGATGATTTGCGTCGATGCAGGGTGTTCTATCATATTTAGGATATAGGGATTACAGTCTCACCAATGCTAACGGATTCCACGTCGTCAAGACTCACGGGAATTGACCAATGGTAGGAACCATTAAGCGTTTTTCTATCCGAGGTGGGTGAGACACTGCCATCGCTCTATCCTATCTCTGCCCCATTACGTAGATACACGACTGGCTCTGGATCAAGACCAAACAATTCTTCGTCATAGTCGTAAGAAAAGCGAAGCCCAGTATTTGTCAGCACAATGTTTTTCATCATGACCGGGACCACTTCTTCCGTATTGTTGTTTAAGACCATAGCTTCGGTACCGTTCCTCCTTTGCTTTGGGCTAAGGCCTTTCACCCTACTACACGACATTAAAACCGGCACGTAACAGAAAGCCGAAAATTATATTTGGATTATACAGTCATTCCATGCTAAAATGTTAAAAAAGCAAACTAATGGCAGGTGTTTTTATGTGGGGAGTATGCCTTGATAATCAAGCAATGGATGTAGGGCTGTTTCGAGCTGTTATTCGTTATGAGATTGATCATTTGAACAATACTGTTGTAGTTACTCTACCCAAAACTGATTTACGGCTGTGTGTAGAAAAAATAAAGCAACTACCGTCACCTCCCAAATTTGTGTACGGCAGCCATGAGCAAAACTCCAAAAGAGTAGTAATTGCAATGGTTCCCGGCCATGGCTGAAACCGAAAATCACTCAAATGATATAGAAAGCGGCGCCCCATTCTGGTAAAATTAATTTGCAGAAAACCAACCGGAAAGGGGCTGGCCGCTATGCTGTTCCTGCGGGAGATGATTTGCCGGAAAAGTTGGAATGGAAAGACAGCTATCTTTCACCGGACAGCTTCGTTCTGCCCCTCGGTAAAAGCTACACCGGCCCTGTGACAGTCAACCTCGCGCATATTCCGCATATCCTCTTAGGCGGCTCCACGGGCAGCGGCAAGAGCGTCCTGCTGAAACTACTGCTTATGCAGGCACTCCGCAAGGGAGCGGAGGTCTACATTGCCGACTTCAAAGGTGGCGTGGATTTCCCCAAGGTCTGGCACGAAAAATGCCGGATGTGCTTCGCGGAGGAGGATTTGTGCAATATCCTCGACCGGCTTGTAGAAGAGCTGGAACGCCGCAAGAGCGCATTCAAGGCGCTTGGTTGCCCCCGAACATCGACGCCTACAACGAGATTGCAGAGCACCCTCTTCAAAGGCTCATATTTGCCTGTGACGAGGTGGCGGAGATGTTGGACAAGACCGGAGCTGATAACGAGCGGAAGAAGCTGCTTTCCCAAATTGAAAGTATGCTCTCCACCATCGCGCGGCAGGGGCGGGCGTTTGGCATCCACCTTATTCTTGCCACGCAGAGGCCGGATGCGACCATCATCCCCGGTCAGATACGCAACAACATGGATTTCCGTGTTTGCGGCAGAGCGGACAGCGTGCTTTCTCAAATCATTCTCGACAACACCGGCGCCGCTGAACAGATACCCAAGGATGCGCGGGGCCGCTTCATCACCGGAGATGGCACTGTATTTCAAGGCTATCTGTTCGACGAGGGGCAGCTTTAACGGGGTGATACCATGCCGCGCAGAAAGAAGCCCAATGACTACGGCACGGGGATTCCCTATCACGAGGTAGAGGCCCTCGCCCGAGTCCTGCTCCCGGAGATACAGGCGTTTTTCGAGAGCGAGGAGGGGCAGAGGGAATACGCCGAGTGGAAAGCAAAACGGGAGGCCGAACAACAGAAAAAGGCATGACAAAGGCGGGAACATCTCAAACGATGCTCCCGCCTCGCTATGCTGTCGTTGAGCAATAGATTTTTTTAATATTTATGGTAAAATATTTGCAACCAATGAGGAGAAAACCGTAGTTATATAGTGAAAGCGCTTTTAGACCACAATACCACAACGGAGGCCGCCTATGGAAGATGAAAAAATCATTGGACTATATTGGGAGAGGAACGAAGACGCTATTACAGAGACCTCATCAAAATACGGCAAACTGTTCTTTCGCATTGCCAGCAATATTCTCCTAAACCACGAGGATAGCGAGGAGTGCGTGAACGATACATACTTCGGTCTGTGGAATGCCATCCCCAAAGAAAGACCGTCACCATTTTCTGTGTTTGCCAGCAGAATCACCCGCAATCTTGCATTGAAGAAGTATGAATACCTCTCCGCAGAAAAACGAAATCCAGAAGCGATTTGCTCCTTCGAAGAACTTGGCGACTGCGTTTCCGGCAGGGAGTATGTTGAAAACGAGGTAGAGAATCGGCGTATCGAACAGCTCATCGACACTTTCCTCTGGCAACTGGGAGAAGAAAAGCGAAACATTTTCCTGCGTCGCTACTGGTATTTTGATTCTATTGATGCGATCTGCAAACGCACAGGGTACAGCCAGAGTAAAATCAAATCTATGCTGCTTTACACCCGGCAAAGGCTACGAAACTATTTAGAAAGTGAGGGTATTGAACTATGAATGAAAAGCAATTTTCTGACAGAATTGGAAATGTAAACGATAAACTCGTCCAGCAGGCGGAACAGACCCCGAATTATGGACGAGAACATCGGAAAAGAGGCGTCCGGCAGCTTGTAGCTATTGCTGCCACTGTTGCGCTGATGGTTTGCAGCTTCACAGTGGGCGCACTGGCCTTTGCCAAAGAAACCATTGTGGAGGTGCCAGTTGAGCAGGAAACCATTACAATCGAAGAAATTGGATTGACATTGATTCTGCCAGATAGCTGGAAAGGCAAGTATGCATTTGAGCAGGGCAACACCTTCAAGGAATATTATGTATATAATCCTGCCATTCGAGAAGCAATAGGCGGTGACAGTGAAACCCTTTTAAGTGGAGGAATGTTGTTCTATCTTAAGTTATGGGATGAGCAACTTACAAAAGAACAGGTAGATGCTGGTGGAGACTGGGATTATGCCAGATGTCGATATATCATGACCACCAAGGACGGAACATATTTGCTTTACTATGCCAGCGATGTACAGTTTACGCAGGAAACAATGGATGAATATCGGCAAATGGAGTCCGAGATTAGTGACATTCGATTTGTAGTAGACAACGCACTTAACTAACAGCATTAAGCGATCATTTATAGCACAACGGCGGAGCATTTTGCCCCGCCGTTGTTCATCTATAAAATATTATCAAGCGAAATGATAAATTCGAACACACTACCCACTTGGATAATGTAGTTCGGATTATCATTGTTTGGTCCGGCATTTTGCTGTTGAACTTGAAGACATTGGCGGCCTCTGGGAAATTATTGCACAGAGCGTAGAAATTGATTCCAAAACATAAATGAGGAAGTATCATGGTTCGATTTTACAAAAGAATTCAAGATCAATGGTTCTATAAAGAATGCTGGCAGGACGGAGATCGGGTTATCTTCCACCATGGCGTTGTTGGAAATGAGGGCAAGGTAGACAGCGAGCCGTGTTTGGACTTCTCCGCATACTACAACAGTTTCAAGCGCAAATACGAAAAGCAAGGATATTCCGAATTTAGGCCGGACCATGCGGAAACCGTTGTATTGAAATATGCCCTCAAGTCATCAGAAGAAGCTGAGTCAATTACTAAAAGCGTAATTCCTCTCCTGAATGAAAGATTAGGGTGGCTTGGTCTGGGTTATGTGGATGGATATGATGTAGATGTGAAACGGAGCATTTTTCGAAAGCCGAAATTGCAGGTGTTCTGTATTGTGATCGACGGCAATCTGGCGGCGAAGATAATCCCATCTGCGTTGGAAAATACGCCTTTTTCGATATGTGATGTATCTGTAACAAAAAAGGAGCATTGATAGCATGAAATCAATGGGAGATCTATTGAAAAGAGCAATCGGGCAAAGTGAAAAACTACCCCCGAAATACTGGACAGAGGGCTGGAATAAGTTTAGTTTTTTGATGACACCAGAACAGGTAAAAGAAGTTTTTGAAGCCTACCATCTGATCATAATAAACTCGTCTGTTCCAATCGACTACGTTGAATCCGAATTGAGCGAGTACTTGTCTGCTTATTCTGAAACGTATAAGCAACTGTGTAGTGGTGAAAAAGTAACTACATGCAGTTTAGACCTATGGCGCGGCATTACATCGAATCTGGCAAGATGCCGATATGGTGAAATACGTTTGCGAGATGGGAAACAGTATAAAAGGGCTACATTTGACGAACCTGTTGTAGCAGTTGTTCCCGGCCGTCTGGGTCTCGGCAGGTATGATGACGGGAAACTGTTTTGCTCAACCGCTTATACCATGGTAACAGAGGATTTCATGGGCATTCAGTTCCACTATCCGAAAAAGGTACAGTATGAGAAAAATGGTGTTTGCGGACCGTGGTTTTCCACCAAAGATCTGAACTCGTATCAGGATTTCGAGAATTTAAAGACAACAATCCGGGGAATGACGCGTCCCTTAACCTTAAAGTCTGGGGACGAGCAACGGCGCTTGGACATTCGCATCACCGATGAAGCAAGGGAACAAATCAGGGGATGCTATCTTTTCAGAGAGTACGGTGTAACCGTAAAATAGTAATAATCGCGCAGCAAAGCGGACGGTTTGTACCGTCCGCTTTGCTATTGTGTGGGTCAATATGGAAATCAAATTTTCAAAGTGCGTTCCACTGATCCACAACTTTTTCTCAAAATTTCATCTTTTGTTGGGCAATTCATGTTCTGCATATCGGGATAGGGAGTGAAAGACGAAAATGCGTCTTCGGGAAGGTATCATCTGTACCTTGAAAAACAGGCTTCCACTGCCTTATATCGCCGGTAGGCACGTTAAGCATATGGCCCGGAAGGGGCAGCCGTGCGTAATGACTACGCCACGACCCTATACATTTATATTATATAGGCGAGCGAGATAGCGGACAAGCAAGCTATGGCAACTTGCGGCCATAATCCATATGCCCGATGATGATACACCTTCTTCAATGCAGTCTCAGTGGAGCCATGTAGCGAGCTGCGAAGGAGCCAGAGGAGCCTGGGGGTGTTCACCCGTGGAGCAGTTTAGCCAACTGCCGCCTGCTGTACTTAGAATTACCACCTTATCTAAAATCGCTTGGCTATCTGCATATGGTGTGCTACAATGAACTTACTTGCTATTTTGGCGAAGGGAGGGTGTAGACACAATCAAACAGGTTGCCAAGCTGCAAAGGAGTTCACTATGGAAAACACGATTTGCAGCAATGATTCTCAGCGAACTTATACCGCTGAGCAAGTGGCCCGGATCCTTGGTGTGAGCGTTCGCACTGCATATTATCTCTGCGAGCGCACAACTGAATTTAAGGTAATTCGGCTGGGCAAACGCTGCCTGCGCGTCCATAAAGAGTCGTTTGACAGATGGCTCGATGGGCAGACGAGCGTTTCCTAATCGCGCCAACGAAAGGACGATCATTGCATGGCAACATATCAGGTCCGTGGATCCTCCCATAACATTATTTACCTCTATCGCACCGATGACGGTAAGAGCAAACAGCATTGGGAGACCTACGAAACCGAGCTGGAAGCTATACAGCGGAAGGCCTATATTGAACTATTGCAAAAAGAGAAGCGGTATGACGATATCCGACTGGCGGTACTGGACTATAAGCGCAGAAGAGCTATTGAAAAGACGCAGCGTGAGCTTGCTCAGGCAAATGCAGGTCTTCCAAATGTCCCAATGCCGTCAACGAAGGAAGACAACACGCATCAGACCTTCAAGCACTTTATGGAACGCTTCCTCCCCTTCTATGCACGGAAAAAGCGTTTCTCCCCAAACACATATGACAGCTACGTCAGCAACTTGAACAATCACATCTATCCCTATTTCGGCAACTGGGTAATGAGCACTATCACCGCTGAGGACATTGACCTGTTTCTGGATTACCTCAGCCAGAAGCCCTGCTCAGGAAGCAAAGGATACAAAAAGAAGCCGTCGGAAGTACCGCGGCTCTCTTCCCCAACCATTAAAAAGGTTTTCAATGTCCTCATGGTTGGCTTCCCTACTGCTAAGCAATGGCGCTATGTGACCGAGATCCCAGATGTCGCCCCACCTTCAGAGAAATATCGGAAGCGCAACTACTGGCAGCCAGAGCAGATCCATGATTTCCTCAAATTGATCGAAGATGATCCCATGCTTCACTTGGCCGTGCATATTGGTTTCGTATGCTTTTTGCGCGCCGGTGAAGTGGCCGGCATCGACACCAGCCTCATAGATCTAAAGGACAAAAGCCTTTGGATCAAGCGCATACTGCAAAGAGTTTCCGATGAGTCACTGGCAACGCTGCCGAGGGAAGAAATTATCCATGTGTTTCCTAAAAAGAAGAAAACCTCAAAGAGCAGCCTCATCCTGAAGGCTCCGAAGACAGAAGAAAGCTACCGAAAGCTCTACCTGACAACACCGCTGGTCGAGGAGATCCAACGGCGCCTGGATGAGATTGCAGATAATAAGGCTGTCTTCGGTAGTGAGTACCAGGACCAGGGATTGTTGCTCTGCTTTGCTGATGGATCACCTATTGAACCCAAATCAATCGGTGACGCCTTTAAGGATGCACAGCGACGGCTCAAGATAGAGGATATGTTGGAGTTTCAGGGGCTGCGCAAATCATGTCAGATGCACAAGGTACGCTTGTCGAATAATAACTACCAACTGGTCGCGGAGGCTGCCGGCCAGTCCCCGGAAGTTTTGATGAGCAACTACAATGAAGCGCAGGACTGCGAAAAGCGTGCTCTATCCGAAAAGGTAGAGGAAAGCTTCTATTCGCCCACAACCACTGCTCAAACAGCGGTGCATGCAAAAAAAAAATTTGAGGCCCAAGATCTTCTCGCAAAAGTACAGGAAGATCCGGACCTCTCTCAGCAGTTATTGCGCTTATTGCTATCCTCTGCAATTAGCAAACTTTGATGCAGAAAGAAAAAGTTTAGCTGACTTTTTAGCAAATTTCCGCGTTTTTGATGCTTTGTCAGAAATGCACAAAACCCCGTAACCATTCGGGTAATATTCATAGGGACACAAGTTGACACCATATCTTGCAAGGGGGCGGACAGCGTTTGCTGTCCGCTTCTTGCGTTTTTTCTCTGCTTTTTTATTATGCGGGAAGCTGGAATACCTCACTCAAGGGCGGCGCAATGCGCGGCTGCGCCTCGCCCTGCTCCATTGCGCTGTCCACCGTGCCGATGTCGCGGTACACGATGCGGATGCTCTGGCTTGCGCTGCGGGAGTATTTCTCCGTCCGCTCGCCTACCTCGATCCGCTGGATGAACAGCCGCAGCAGCTCCGGCGTCAGCTCGTCGATGGCGGTATACTGCTTCGCCTTCTCAACGAACGTGTTCACGTTGGCGGAGGCGGCTTTCAGCTTTTCCAGCCGGGCCTCCTTTTCGGGGATCTGTTCCTCCAACGCTTTCTGCTCGACGGTGTAATCGCCCGCCAGCATCCGGTACTGCTCATCGGTCACCCGCCCCAGCACGTTGTCCTCATAGAGCCGCTTGAACAGCTTGGACAGCTCCTCTCTGCGCCGCCGCATGGTATCCAGATCTTTTTGGATCGCGTTCATCTCACGCCGCAGCTCCAGCGTATTCTTGCTGCTGATGTAGGCGGCGAACTGCTTTTCCTTCATCCGCGCGAAGTGCGTCACCCGGCGTAAGTCCTCCAGCACAACGGCTTTCAGTTCAAACTCCCGGATGTGATGCGGCGTACAGACGGTCTTGCCCTTTTTGCCGTAGGTGTAGCACTTGAAGTTGTACTCCGTCCGCTTCATCGTGCTGGCTCTGTGCAGCACCAGCGGCTTGCCGCAATCCGCGCAGAACACCAGTCCAGAGAAGATGTTCGGCTCGTCCATGTGCTTGGGGACACGCTTTTTGTGCTGACGCACCTCCTGCACGATGTCCCACTGCTCCTGTGTGACAAGGGCTTCGTGGGTGTTCTTCACCACGAACCGCTCACTTTCAGGGCGCTCCACACGCTGCTTGTTTTTGTAGGAGATCGTAGTGGTGCGAAGCCCAACCGAGTGTCCGAGGTAGACCTCATTGTTCAGAATGCTGGTGACGCTGTTGGAAGACCACAGGCAGGGTCTGGTGGTGTCCAGTCCTCGATGGCTTTTCCCGGTCTTGCGGTAGTAGGCGTTGGACGGGTTCACCACCTGCTCCTTGGTGAGGATGGTGGCGATCCGCTTGGGGCCGTTTCCAGCGGCGCAGAGAGAGAAGATGCGCTTCACCACAGGTGCGGTGTCCTCGTCCGGAACCAGCGTGTTGGCGTCACCATCACTTTTCCGATAGCCGTAGGGCGGTCTGCCGCCCAGCCGCTCTCCCTGCTCCGCTTTCATTTTCATGACCGCGCGGACCTTGCGGCTGGTATCCTTGGCGTGAAGCTCGTTGGCCCAGTTGCGGATGGGGTTGAAGTCATTGCTGCTCTCCACTGTGGAATCCACGCCATCGTTGACAGCGATGAAGCGGACATTCTTCTGGGGAAAATATATCTCCATGTAGTAGCCTACCTGAAGGTATTCACGCCCCAAGCGGGAGGCGTCCTTTACGATGAGGTTCGCCACCTGTCCTGCTTCGATCATCTCCACGATCTTTTTCCATGAAGGCCGCTCGAAGTTCGTACCAGAGTAGCCGTCATCCGCAAGGAAGATGGTGTTCTCGAAGCCCTTTTCTTTTGCGTATTTCTCCAGCAGGGTGCGCTGGTGCTGAATGCTGTTGGACTCTCCGGCCCGCTCGTCCTCCTGACTGAGCCGCCCGTAGAGTACGGTGTATTGCTGATTTTCTTGACCTGCCATAGTTACCTCCTTTTCGTTGGGGCAGGCCGGTACGGTAACACGAAGTATACCGCACCGGCCCTCGCAAGTCTACCGGAATTTTACTGCTCATGATGCTCCCGCTCTAACTTCGTGTCGATAAGCTGCAGGAGCTTGTCCGTGGGTGTTGCCGATGCGCCGCCGGGGAATACGGAGGTCACAAGGAAGCACTTCCCACCGACCAGCATCGCCCGTTGACGGGTGAGGTCATCGCCCTCCCATTTGGCTGTGCTGTCACGGAACAACGTTTCCACGCCGCCGTCCTCGGAGCGGCGCAGGATAACCTGCTCCGGCCGGTAGGCGCCGAGGATGCCCGTGTCACGATAAATTTCCCAATCCTGTTTCATCCTAATCCTCCCATCGTTTGCTGCTGTTTTCCTTGCGCGGCGTGGTCGTCCAATTTTTCTTTCACCGCCAGAGCCGCGCCCGCGGCGAAGCCGATCACCGCGCCGAAGTTTTCGGCGGCGATTTTCGCCTCCATGCGCCGCCGCTTTTCCTCGGTGTCCTCATCCTCATCCATCAATGTTCCCACAGCGGTCAACCCGGCCACGGCGGGGATCAGAGGAACAGGCCGCGGATCGCCGCCGCGCCATACCAACCCGCCAGTGCCGCCGTGCCAAGGATCAGCACCAGCATGATCCACTTGAGGGCCACCAGCAGGCTGAAGTCCGGGAGCCAGTCGATCCACTTGGAGGAATATTTCTCGCTCAGGTTCCCAACCCGTTCCAGCAGCTTGTTCATCTCTGTCAGCAATCTCTGCATCTCCGTGAGCGACTTCTGCACCGGCGTCAGGTCGATGTGCGTTTTCAGCTCCGGCAGGGCCTTCCGAATTTCCTCCAGCTCCCAGTTTATTCCGTCTGCCTGCTCTGTTAGCTTGCTCATCGCCTGCGGCAGATCGCACTGGATCACAATGGGCTGCATCATCTGCGGCGGTGTATTTGCCAATGCGCTGCTCGGCTGATTCATCCGCTTCAATTCCTCCATCGGTTTCCGCTGCTCGATGGAATTTTCTCTGGACGAGCTTTGCCCGTATTCTGAATTCATGCTCCATGACCTCCTTGCAATACTTTTTTTCGTGTAATTTGTTGTCGCGGCACTTTAGTCCGTCCGGTGTGGTGTAGGTGATGTATTTGCGGCTGCTCTCCCAGCACACCGCGTAGCCCTCGGATTCCATCAGAGAAACGAAGGCGTCCTTGTCGGCGGCGTATTTCATGCACGCATCGATGGTGTTCATGAGCCGCAGCTTCCAGCTTTGGCCTTTCAGTGCCATGTGGTATTCCGCGCCGCTCATGCCGCGGGCCTGCTGCGCGGTCGGCTCAAAGACCGGCAGGCCCATCTCCTGACAGATCATGTCATTGCGCCGCATCAACTCTTGCAGTTGTTCCTTCGCCATGTGCAGCTTTTTGCCGGTCTCGAAGTTGACGGAGTTGATGACGCAGTGGGAGTGGATGTGTTCCCGGTCTACGTGGGTGCAGACCAGCACCTCACAGCCGTCGAAGTATTCCGCCAGCCGCCGCGCGGCTTCGTGGGCCTGCCGTGGATCGACTGCCGCGCCCTTCGGAAAGCTCTGTACCATGTGATAGAACATCACACCGCCATCCTTGTGATAGAGCAGTTTCGTGTTCAGGAAGTCGTCGTAGACGCTCTGCGGCTGGCAGTTGATGCCGCTGACGAGCGGCACGCCCTCCCACGTGGTTTTCTTTTCCTGCATGACGTAGAGCATCACGCCGCGCATGGCGGCACGGGATTGCGTGCCCCGCTTGTAGTTCACGAAATGTACGATGGCCATACGGCTCACCGCCCTTCCATGACAGCCCGCAACGCGGCGCTGACCTCGGACAGTTTACCGGCAGCTTTTTCCAGACCGATGACCTGCACCTTGCCCATGTTGGCAAGGATGGTGAGGCGGTTGATGTTGCCGCCGATGCCCTTGAGCTGGCGGAGCAGTTCCTTCTGTTCGTCGATGACGATGATCCGCTTGCCGAGACAGCAGGCGGTGACATAGTCGCTCATGGACATGTGGGCCTTCGCCGCCAGCGCCCTGATCTTCTCACGGTCAGCGGACGCCATGCGCGTGCTGAATTTGATATCTTTTTTCATAATCAATGACCTTTCTAAAATGATTTCTCTCGTCCCCTCGGAAAGCTGGGGGTTCCTCAAAGGGGGACTGGTCCCCCTTTGAAGCTGCGCCGCTGGAGGCGGGTAAAAGCGTTTCCGCAGAAACGCTCGCAGCTTTGAGTGGGTGTGGGCTTCTGCCCGAAAATGGGGTGTGGGGCCATGCCCCGCCCAGTGCATTTGGCAGGGCAGCGGCTTCGCCGCAGACCAGACAAATGCGATGCTAGCCGTCGTCCGAGCGGACGACGAATCCCTCGTCCCGCCGCAAGCGGCAGGACTCGCTCTCTCTGTCGCTCGTCCTCTTCCCACCGAAACCGCTTCGCTGGGTTTCGGCGGAAACCCTGTTGGGGGCAGTGATAAAAACTTCCATTTCACATTTTTTCGGCATTTTTGTGTGGGGGTGGTATCATTACCCTCGGCGTGCGCTTCATGCCGTTGAAACGCTGGACGCCCGCGGGTCACGGCGGCGTATTCGCCGTTTTTATGCCGTCCCGGAATTCGCCCCATGTGGGCAGAATATCCCCTCGTCGGGCACACACGCCACCCCAGCCCCTAACCGCGCACACAGCGGCTCACACGCCGAAACACGGCGGGTTATCAGGGTCGATGGTGACGATGTTTCCGGTAGCGGGATCATCGACACCATCGACCCTTTTCAGGCAGATCAGACGGTCGCCGTTGCTCTTGCGGAAGGACACCGTAATGCCGTTTCTCCTTAGAGCGTCAACGCTTTTACGGATTCGGTGGGAGAAGCTGTTGGGGGTCAGTCCCTCCGTACCGGCAGGGTCGATCTTTTCCAACAGCGTCTTGGCAGGGGCGCTGATCTCCGGCTGCTGGCACAGCAATTCAGAGAGAAGAAAAAGAATTCTCTCGTTGGGCTGCTCTTTCTGTTCGCAGTCATCTGACAGCAGTTTCCAGACATGATCCTCGCCATCGAACTCCAGTGCCAGTTCCCGGTAGGGGATGTCCCGTCCGGTGCAGTAGAGCGTGGCGGTGTTCTCTCTGCGCTGACTCTTGCGGAGGACGAAGTTGCTGTCGGTGGCACCGCTGAGTCCGGTGGTGCCGGAGATCATGTTCATGGGATCATCGTCATTCATCTTCCGCAGATGATGCACCAGCAGAATGGCGATGCGGTGCTTGTCCGCCAGCGCTTTCAGAACGCCGATGTCACGGTAGTCACTGGCATACGCATTCGCGTCATTGCCCGCGGTGCGGATGCGCTGGAGCGTGTCGATGACGATGAGCCTGGTCTGCGGATGCTCCTTCAAGAATTGCTCGATCTGTTCCACCAGCCCGTTGTGGAGCTGCTGGGACATGACGGCGAAGTGCAGCGTGGGCGGCGCGTCCTCTGTGAGATCGAAGAGGCGGCTTTGGATACGCTGGAAGCTGTCCTCCAGACAGAGGTACAGCACCTCGCATGGCCGTGTGGCGAACGTCCAGAGCGGCTTGCCCTGCGCGGCGCAGAGACACAGCCACAGCGCCAGCCACGATTTGCCGATCTTCGGTGCGCCTGCCAGCAGATGCAGTCCCTGGGGGAGCAGATCGTCGACCACGAAGGAGACCGGTTCGTAAGCGGTGCTTTGCAGCGTGTCCGCGTCGATGGTTTGCAGTCGGTTCATAAAAATTTCTCCTTTCTGAGTTGGAGTGTTTATTTCTTTCAGGCCTGTGCTTGTATCGTAACATGTGGATTGACTTTTGAAAATAGGTAATGTATCATTTTACTACATACACTATATTAGGGCGAATACATTATCTACTGGGAGAGGGCTTATGTCTGTTTTAGGAAAAGACCTGTTTGATTTTCAGCGTTCGCATACGAACACAAAAGTGGAATTTGGTGCATCCGGCTACTGGGTGGAGATGGTCCCGGAGATGCAGCCCTACGGAACTGTGCTGACGGAGATCCTAAATCTGGATGTCACACCTTTTCAGAAGCTGTTGGACAGGTTGAACACCGCTGTCCACGAAAAGAATTATGATGACGCTCCGCGTGCCTATATGGACATGCAGAAGGGTTTTGGATCTCTGCCGCTCTACCGATTGTATCTGATGGACTTCCGTTATTTCGGAGATATGAAGATCGAGGAATTTGTGGGTGAGGAAGCGCGGGAGGCATTTGCGGAATATGTGATCAATGAGGAGCGCGAAATACCGTCCTTCATGCAGCAGCAGATCAAGGATATTCAGCTCATTCAGGAGCGGTATGCGTGGTTTTTGGATCGGGTTTTTGCAAACGCTGTGTTTGAAAAGAAAAAAGGCCAGAGAAAAGAATCTCTGGCGCAGCTGATCTATTCCAGCGGTTATGAGGCTTTTGTCAGTGGTGTCAGCTTGGGGAAGAACCCGGAGGTAGACGCGCCGCTGGTAAGAGCGCAGTACCGCATCCGGGGCGAAAGAGAAAACGCCGAGGTAGTTGAGAAGATGTATTTTGACCGGCTGCTGGATTTCGTCTATGTGGAGCTTATGAAGGGACTGCAGAAGGGCTTTGTACCGAAACGCTGTGCCAACTGCGGACGCTGGTTCTTGCAGATGCCGGGTATGACCTACGCCTATTGCGGCGAACCGGCGCCGGGGCAGGACGGCAAGACCTGCCGGGAGATCGGAGCCACCAGCAGCTTCCGCAGCAAGGTGCAGAACAACGATGTTTGGAAGGCTCATCAGCGGGCCTACAAAAAATATTTTGCCCGTACCCGAAAGGGGACGATGAGCAAGGGCGTGTTTGAAGTGTGGTCCCGGAAAATGGAGACGCTGCGGGACGATGCGCTGATGGAATATGACAGAGCGCAGAGCGAAGAGGAACGTCAGCGCATTGTGGATGAAGTCACGCAAAAACTGAATAAGCTGTGAGCGAAAAAGCAGGAGGGAGCTGCGTCCGCACATGCGGATGCAGTTTCCTCCTGCGCCGCAGTGCCGAAGCACTGCGTAGTCCCATTACGGAGCCCGGAGCAGCGGAGTACTTCGCAGACTGCTCTGGATCATACTGACAACGGCTTGTGCTTGATTTGCAATGCAAATCTTGACTTTCCATCCAACAATCTGTACTCTTAAATCGTATTATGCTACTGATATTATCTTTTGAGCTGTAAAGATGAGAAACCACCCAAAGGAAACGATGTTGGTATTTGAATAACGAGGGAGTGAGATACATGGAACAATTATTGATTATTGAAGATGATATAGGGTTGAATCAGGGTTTAAGTAAAGCACTGAAAGCAGATGACCGTCAGATTATATCCTGCCAAGACCTAAAAACGGCGAAGGAACAGCTTCTTTGCGGCGGTGTATCCCTGATCCTGCTGGATATCAATCTGCCGGATGGCAGCGGGCTTGAGCTGCTCCGGGAGGTCAAGGAAAACACACCCTATATTCCTGTTATTCTGCTGACTGCCAATGACACCGATCTGGACATCGTAGACGGACTGGAGAGAGGCGCTGATGATTATATTACCAAGCCCTTTTCTCTTTCGGTTTTGCGGGCAAGGGTGAATACCCAACTGCGAAAGCAAGCGTCAAACCATAAAAATGCGCCGTTCCATATGGATCTATTTCACTTTGACTTTGAGGCTATGACCTTTTATGTGGGAGATTCAAAAGTGGAATTGAGCAAAACAGAACAAAAATTACTGCGTCTGCTTGTTGAAAACCGAGGCCGAACCATGACCCGTGGAGACCTTGTAGACCGGATCTGGACAGATGGCGCAGAATATGTAGATGAAAATGCTTTGTCTGTTACGATCAAGCGTCTGAGGGATAAGCTTGGCGCACAGAAACACATTAAAACCGTCTATGGAATCGGTTATAGCTGGGTGACAAAAGATGAATAAAACCGGCATTGTGATCATACTGCTGTGTTTTTTGGCGGCGGCAGCTGTTGTGTTATGGGAGCGGAGAAAGGCCAGAAAAACGATGGAAGAAATCGAAAGGATGCTGGACGCTGCCATGACCGGCTCCTTTTCTGAAACCAATTTTGATGAAAGCCAGCTGTCTGCATTGGAAACAAAATTTGCACACTATCTTTCTGCCGCAGAAGCATCTTCTCGAAATGTAGCGCAGGAAAAAGACAAAATCAAAACCTTGATTGCGGACATTTCCCACCAGACAAAAACGCCGATTGCAAACCTGCTGTTATACAGCGAGCTTCTGATGGAGGAAACTATGCCTGCATCGGCGAAGGCAAATGTGGAGGCGCTGTACAAACAATCGGAAAAGCTGCGATTTCTGATCGATTCTCTCGTAAAGCTTTCCAGACTGGAAAACGGGATCATTTCACTCTCCCCTCAGCAAGCAGCGCTGCAGCCGCTGCTTGAAAGTGTAGTAGAACAATATACCGCCAAGGCTTCTGAAAAAGGATTGTCTTTGCAAATGCAGGATACCGATGCGTTTGCTGTATTCGACTTCAAATGGACAGCGGAAGCGCTGGCTAATATCGTAGACAACGCCATCAAATATACAGAGCATGGCACCATTACTATTTCTGCCGTAAGCTATGAAATGTTTGCAAGGATCGATATATCGGATACCGGTTCAGGCATCCCGGAAAGTGAGCAAGCGAAGATATTTACTCGCTTTTACCGCTCAAATAGTGTGCAGAAACAAGAAGGTGTGGGCATTGGCTTATACCTTGCCCGACAGATCATATCCGGCGAGGGCGGTTATATCAAGGTTGCTTCCGTTCTGGGGAAAGGAAGTACGTTTTCCATATTTCTGCCGAAATAGCAACAATTCTATCAAAACTGTTAGATTTCATTTTCCGCCGGAAAGAATGTGGAAAGAATCCTATGCGATAATCTGTATGTATCAAAGGATCATTTCCTTTCATACATACAGATTTTTTCATGGAGGTACTCATTTGTGGATGTTTTACAGGCAAAAGACCTGAGAAAAATTTATGGCTCCGGCAATAACGCAGTTCATGCGTTGGATGGAGTTGATTTAAGTGTAAAGAAGGGCGAATTTGTTGCAATTGTCGGCACATCCGGCTCCGGCAAATCCACGCTGCTGCACATGCTGGGCGGGCTGGATCGCCCTACAAGCGGCACGGTCATGGTGGACGGACAGGATATTTTCTCCCTGAAGGAGGAAGCGCTGACCATCTTCCGCCGCAGGAAAATCGGCTTTGTGTTCCAAGCATATAATCTTGTTCCGGTGCTGAATGTGTATGAAAATATTGTTCTACCCATTGAGCTGGACGGTGGCAAGGTCAATAAGGATTTCGTACAGCAGATTGTACAGACCCTTGGGCTAGATGACCGTCTGGATGCGCTGCCCAATCAGCTCTCAGGCGGTCAACAGCAGCGAGTAGCCATTGCCCGTGCGCTGGCGGCAGCACCCGCTATCATTCTGGCAGATGAACCCACCGGCAATCTGGATTCCAAAACCAGCCAGGATGTATTGAGCCTTTTGAAAGTCACCAGTCAAAAGTTCGCCCAGACAATCGTAATGATCACTCACAACGAAGAAATTGCGCAGATGGCAGACCGCATTATCCGTATCGAAGATGGTCGGATCGTCTCCCAGAACTAACGGGAGGTGGCTACGATGAATGTCAAAAACAGAAAATGTATTCGAAAGCTCAGCTTAAAATCTCTTTATGCGAACCGTCGCCGCAATCTGATCGCCATTTTTGCCATTGCGCTGACAACGCTGCTATTTACGTCCATGTTCACCATTGTCTTGTCGTTGAACGCCAGCTATGAAACCTACCAGTTTCGGCAGGTAGGCGGCTATGCACACGGCACCTTTAAGGATGTTTCCCCCGAGCAGGCGGAACGTATCGCCGCCCACCCGAAGGTAAAGTCTGCGGGGGCACGGAAGGTGATCGGCATCACTGCGGATGGTATCTTTTCCAAAACGCCGGCAGAGATCAGCTACATGGATGCCAACTGCACCAAATGGAGCTATGCCACCCCTACTACCGGACGGATGCCCGAAAGCGGCAAAGAGGTGACCATGGATACGGCAGCGTTGCAGCTGCTTGGCGTGACGCCGGAACTGGGCGCAGAGGTCACGGTTTCCTATTCCATCACGGACAAGGATCAAACCGCCTTTACTGTAACAGATACCTTTACGCTGGTGGGCTATTGGGACTATGATGAACTAATGCCTGTTCATTACATCAACATCAGCCGTGATTACGCAGATGATATCGAAGCGCAGGCAGTGAAAACAGGTTTACAGCCCTTCCGCACTGACCTGAATGTCATGATGGCTTCCAGTACAAACATTCAAGGGCAGATGGAGCAGGTGGATACCGATCTTGGCTACACATGGGACAGCTATACCGATCCCAACAGCGTCCGGATCGGCGTCAATTGGGGATATACCTCATCCCAGCTGGAGTCACAGCTCGATCCAGAGCTGATGGTCGCCATAGCAGCTTTTTTGCTGCTGGTGATTTTCACTGGGTATCTTATCATCTATAACATTTTCCAGATCTCTGTTGCGGGAGATATCCGGTTTTACGGACTTCTGAAAACCATTGGCACAACGCCCCAGCAGCTCAAACGTATCATTCGCCAGCAGGCACTTCTGCTTTGTCTGATCGGCATTCCGGCGGGGCTGCTGTTGGGCTATGGCATTGGCGCTGTTCTGGTGCCTGTTGTCTTGCGCTCCACCCAGTTGGATGCAGGCATCACCACCATCAGCACTTCGCCTGTGATCTTTGTTGGCTCCGTGCTGTTTGCCCTGCTGACGGTGCTTTTGTCCTGCTCCAAGCCCGGGAAAATGGCAGCCAGGGTTTCTCCGGTGGAGGCTACCAAATATACGGATGCAATGCAGACCAAGAAAAAACAGCGCAGCACCCGGGGAGCGAAGCTCCATCAGATGGCCTTTGCCAATCTGGGACGAAACAAGAAAAAGACGGTGCTGGTGGTGGTGTCTCTGGCACTGTCGGTGACGCTGTTCAATGCGCTGTGTGCCTTTGTGGGCGGCTTCAGCATGGAGAAGTATGTATCCTTCATGACCTGCGCCGATTTTATCGTCAGCACGCCCGACTATTTCCGTTACAACCCGGCAGATGAATTCATCACGCCGGAACAGATCGAAGAGATCGCAGCAAACACAAAGGCCAGTCTTTCCGGCACGGGATATGCTGTGCGAAAACCCGCATATCTGTGGATGACGGAGGATGCTCTGCGGCAGGACTATGCAAGGTACGAAAGCGCCGAGCAGTTGGACAGCCATATGAGCCGTCTGGAGCACCGGGGCAATATGGTGATGGGAGATACCAGGATCGAGGCTCTGGATAACAGCCTGTTTGACAAGCTGCAAGTGTTCGACGGAGATATTTCTCCTATGCTGGAGCCGGACAATAACGCCATTGCCATTGCGGTTTCCTTAGATGACTACGGTAATCTGCCCAATCCTGAATACTACCCCGAGGTGGGAGACACGATTACCGCTACCTATGCGGACGATGTGAAATATATCGACAGCCGCACCGGGGAACTCACCGAAGATACACCGGAGGAGTACTTTCAGGCAAAATTGTATGGAGCCAGAGATGTAGAGTACACGGTCTGCGCCTTGGTAGAACTTCCGAATTCCATGAGTTATCGTTATAGTGGTATTGGATATGACGTAGTTTTGTCTGTGGACACCGCACAGAGGGACAGCGGTGGTGCGGCCATTCCGATGCTCTACCTGTTCGACACAGCAGACGAAACTGACGAGGCCGAAGCAGAGCAGTATCTATCGAAGCTCACTGCCGGTGAGTTTTCGCCCTTGATGTATGAAAGCAAGGCCACGGCTCGCTCTGAATTTGCTCAGTTCCGGCAGATGTTTCTTCTGATAGGTGGTATCCTCTGTGCTATCATCGGGCTGGTGGGACTCTTAAATTTCTTCAACGCCATGATGACCGGTATTCTTTCCCGCCGCCGTGAATTTGCTGTGCTTCAGGCTGTAGGAATGACGAACCGGCAGCTCAAAACCATGCTGATCTACGAGGGATTGTTTTACGCAATGTCCTCCGTAGCGGCGGCCTTTATTCTGTCACTGGCGGTGGGACCTCTTGCAGGAAAAATGCTGGGCAGTATGTTCTGCTTCTTCGAGTATCGGTTCACCATTCTGCCTGTCCTGCTGACAATTCCGGTATTTCTTCTGCTGGGGTGGCTGATTCCTTGCATGATGTATGACAACGCAGCGAAATGCAGTGTTGTAGAGCAATTAAGGGATGCTCAATAACTGTTAAGCAAAAACGGCCCTCTGCCAATGAAAAGGCAGAGGGCTGAAATTTAATCTAATGTTATATCCCGTATCAAGTCTGCGCATCCAATTGAAATGTATCGCTCAAATAAACTTGGGATCAAAGAAAAAATAAGTCGAGGGAAATTCCCTCGACTTATTTTTTTCGTGCCCTGTACCGACCGGTCTGCCCCATAGGTCACATTGTGTACCTGTGAACATGAACCGTTGAGTTTCAAGGCTTTTTTCGTGGTGCGCGGTACAGGACCTGTCTCTTATACACATCT
>CDYU01029423.1_pt1 | contig 52560 bp, 52 predicted proteins | sample 480701 | NCBI WGS metagenome assembly CDYU01 (sample SAMEA3182105, study PRJEB8094) | gut metagenome | biome: human; feature: gut; material: Stool; isolation source: human stools | place: Canada | collected 2013-02-26 | reverse complement strand
GCCGCACAGCCCACACAGTAAAACAGAATAACCGTCAACCAAGAGGGATTTTCCGAACTACGGGAAATCCCTCTTTTACGCCCAAAGAAAGGAGCCGCCTATGGCAGAACAGACCCCCGACAGTATCATCACGACCCAGAGGAACGGGCAGACCATTGCTGCGGAGTTATTTTTCAATCACAGCAGCACAGAAACATTCCGCGACAAGCTGCTCAAACTGGTACTTGCCGACAGCTCGCGTTTATCCGCGTCTGACGGTCAAGAGCCGGAAAAAACAGAAAATCCGCGATAACAGCCGCCCCGACGAACCATTCCCTGTCCGGGCGGTTTCTATTTGAAAATCCTCATTTTCCCCAAGTCAAGAGCCGGGAAAAACAGCCGAAAAATGCCCCTATTGCGTAACAGGGGCGCAGAAAGGAGAGTTTATGAGAACAGGGCTTATAAAGCAGGAAAAGACCACCGATATTTGGTTTGACGAGAAAGACCCGCTGATCCATATCCGCACCCACAACACCGCCTTGAAAAAGCGTCTGCTTGCATACGGCCGCCGTTACCCGGCGATCTGCCAGCAGACCGACACAGACCCGGAAACGGGCTGCATGGAGTTTGATATTGCAAAGGGGCGTTTCTCTTTCCGTCTGACCGCCCCATACAGCGAGGAACGCCGGAGAGCCGCCAGCGAAGCGGCGAAAGCTAACGCAAGCAATCTCACGCGAAGTGTGGTATAATTTTTTTGAAAAAGTTTGAGATTTGATGTAGTATTCGCCGCTAAAACCGTAGTATATAGGTGAAGCCGGAAAGGAGGCGGTGTGATGATAGACGATGAAAAAATCATAGAAATGTTTTTCGAGCGTTCAGAGCAGGGCATACGGGAACTGGACATAAAATACGGAAAAGTTTGCCACAATCTTTCCTACCATATCGTAGGGAGTCGGCGGGACGCGGAGGAATGTGTAAATGACGCTTACGATGATGAAAAGCTTCAGGTGTTTGGAAAAATCATGAGCAAGTGGTGATACTGCCGCGAGCGTAATAATCGCCGCAGTCGAAAGTTTGATTTGCTCCATCTATGAGCAATGTCATTAAGACAAGCCTGCACAAAGAGCAAGCCAGCTACCACAAAAATCTATTTGCGGTAGCTGGCTTTTTCACGCATGTCAAAAGCGGATGCTCTCTGGACATCTGCAACTGCATAATATGTGGGAAATCTGCTCAAGGTTCTGAACCCCTTTTTTATTTTTTGAGCAAAGGAAAGTACAGTTTACAAGGGACTACACAGGGTAGGTATCTGACGGGAGGGGTTCCGCCCGTCAGATTTTCCATGTGATATTCAAACTATCGCTTGTGGCGGCTATGGTGGTAATCATCAAATCCACCACACGCCGCTTGTCATCAAAGGATACATCCTCCCAAGTGTCGAGGTAGCCGGAAATCTGGCTGACCTGTTCCGGGCTGATGGCTTCCACCGTCAACTCCGCTATCCTCGCCAGAAGTTCCTGCTTGCGTCCGTCCAGTTCCGCTATCTTCACATTCACATAGGAGAGCAGCACATTGTTTGCGCCCGTCAGATTGTCCACCAGTTTTTCAATCTCGCCGTCCACATGGGCAAGCTCCACTTGCAGGGCGGCGATTTTCGGGTTTGCCTTTGCCGCTTTTTTTCTGCCCGTCAGCGTTTTGTAGCTTGCCAGCTTCTTCACCATCTGCTGATAAACAACCGCTTCCAGCTCCGAAGTGATGATTTTCCCGCACCCGGCACAGCTTTTATTGTCCAGCCGCTTTGTGCAGCGGAGATATTGCTTTCCCACAGGATTGTTAATGCTCATAAGGGCATACCCGCAGTTTCCGCACTTGATTTTTCCCGCCAGCCATGTATGGGTGGCTTTCCGGGCAGACTGGATTTTCATGTTGTTCATCAGCTTCTTGCGGCAGGTCAGCCAGATGTCGGAGGGGACAATGCCCTCATGGGGAGCCAGCACCAGCATTTGGTCTTTCAAGTCGTTCTTTTTGCTGGGCTTCACATCCCGCCCTTGATACAGATAGCAGCCATTCATGCCGGTAAAATCGGCAGCGTCATTGACAATGATTGTCCCTTGACTTTTGAAAAATTCGTACACATCAAGGTCTGCCCGCACATAGACAGGATTGCGTAACATCTGTGCCAGCGTGGGGCGTATTAGTTCCTTGCCGTTGAATAAAATTCCCTGTTCGGCAAAGTACCGGGTAATGTCCCCGTAGGAGGTTGTGGGCTGGGCGTACATCTCGAACATCAGCCGGATATTTGCCGCTTCGTCTGGGTTTACCACCAGCTTCTTTGTGTTGATACCGTCCATCTTGATTGGCTCTGTATGGAAGCCATAAGGGGCTTTTCCACCCATCTTAAACCCTCGCTGGCTGCGGGAATAATAAGCGTCCGTCACCCGCTTCTGTATCGTTTCCCTTTCAAGCTGGGCGAACACGATACAGATATTTAACATCGCCCGCCCCATCGGGGTGGAGGTATCAAACTTTTCCGTAGAGGACACAAACTCCACATTGTACTGCTGGAACAGCTCCATCATGTTGGCAAAGTCCAGAATGGAACGGCTGATGCGGTCGAGCTTGTAAACCACCACTTTCCGCACAAGGCCGCTTTCAATATCCCGCATAAGCTGTTGGAATTGTGGACGCTCCGTATTTTTCCCGGAATACCCTTTGTCCTTGTACTCTTTGCAGTTCCCGCCTTTCAATTCGTATTTGCAAAACTCAATCTGGCTTTCAATGGAAATGCTGTCCTTTTTGTCTACCGATTGTCTTGCATAGATTGCGTCTATTCGATTGTTCATATTGTCGCTCCTTTTCTTAAAAAAGAAACGGAGCTGCTGACAGTTTCATTATACCGCCAGCAGCTCCGCAAATCAACGATGGCTTTGGAAAACCTTATGCCCCGGCTTCCTCTTTCTGCCGCTTATCGGCATATTTGCGGAACACCTCATAAAGCTGCTGCTCCAGTTCCCGGCGTTTGACCGCTTCCTGTTCCGGCGTGAACACCGGGGAGAGGTTTTCCAGCGTGATTTCCCTGCCTTGAAAAGTCACGACTTCCGTTTCCTTTTTGTATCTGATAGTGGTACTTATAAAATCACCTTTCCTTTCCATGCTGCCGCTTCTGCCGTTTCAGTTCCGCCAGTATATCCGGCGGGATACGGTCAACCAGCCGCTGTAAATTGTCCAGTTCGCTTTTCAGCTTTGCCCTTTCCATCGTATCTTTCATCTTGCCTTTTTCACCGGCTTTTGCCCTTGCTTCCAGCTTTTCGTTTTCCGCTAACAGGTCATTGATTGTGACCTTGTATTTTTTCAGTTGCCCGGAGAAATTCTCCATCTGCGGGAACCACTTTTTCAGCATGGAGAGGGCTTCCTCTTTTTTCTTTCCGGCGTTGAACGGGGTAATATCGCCCAGCGTGGCTTCAATGGCTCTTGCCTGTTTGGAGAGATTGACCGCCTGCTTGAACAGACGGGTGGGGATATGCTTCCTGCCTGTCTTGCTGGCACTTTCCCCACGCTCCAAGTCAGGATATTTCTCCACCATATAGGCGTGAAAATCGTCCTGCCACTTTGTTAAATTCGCCCGGTTGCCTATGATTTCTTTAGCGCACAGGCGGTTGTCCTTAGTAAGCGGGACAAAGGTCAAATGCAGGTGGGGCGTTTTCTCGTCCATGTGTACCACAGCAGACACGATATTGTCCTGCCCTACCCGGTCAATGAGGAAATCAGCCGCCCTCTGGAAAAACGCCTGTATCTCCTTTGGGGATTTCTTCTTGAAAAACTCCGGGCTGGCGGTGACCAGCGTGTCCACAAACCGGGTGCTGTCCTTACGGGTGCGGCAGCCAGCCTGTTCAATGCGGTTCTGGATAAAGTGGTAGTACCTGCTCTCCGGCTTGACGATATGGAAGTTGTATTTGCTCCGGCTGGTGTCAATGTCGGGATTGCTGGCGTACTGTTCCTTTTGCCGTTCGTGATGGGCTTCCAGCGGTCTTGCCGGATTGCCCTTGTGTTTTTCAAATCGCAAAATTGCGTGTTGTGCCATAAACTCCTTTCCCCGTTCCTTTCCCTTCCGGGACTTTTCCACAGGAAAATCCCGCAGAAAATATCTCGGATAGGAAGGGAATGGATAGAATATAAATCAATATTTTTATCTCTGTATTTCTATATACCGTCCGGTTTTCGTACTTCAAGAGGATTGATTATCGTACTTGTGGAGTGCGGTTTTCAGTCCTCCGGCGTACCAGAACGGGATTTCTTGAAGTCGGTATTTGGAACCGCTTCATAGGATTTTGGGTAGATGCGGTTGGGTTTTCCACAGCCCTGCTTCTGGATCTCCACCAATCCGGCATATTGCAGTTCCCGCAGGGTATTGACCGCCTTTTGCCGCCCACAGTGAAGCAGGGCAACAACCTCGCAGATTGGGTAATACAGGAAAATCCGCCCGTACTCGTCCGCCCAGCCGTTCTTCCGGGATAACTCCGTCCGGCGCAGGATAAAGGCATACAACACCTTTGCCTCGTTGGACAGAGGGCTGAATGTAGGGGCTTCAAAGAGAAAGTTGGGCAAGCGTGTGAAGCTGACCGCCTTTTCCGGCTGATGGATATAGATTGTGTTTGTCATATCGTGTTTTGTGGACGGTTAGAAGCCCGTTTTCGGGGGTAGACGGTAGTTTCTATTACCTGCCCCTGTTCTGTGCTTGCAAAGCCTTGAAAATCAAGGACTTTTCAGCCCCTAACTGTCCACAGTAGACCTCCTTTTCCGTTCACTTTCTGTTTTCTGCCGCCTGTGAACTCTGGCGGCGCAGTCGGGACAGTATTTCGCCCGGTTGGATTTTGGCACATAGGGCTTTCCGCAGACCGAGCAGCGTTTCAAATCCTTATCCAGGAAAATCTCCGCTTCCAGCGTCCCGTCCAGCGGCAAGACCGCCCAGCGGAACCACTTACAGCAGACCGAGAAAGAAGCCGTCTGCGGGCAGGTGTGGGTATCCCCATCGTCAAGGAGCATACAGTTCCCGTCCTCATAATTACAGCACTCCCGGCGGATCAGGGCGTTTGCCTGCTTCCTCTGTGCCGGGGTCATGCGGCAGAGGGTACCGTCCGGCTTGCGCTCCAACGGTGGTAGGCGTTTATATGGATTATCTTTCATGCGTCCCTCCGTTTTTCACTTTTGCCGTTCTCCCCGAAAAGGCTTCCTGCCCCATTCCTGCGGCGTGTTCCGGCGTTGGCACGCTCCCCACAGATTCGGGACAAGTTGTCCCGAAGTGACCTCTGGACAAAGTGTCCAGAAGTTGGCTCCTTGCGGTGCTTCCCTGCCGGGGTATTCCTTTTCGGACGGTCATTCATTTTTCAAGGTGCAGCTCATCGATGAACTACCACAAGTCTACACTTTTTCGACCGCCTGTGCCGTATATCCATAAGGTAGGAAATCACCTCGGAAAACTCGCTATTTCCACGCTCTCGGAATTGTGGTAGAATAGAAAAAGAATAATGCGAGGTGATAGAGATGGATAAGTTGGAGTTATTTTCAAAGTGCTTAAATTTAGTAGAGGGCAGGGAAAATCCTGAGAGTTGGTGGGGTTGGTGGAACGAACACGAATCCGAAGTGGAAAAACTATTGAACCACGGCGAGTTTTTGAAGTTAAAACCCCGGTCGCATGGATTTTCTTGGGTACCAGTATTTGGTAGCCAAAAGGGAGCCATCACTATTCTGGAGAAGAACGGAATAGCGTTTGAAATTAGCAATCTCTATCAAGAACGGTATCTGGAGGAATTGGACGCTTACTGTAAGGAACAGAAACGAGTACAACGGGAAAAGCAAAAGAAATTCAAGGCACAGCACCCCGAATGGTTTACTCAATACCCTAAGTTCTCAAAAATGTTGGCAAAAGTCTTGGACTCCTCTGATGAAATAAAATCTGCTGCAACTGTGGAGAAGATTGTAGAGATAGAAAAGAAATTAGGATTTATTCTCCCAACACAAGTTCGGGAATTTTTTCTCATAACTGAGGGAGTTAATGTATCTACAGGTTTGAGTATCAGCTTATCCCAGCTCTTTAATCTAACTATTCACGAGGAGCATTATTGTGTACTAGGCGAATTTTGGAAAGAGGCTGACGGAGATTTACTCCTACTTCGCCCCGGCGAAGAAACTGTCTGGTACTATGCCCATGAGCAAGACAAAGTAAAATTTTTGCGGAATACCATGTATGAATTGTTAGAAAAAGAGTTAGTGAATTATCTGCGAGAAAATTAAAAATATTTTTGACTATCAAGCAGACAAGGAGGGGGAGCATGGAACTATCCATACAGGAACGATTGAAAGACCTGCGTGTGGAACGAGGGCTGACGCTGGAACAGCTTGCGGAGGAAACTCATCTTTCCAAATCTGCTTTAGGCAGTTATGAGGGAGACAATCTCAAAGACATCAGCCACCATGCCCTTATCCAGCTGGCAAAGGTTTATGAAGTGACCGTTGATTACCTGCTGGGACGCTCTAAAACAAAAAATCACCCAAACGCCGATCTTGCAGACCTGCGTTTGAGTGATGATATGATTGAACTATTGAAAAGTGGGCGGGTGGATAATTCCCTCTTGTGTGAGCTGGCGGCGCACCCTGATTTTCCCCGGCTCATGGCTGACCTTGAAATCTATGTGAACGGAACGGCAGTCAAGCAGGTACAGAGCGCAAATGCCATTGTGGATATTATGAGCGCAGCCATTATGAAGCAGCACAATCCCGGCTTAACTGACCCGCAGTTACGACAGCTTATCGCCGCTCATATTGATGATGACAGCTTTTGCCGCTATGTGATACAGCAAGACATAAACAAGATAGCCCTCGACCTGCGGGAAGCCCATAAGGACGATTTTTTCAGCGTCCCGGAGGACAATCCGCTGGAAGATTTTTTACAGACCGCCGAGGAAACCGCTAAAGAGGACAGCGACCCGGAGCAAGCGTCGCTGGCGTTTATCTGTAAGCGGCTCAAGCTGAATTTGAAAAAGCTGTCCGGGGAAGAAAAGAAGTGGCTGAAAAAGATTGCACAGAAGTCGGACTTGCTGAAAAATCCGAACCCACAGCGGGGGAGAAAATAGAGAACGAGAAATTGGAGGGAGTAAAGGTGCAGGAGGCAATTATAAAATTGAAACTTCTCGGTCAAATGCCAGACGCAGTGAAAGATGACCCTACAGTAGAAACCATCAACATGTATGACGAATTGCTCTCCAATGTAAAAACGCCATTGACAAGTGAAGAAGTAGGCGTATTGATTGACATTTTCCCCGAAGGTGGAATGTATGGAGTAGAGTGGGATTTGCTAAAATTGGTAGAGTCTTATTTGATAGAAGCGCCATCAAGTGAAGAGTATCGAAAATTGATTACTGCTTGTCCAAGTGAAGAATGGCGAGAAACTATGCAAGCCCGTTTAGATAATTGGGAAAACAACAGACAATAACTTGTTGGGGAGATAGCAAAGCCAGTCGAGCCAGTCAACGGTCAAGATGAACGGCGCATTTCATGCGCCGCCGTTGACAGCCCCGCCCGTCTTTGCTAATGGGCAATCAAGGCGGGAAAGCCCTAAAATGGCTTCCCGCCCATTTCAATTTTGAAAAGAAAATCCGTCTGCTTTTTAGTTAGTGTGTCCACAGGTTCGGGACATTTTGTCCCGAAGTCCGGCGTGGGACGAGGGACGGGGGCTTTCATATACGCCCTGTCTGCTGATGAAACCAGTCCTGCGCTTGCGGCTCCACGCCACGCAATCACAGCCCTGTTTTCCTGCCGCTTCAAACGCCCTTGCCCTCCCCGGCGGCAACGGTATTTTCACGGCAACGCCGACAGAGCGTATAACACACTACACTTTGCAAGCAAAGTCGTGTGCCAAGGGGCAAGCCCCTTTGGAAACCCCAGACAACAAAACAGGCTGAATATCCCGCACTTTCCCGGTGCTTGATACTCAGCCTGTTTTGTTGTCAGCAGCCCCCGTTTCGTGGTCTGCGTGTAGTTCCTTGTAAACTGACCTAATAGTCAGTCTTAACAAAATAGTTTTTCATATTAGTTGTATTTTCGAGCGTAGTACCTTGCTAAATTGGTAAATGATGTCGAAATGCACAAAAATACAAAACCTGATAATTTTTTATTGACGAGTCCGTTTGAGTGATATAAAATTATCACAGGTGATAAAAAATTATCACGCGCCAGTTTAACCGTGTAAAGGAGGATAATATGACACAGGAAGTAAAAACAGATAAGGCACCGGCCGCGATTGGTCCATATTCGCAGGGTATCCAGAGCGGCAACATCATGGTCACCTCCGGTCAGCTGCCAATCAACGCCGCCACTGGATCGATCCCCGAGGATATCCGCTCGCAGACGAAGCAGTCGCTTGAGAATTGCAAGGCCGTTTTAGAGGCCGCCGGGTTATCCATGAGCGATGTCGTTAAAACCACGGTTTTCTTGAGCGACATGGAGAATTTCGGTGCGATGAATGAAGTGTACGCAACCTGCTTTAGCGGAACATTCCCTGCCAGAAGCGCTTTTCAGGTCGCACGGCTGCCGAAGGATGCTCTCGTTGAAATTGAGTGTCTTGCTGTAAAGCCTTAATCCATCTTCCACTATTCTATTGATGTGTAGCATCATGCGTAATGTCGGATAAGAAATCGCATCCGGCTGGACCTTTCAACCCTGCAAATTGGCAAATGAAACTTAGCCCCGGATAAAAGCTGAAACGAAAGCGGGTGATAGGATATTCAATAAAAGGCACAGATAGAAGAAGTACAACCACCATTAAACCATTTAATAGGAAGGAGAATTGGCATGAGGGAAAATAAGAAATTAGAGTTTAGAGGCGGAAGCTTCATGGCGTTGATCCCGTTTGCAATCTTTATTGTCATAACCATCGGCCTGTCCTTCGCAAACGCCGCGGATCTGAATATGATGATTGGCGCTGGCGTAGTTGGGTTGCTTGTTGGTATGCTGTTTGTAAAGGACCTGGAAGCCTACTGGGATACCATTCTGGCAGGCTTGGGTTCCAAGGTTGGTATGACCGCCGTTATGCTTTGGCTTGTCGTCGGTATCTACGGCAACATCTTGAAGAGCGGCCACATTGTTGAGGGCCTGGTTTGGCTGGGCGTCCAGCTCAATATGAGCGGTGCGGCGTTCACGGTCGCTGCATTTGTCTTTGCAGCCCTGTTTGCTATGGCTACCGGCTCTGGATTTGGCACGATCTCTACCATGAGCTTTATTCTATATCCCGCAGGTATCCTGCTCGGTTCCAACCCTGCTGTCCTCGCTGGTGCTATTCTTTCCGGCGCGGCAGTCGGCGACAATCTCGCCCCTGTTTCCGACACCACCATCATTGCCGCTACGAGCCAGGAATACAACAACAAAGAAGGCGCCGCTGACATTGGCGGTACTGTGAGAACGCGTTCGCCGCTTGTTATCGTTGGCTTTGTGGTTGCTGCCGTTCTGTTCTTTATCTTCGGCGGTTCTGGCGGTGCTACCCTCGATCCCAATCATGCTGCGGAGCTGCTCGCTGCCTATCAGATGCCCGCCGGTCTGCTTCTGCTGATCCCCACGGCGCTGGTTATTTATCTTGCTGTGCGCGGGAAGAACATTTTTGCCTGCCTTGGTATCGGCTCTGTCGTTGCAATCGTGATCGGCTTGGTTGCCGGCCTGTTTGATTTCTCCGCTATCGTGGCGATTGAAGATGGCGCCCTCGTCGGTGCGATCCCGAGCGGTGTTGCCGGTATGACCACCGTTTCCATTCTGCTGATCCTCGTCGTTTCCATGGGCGAGCTGCTGACCCGCAGCGGCTGCATGGAAGCAACCGTGAATTGGCTCAACAGCAGCGTGATCAAGTCCCCCCGCGGCGCGGAACTGGCTATTTTCTCGCTGTCTACCATCTTCGGCATTCTGATTGCCGCCATCAACACGATCGCCAACATCTGCGTGGCTCCGTTCGTCAATGCGATTGGCCGCAAGAACAATCTCCACCCCTATCGCAGCGCAAACATCCTCGCAACGACGATCTGCTCGTTCCCGTTCTTTGTCCCCTTCGGCGGCTGTGTCCTGCTGCTGCTCGGCGGTCTTTCCTCTATGAAGGATGCGTATCCGTTCCTGCCCGAGCTGGCTGCTACGGATATGTTCTTTACCGCTTTCTATCCTTGGGCTATTTGGGTCATTACGCTGGTTGCATGTATTACCGGCTGGGGCCGTCTGTTTGAGGGTAAGAATGGTGAACCTGTGAAGACCCTGAACGAATCCGTTAAGAAGTAAGTACCCTACATTGTTCTGAAAATACATAAAGGAGGTATCTGTCGTGAATCGCTTAACTCAGATGATCAAGGAAGATATGAAGCCCGCGCTCGGCGTAACAGAGCCCGGTGCAATCGCCTTTGCAGCGGCAAAGGCGCGCAGCTACACGCATGGTCCCATCGAAAGCGTCATGGTGTCCATGAACTCTGGTATGTATAAGAACGCCTTTACCTGTGGCATTCCGAACTCCAATGAAGTCGGCAACATTTTCTCTGCCGCGCTCGGTGTGGTTGCCGGCGACTGCGAGAAAGGTCTGGAGTCTCTGGCAAACGTCACTCCGGCGGACAATGAAGTGGCGCAAAAGCTGGTCGATGAAGGGAAAATCCATGTAAAGCTCTCTGGGATCACATCTGAGATATTTATTGAAGCAACCGTCAAGACCCCGTCGGACGAATGCGTTGTGACCATCAAGGGCTCGCATACGAATATCGTTCGTATCGTTGTCAACGGAAAAGTCGAATTCGAGGTCTCGGAGCAGGAACCATCCGGTGAAAACTTAGATGGCAAGCCGGGCGGAGGACATGAGATCCACAACTACACTCTGGCACAGCTCGTTGACTATGCCAAAACCGTTCCACTGGAGGAGATCGAATTCATCCGTGAAGCCTATGTGGTGAATATAGCGCTGCTGGAAGAGGGTATCTCGAATCCGCGGACCACCTTTGCCCCACAGCTCAAAAAGATGAACGGGGATCAGGTCATTTCTGACGATGAGCTCAAGACGGCACAGCTTCTTTGCAATGCCGCAATCGAGGCACGCGTTATTGGCTTGGACAAGCCCGCTATGAGCATTACCGGCTCTGGAGCGCACGGTATTATCGCCACAATGCCGCTCTATGCCGTGTATAAGATCCGCGGTCTTTCGGAGGAAGAACTCCTCCGTGCAACGGCTCTGAGCTACCTTGTTTGTATGTATATCAAGGAGTATTCCGGTCGTTTGTCCGCATTCTGCGGCTGCGCTATTGCTGCCGGTACCGGTATGGCATGTGCGCTCACGCTTCTGCGCGGCGGCAGCGTTGAGCAGATGGCTCATGTTATCAATAACATGGCGTCCAGCATTACCGGCATGATTTGCGATGGTGGCAATCAGGGCTGCACCATGAAAGGAATTGTGGCAGTTGATGCTGCTTTCAGGTCCGTTGATCTTGCGATGAATGGCACCTACATTTTCAATGTCCACGGCATTAACGGCAAGACCCCGGAACTTACGATGAAGCATATGGGTCTCATTGCCTCTCCTGGCATGGTCGGGACCGAGAAGACGATCGTTGAGATCTTTGAGGGCAAATTAAGCGAATAATCCCTTTCTGAGCGGGAGAGCCAGCACCACCAACCGTACTGACTCTCCCGCTCCTCTCTCCATTTGCTCACGAACACAACAAACCATCAATGACTATGACGAGGAGGATTATCATGAGCGATGTTAATTTCAGCGCGCCAAAGTGCAAAGAGTGGGTTCGCAGAGACAATGCCGTAATCGCACCGTGTCAGAGACTTCCTTTTTATGATCTCGTTGTAGATCAGGCAAAGGGTGATATCCTTGTTGATGTCGATAACAATACTTTTATCGACTTCCTCTCAAGTGCGTCGTCTTTGAATATCGGTAGCCGACAAGAATCCGTCGTGGAAGCTATCACCGAGCAAATGAACAAGTGCATTCAGTTTTCGCCTGTCTACTCCTACAATGTTCCGATGATTGAGTACGCTGAAGAATTGGTCAAGCTGTTCCCGAAGAGGGATGATGACCATTCGAACATCATGATCAGCTTCAGCAACTGCGGATCGGAGGCAAATGATGCTGCGATCAAGTTTGCTCGTGCAAAGACCGGTCGGTCCAAAATCATTGCATTTACCAACTCCTATCATGGCAACACCTACGGCTCATCCACGCTATCAGCATGTACCTCCAAGATGCACGAAAAAATCGGGCCCATGCTGACAGACATCTATCACTTCACTTTCTTTGGAAGCAATGTGTCAGACGCGGAGTGTGAAGCAAATTGCCTTCGTGAGATCGAGGATGCCTTCCGTACCTATCTTCCCGCGGACGAGGTTGCCGCGGTCATTATTGAACCGATGCAGGGCGATGGCGGCATGCTTCCTGCACACCATATTTTCATGCGGAAACTCGCTGAAATGTGCAGGAACAATGGCATCCTCCTCATTGCAGAGGAAGTTCAACTGGCATTCTGGCGCACAGGAGAATGCTTTTCCATTAACCATTACTTTGATGACGATGCATATCCCGATGGCATTATCATGGGCAAATCAATCGGCGGCGGTCTGGTTCTGGGCGCCTTTATGGCACGCGAGGACACTATTAGGAGCTTGGAAGCCCCTGCCCACATTTTCACTTTGGCTGGTAATCACTTGTCCTGCGCCGCGGGACTGGCATCCTTGCGGTATATGAAGACCGAAGAATTTCAGTCGGCTGTACAGCGCAATAGCATAACCATGGAAAAGCGGGCAGAGGAGACGCTGCTTACGCATGACTGTGTCGGTTTCGCTCGCGGCCTCGGCGTTTCTTATGGTATCGGAATCGTAGATCCTAAGACTGGAAAGCCCGATTCTGACGGTGCTTTCAAAATTGTTTATCGCGCCTATGAACGCGGACTCATTCTGATGACGCTCGCGGGCAATGTCCTGAGAATTCAACCCCCAGTCAACATCTCCGAGGAGCATCTGACGTCCGGCTTTGATATTTTGAATGAAGCCATAACAGATTATGAGAATAACGATATTCCGGATTCGGTGCTTGAATATCGCGGAGATCGTGATCCGCGAATCAGCGCGGTCTAAATGCCTTGAAGGGTGTCACAAAAAGGGTGGGCGATATTTTCGCCCACCCTTTTGATTATTCCTTTTTCAGCTTTTGAATATATCGGTAGACCGATGGAACGGAAAGTCCCAGCGCTTCTGCAACCTGACCTACCGATCCCTTTAGCAAGAAAATGCCCTCTTCATTCAGCTTTTCAATCAACTGCAGTTTCCCCTCAGCCGACAAGATTTTGGGATCGCACCCGCAATCACTCAGCGCGAGGGAGACCTTTGTGTCGACCAGCTCCTCTACCGGCATACCAAGGTTTTCATGTGTGGGTTCCGCGCTGTGATCGACTGCTGCAGGCGTAGACCCCAAAAATACGTCCAGAAAGCTCTTTACCGGCAGGCAGAAGGACGCATCGATGTTGATGCACAGCATCCCGACGATCTTCTGCTTATTATCCCGGATAAAGAACGATCCGCTCTTCATTGGGATTCCGGCCTGATTTGTACTGCTGTAGTTAACTGCATACTGCTTATCTGAGGGTGACTGCTTGAGGGTCCTCAACACAAAATCCGTACAAGGGTCTCCCTCTTTGCGGCCACTGATATGACCGTTTCTTATCTTAATGATGGATTGTTCCAGATTCGTTAAGTCGTGAAGTACGACTTCTGCGTAGTCTCCAAAATAGTCGGCAAGAAAATCGACCATTGGGATATAGGGCTGTAGGGCAGCATTCACAATGTATATCTCCTTTTGCTTATTGGTTTCATTATACCTGCATTTCGCCCTAATAGTCAACTCGAATTCACATTACGCTTTCAAGCCCGGCTATAGATTCCGCTGCCTTCACTCCATCATGACCGAGTGCCATGCGCCAAAAGGGCCGTGAACTCTACATAGTTTTTCCTGTTTAAGATCTCATTCTGCCTCGCCTGCGGCTTTACACATTTTATAAGGATATCTGATTTGTTACGACCGCATGGAATCCATCAGGTTCAGTAAGGACGACTGCTGCGCCGCCGTCAGGCAATTCCATTTCTCCAGCATTTCACGCTGGCAAGCAGTCAAAGCCACGCTTTCCTCGCCATCTGAGAAAAACTGCGAAAGCGTGACGCCGAATGCTTCGCAGATCTTTTCCAGTGATGCGAAGGAGGGCATCATGTCCTTTTTGTACCACGAAGAGATCGTAGACTGCGGCAGACCGGAGCGCTCGGCAAGCTGATACTCTGACCAGCCGCGGGCCTCACGCTGCTTTTTAATGATTCCAAGAATGTCTGTCATGTCTCCACCGTCCGCGATTTTTCGTATATTATACTTTAAAAAATCGTTGCATTTTAATAACTATTATCGTAATATACGGTGCGACAATAATCACCAAGGGCGGAGAGAATACTTGGAAGAAAATATTCGACGCTGCGCGATTTTTGGGCAGAATGCAATTTGTTTCAAATGGGGATTCGACGAGGATGAGAAACAGTGCTGCCGTATGAAGCGGGAGCTTTTGCAGAAGATCATGGAGTTGCGGCAACAGAATGTAACGCAATTCTTTGTTGCTTGTGATTACGGCGTCGGCCTGTACGCGGCCGAGCAGATCAATGATCTGCGGAAAACGGACCCCGATTTGATGCTGTTCTGTAAGCTCCCTCACGAGGGGCAGGCAACGAAGTGGGCGCCCTATCTGCGCGAGCGGTATTTCAAAATGCTTGAGGACTGCACCCACATTGATTGTATCAGCCTGCGCGCCCAACCGGATGCGCAGTTACTGGCCTATCAGCGTATCATCGATCAGTCCGATTTAATACTGACGGTTTTTGACAGCGGGGCGTCCGCGGCAGGCCCTGCCGAGGAAAAGGCTCTTGCCTATGCGCTTGTCAGCCGCAAGCCGGTGCTCAACCTTGATCCCTACACTTTAGCAGTGAGCAGAATAGATAAGCGTGCCGATAAATGAAATTATCCCTGAGTGGTCTAAGCTGTAGGCGCTTACGAACCATCCGGAAGGATCGGCATGTAGATTGCTTTCTTTGACGAAGGCTGACCCGCTTTTCCAACAGAAAGCCGGCATAGTAATCAGATGACAAAGGGTCTATTGAAAAATAGACTCACAAAAGACGCAGGGGCAAAGGACCGGAGAAAGGTCTTTTGCCCCTGCGTTTGTTCAAACGAGTTACTATTTTGTGGAAATTATTTGTGTACGAGAGGGTGCTTATTTAATTTACTGGATTGCGTCCTTGAGAGCCTTTCCGGGCTTGAAGGTAGGTGCCTTGGACGCGGGGATGTTGATCTCGGCTCCGGTAGAGGGATTCCTGCCGATGCGGGCGGCGCGCTCTTTGACCTCGAAAGAGCCGAAACCAACCAACTGCACTTTATCGCCGGATTTCAGCGCACTCTCCGTGGCGGTGAGGAAAGCGGTCAACGCAGCCTCACAGTCTTTCTTGGAAAGACCGCTGGTCTCGGCCATTGCGGCGATCATTTCAGTCTTGTTCATGATGTGTTCTCTCCTGTTGTCATATATTTTAGTCTGGGATGTGACGGTATTATATCGAAAGTGTCAGAATTTTGCAATACGGCGTCGCAAACTCCTTCCATCAATGTCGAGACGCTGGGAGATACACTTGGCGGAGGAACCGGAACCGACAGCGTAATAGATGCTATTATAGTATGGCGGGCATGAAGAGGAGCATCGAGAAATGGAATGGATCACTGTATCGAAGGATACGGATGACTGTCCTACTCGATCGGGAATCTTGTTCAGGCAATCTCTGCCGTCTTGTGATAGGGATCCAGGAAAGGCGCGGGAGCCTTTCTGTAAGTGACAAGGCTGACGACCACCAGTGCGGCGGCGCAGGCGATAGCGCCTGGCACCGTGGGACCAAGGCCAAAGGGGGTGCCGATAAGCTTCCAACCAACGCACACCACAAAGCCCGCTGCCATGCCGGAGATAATGCCGGCCTTGGTGGCCTTCTTCCAGTACAGGGCTGCGAAGGCAGGCAGACCCGCGGCGGCGGCATAGAAGCTCCAGGCGAACATGAGGATGTTATAGGCATTCTTGATGTACAGAGCGATGACCAGTGCGCCCAGTGACAGGACGAAGGCAAACACGCGGGTCAAGCGCAGTTCCTTCTTCTCGGGGATATCGGGCTTGAAGACCTTATAAATATCGTGGACACAGGTCTGGACGGAGACGATGAGATAGCTGTCCGCCGTGGACATGATGACCGACAGGATACCCGCCAGAGCAAGACCCGTCAGGCCCACCGGCAGAATCTCAATGGCCAGGGCGGGCACCACGGCGTCGGTGGAGCCATATTGGGCGATCTTATCGGCGCTGACCAGCTGATGGGCCACCACACCCATAAACCACACCAGAGGGATGGTGAGCCCGTAGACGAAAGTACCCAGGAACAGGCCCTCTCTGGCAGCCTTTTGGCTCTTGGCGGCAAAGGCTCGCTGCCACATCTCCGCACCGGCCAAGGTAAAGACAAAGTAGGTGATGATATCACCGATGATGCTGCCGTCCACATAGGGCGTGGACAGTTCCGGGGCCAGGTTCTCCAGAAACACGGAGAGTCCGCCCAGCTTGGCAAGGGATGCCGTCGGGATCATGATGTACACGAACAGGATCAACATGACGAACTGAAACACGTCCGTATAGATGACGCCGAACAGGCCGGAGGTGGCGGTGTAGATGATGAACACCGCGCAGGCGATCAGCGCGCCCACCTCGTAGGAGATGCCGACTTCATTGCCCAGCATGTTGATGATGGTGGCGGTGGCCGTCACCTGAGAGGCCACGGTACCCATCATGGTAAAGGCGATGAGGCAGCCCAGGATCACCTTGGCGGTCTTGCCGAAGCGCTGCTCGAACAGGTCGGGGATAGAGGTGACGTTGAAGGTGGTGCCCACAGCAGAGATACGTCCAGCAAAGCCAGAGAAAATGAACATGCCCAGCAAATAGGGCAGCGCCGTCATAATGGCCTTGAAGCCGCTGGAATACGCCACACCGGCGCGACCCATCAGACCGCTGCCGCCAATGATGGTGGCGCAGACAGTGGCCATCAGCACCAGCGGGCCGAAAGAACGTCCGCCCAAATAGTAGTCGTCGGTGCTCTGTACCTTTTTCACCACCACTACACCGATGACCACCATGGCAATGAGATAGGCGGCGATGATGCCTAAGTCGATGGCATGTATTTCGTTGTGTACCATATAGAATAACTCCTTTCGTAAACCGGCCGGGGCCGGGAAAATTACGGGTTCGCGAAAAAGTGGGACACGGCCTCACGGGCCTTGACGCCGCCCACGAAGATCACCGCGTCGCCGGCGTACAGCTCGGCATAGGGACCGGGTGAGACGATGTAGGACAGGCCGCGGCGGATGGCCACGATGGTGGCACCGGTAGCCTGCCAGAACCGCAGGGCCCCAACGGTGGTGCCGCTGTGGGGCCAGTCGTCTGGAATGCGGCAGTAGTAGTTGGGCAGGGCGTCGGGCGTCTGGCTGGTCTCGTCCAAAATATCCCGGCACAGGGCCGCCATCTGACGGTTCAGATGTTCCTGACGGACCAGCAGTTCCTTGAGCTGCTGCTGTTTTCCCCGTATGTCGGTCTGATCCGCGAAGTTGTGGAGATAGCGGCGGGCATTGTCGGCGGACAGGACATAGACACCGCTCTGCTCCTTCACCTCCACTACCTTCATATCCGCCAGCAGCCGCAGGGTCCGGCGGATGGTCTCCGGGGAGACATTGTACTCCGGTGAGAGCTTGGACCGGCCAGAGAGCTTGTCTCCTTCCTTCAGCTGGCCCGAGGCGATGCGCTCTGCCAGGGATATGGCGATACGGGTATACTGCGTGAGCCCTTCATTGTCCATGAGCAGACCTCCCTCTTTTCCAATTGCCTGATTGTAGTATACCATCTGACAACTTGCGTTTCAAGTAAAGTTTTCAGATGAAAAGTATTTTCTTTTCATACCGATGATGGGCAATCAAAGTGAACGGGAAAACCTCGGGTCTCGGACCCTGGGATGAAAGCGAACACGATCCTCCCGTAAACTGAAAGAATAGTCTCGCATCCGGTTGTGCATGGTTTTGCTTTGCGGTAAAATAGGACCATATGCATATTCTGATCGACTACGGTATTATTGAGGAAGAGGTGCTGTGAAAAATGACAATCCGACTGCAACAGGTCATCCAGGCGATCGAAAAGGCGGATGACGTTTTCACGAGTTTTTGGGACACAAAGACCGGAGAGACTGTCTATCTTGCCGATTCCCTGATGACCGGCGAGACGGATGAGACCTTTGCCGCTGAGATCGAAAACGCACCGGAACGGTATCTTCGATTCCCAAGTAAGCACGAGATCCATCAGTACCGTATCATGGAGGACTTCATTGATCAGTTCTCTCCCGGAAAGGCACAGGAAGAACTTGCCTATACCATCAGGGGAAAAGGTGCGTTTCGCCGGTTCAAGCAGTCGGTGCGCTATCATGGGCTGGAACAGCGTTGGTACGACTATCTGGCGGAGACATACCGAGAGCTTGCGATCCGTTGGTGTGCGGAGAAAGGTTTGGAGTACGTAGAATGATAGAGGCTATGGGAGTATGGTCGAGCGGTCTAATCGTGTAATTGCCGTCTACGATGGCCGAGAGAAAGGCGGCACAGTGGGGACAATTCGGCTGGTGCATACAACAAAAATTTCCACAGTGATTTCTCCAGAGATTACTCACTCCTTCAACACCGTGGCAGATGGAGCGAGTGAGCCTATGCCCGCAGAGAATATTCAAAATTATCTGGATGCCCGTCACCAGTTATCCGCAGACTGGTCAAGCCAGCCTCAGGTCATGCGGAAAGCTATCGAAATTGCTGTCGAATGGGACTTTCGACAGGTCAATGGTTTCTCCATCACCAAGGACGAGTTGGAACACCGCCGCATGGCAACGCTGTCACTTATTCTTTCGTGGAATTTGTAAAAGACTACTTGACCAAAGAGAGTCTCTTTGAGGAATATCTAGATAGCAACGCAATAAAAGAATAATTTTGCATGGCCGCGAGTTGGATCATCGAGTTGGATCATGGAGTATAGTAAGAATACATTATCCTGCGAGAAAATGAATTCCTCCGCAGGTCTGCTTCCATCATCCTTCTCATAGTATTCCACCGTGTAGTCCATACATCCACCGCACTTTCTCTGTAACCCATTATATGTGATAAAACACATATTGCCAACAGAAAGAGCAATGATTTGAGAGGAATGTGCCGCTGATCGTGAACGTGCGAACACGAAAAAGCAAGTATATCCTGCTTCCAAAGCTATGGAAAAACTCCAACTATACAGGCAGACGCCGGGATGGTAGAATGAGGCTGTATTTCAGGGCGGAGTAAGTTAGGGCGGAGTAAGTTAGGGAGGAACGGCGACAGAAAGGGGGGTCATTGCGCCCTCCGCCAAACTCAAAAGAACTGGAATCAAATAAAGGACAAGAACAAAACCGTAATTGCTCATGGGAGCGATTGCGGTCTTTTTTTGTCCAGGAATCGAAAGGAGGAAGCAAATGAATGTCAGGCAGTAAGCTGATCGAGCTAAGCTACTATGACCCATCGGTACAGGTGCGGTTATCTGCCTATGCCGATACGGTGGTGCTCGATCACAATGAAAAAGGAGGCGTGATCTGTGCGATCCGCTTCGGTGGATACCCCGAAATGGTTCGGGCTATGGCGGACGCCATCTACGGCGGCGCGACCATAGAAGCCACCCAAAACGATACGGTGAGGCTGCTGCAAAGCTCTGCCAAGAGCTATCAGCGTCAGATGTCTCACGATGGCGTGTACGCCGTGGCTACGCTCATGGCCAGCGACGACGCGCAGGAGGAAAGCCGTCAACAGGACGCCGGCGAGGAGCGAACGCTTGAAAAATCAGAGCAGCCGCGAACGTGCTATATCTTCTGCCCCGAAGGAGACCGAACACGCCTTTTTGAGGAGCTGGACCACAAAACGGCAGCACCGCTCATTCCGGCGTTTCAGGAATATGTGCTTGCTGCGCTCGAAAGCCGCGGCGATCTCCGACAGCTGGAGGTCGTCTCGCAGAAGGAGCGGATCGACGCATGGGTGCTGAGATTGTCAGTGGGCGATCAGAATGTCGTGGAGGTACTGGAAGAAGGACTGAAGGCAGGTCTCATTCAGATCCCCGGCGCGGTCCCCGGTGCGCCGGACGGCTTTGATGAGGTCAGCAATGTCACAGGGTATCTCAACACCTTCGGCGTGACCGTCGCGGACCGCATCCGCAATCAGTTTATGCCGCTCTTTGATCCCGCCAGCGAGCCGCTCTCGGATGAAGTGCTGTCCATCAATGACTTCATCACGCAACGGGCCGGCTATTCCCTTTACGATGCCCAGCTCGCGGTGGCGGAGGCGGTCAAGCGGCAGCTCGACCGCAGGCAGACGGCGCTCATCATCGCGGAATGCGGGTCCGGAAAAACGAAGATCGGCTCGACCGCCCTTGGCGCGCTGCATGGATTATGGGCGGCGCAGAAAAAAGACGGCGAGGGGAAGTCCTTCGGCATCGTCATGTGTCCCTCTCATGTGACAAAGAAGTGGGTGCGTGAGATCGGGGAAACGCTTCCGGACACTTATGCCATGGTCGTGCATGGCATCACAGACCTGGACCGGCTTTATGCCCTTTATGAGCAGGGCGACAAGAGCGTGTACGCGGTCTTTTCCAAGGAACGTGCTCGGGACGGCTATATGCGATATCCTGCCGTCCGGTGGAACAAACGCTGTCGCGCGTTTCTTTGCCCGGACTGTGATGCAGTCATCGAAATGGAGATCAGCGAGGATGGAGCGCATTATACCGTACCGGCCGATCAGTTCTTCTTCCAGAAGGAGCATCGGAAAAACCATGTCTGTCCCCAATGCGGTTCCCCGCTGTGGTCGGCGGTCAATCCGGACCAGCAGATCGAGTGGGTCAAGATCGGGGAATACGGCTGGGTACACCGCTATGGCGCTGAAGCTCATCTCCGGCGGACAAAAAACGCGAACGTTTGCGACCGGCTCGCACAGATCGCGCAGGACCCGGACGGTTATTATCCGGTCCGCGGCGCACGGCGGCGTTATCCACTGAGTACCTACATCAAGAAAAAGCTGCATGGAAGGATCAGCGGCTTTCTCTGCGACGAGTTACATCAGTACAACAACGACAGCGGGCAGGGCGACGCGATGGCGGAGCTGTACGGCGCCTCCAAACTCTTTGTCGGCATGACCGCGACGCTCATCAATGGCTATTCCTCCGGAATCTTTCATCTGCTTTACCGCATCGTCCCTGGGCTTATGCTCAAGGATGGAAAGCAGTATGGCAGTCCCGGCGATTTCGACGCAGAGTACGGCGTGGTGGAAAACATCTATGAAACGAAGGACGCGGAGTATAACTCCAACCGGCGTACCAGTAAGCGAAAAACGCGCACGCGCCAGCTCCCTGGTGTTTCACCGCTGGTATTCTCCCGCTTCCTGCTGGAGTATACGGCCTTTTTATCCCTGTCGGATATGGGCAAGGAGCTGCCGAGCTACGAGGAGATCCCTGTGGCGCTGGATATGCCGGAGGACGTCGGAGAGTGCTATCAGGCTGTGCAGAATGTTCTCCAGAAGGTCCTGAAAAATGATCGGAAAGCCGCGCAGAAGATCCTCTCGGCGTATCTGAACCTGCTGACGGTCTACCCGGACCAGCCATACGATCAGCCGGAGGTCACTCATCCCATTACGGGGATGCCGATCGTAACGCCCCAAAGCTGCGGAGACTTCTCGCGCGTGTTCCCCAAGGAGGAAAAGGTGCTGGAGCTTGTGCAGCAGAAGGTGGCGAACGGTGAGCGCGTGCTGATCTACACCAGCTGGACGCGCACGGACTCGCAGCAGAAGCTATTAAAGCTGATGCAGGAGAATGGATACCGCACGGAGATCCTCGCGCCGCAGATCGCCACGGAAAAGCGTGAGGAGTGGGTGGATAAGCGAGTCAGGAACGGCTTGCAGGTCCTCATCACAAATCCGAGCTGCGTGGAGACCGGCCTGGATCTCAATGCCTTCACCACCATTATCTTCTACTCGATGGGATACAACCTCTTTACGATGCGGCAGGCATCGCGCCGGTCGTGGCGCATCAATCAGACGGCACCAAAGGTAGAAGTGTATATGCTCTATTACGCGGATACCCTGCAGGCCAAGGCGATAAAGCTGATGGCCTCAAAGCTGGCGGTCGCAGGCATCATCGAAGGAACGTTCAGCGAGGAAGGGCTTGCTGCCATGAGCGACGTCAGAGACATGACCTCGCAGATGGCTAAGGAGCTGGCCGCGGGTATCCGCGACAACGTGGAGGATATTGCCGCAGCCTTTAAGAAAATGGCGATCATCAACCCCGAACGCAAGAGACCCGCACAGCTGACCGTGAAGGAAAACGCCCTGCCGGAACCGGAGACACCATCCACCGATGAGGGTAACCGTACACGATCGGTTCAGGCCGCGACAAGCTGGGAGCTCTACGAAGGGCTGCTCGCAAGAACACAGGAAGAAAAGAAAAAGCAGAGGTCGAAGGTGGCAGAGGTGGATGAAAACCAGCTGTCGATCTTCGATTTCGCCGCATAAAGGAGGAGATCATTTGCACATAACCATCAACCGCGCCGAGCTGCTTGCAGCAGTAAAGCGTGCATCGACCATCGCGCCGCCGGACTCCCCGCTGGACGTGCTGCGCGGTGTTTTGCTGGAAACAGACAGCGCGGACGGTATGCTCACCGTCACCTCTACGAATCTCGAGGTCTCGCTGGCGGAAAAGCTGCCCTGCACCATCCATGAGGACGGCGCTCTTGTTTTCGCCGCAAAGACGCTCGGAGAAATGCTCCAGCGGCTCCCGGAGGAAACCGCAGAGCTCTGCCGAAGGGAAAACCGCGGACGTATGGTTCTTACGAGCGGCACCGCGGGCTACAGCGTGGATGTGTGGGACCTGGGGGCATTCCCAAAGCCTGACCTGCCCTTCCCCGAGGATACCGTCAAGGTCAGCGGCGTGCCTTCCATGGCGCAGCATACCGTTTTTGCTACGGCACAGGACCAGAGCAAGCCGCTGCTGCGCTGCGTGAACCTGATGTTTACCAGCACGGGTCTGCGCGCGGCAGGGAGCAACGGGAGCTGCATCGTGACCGCCAAGGGCGACGATCAGAGCACGGGAGACATCAGCCTGCTGGTCCCTGCGTCCTCTTTGGGAAAGCTCGCCGGAATGTGCGGGAACGAGGATGTATTCCGCGTCGGAACTACGGGAAAAAGCATCGTCTTTTTCAAGGAGAACTTTCTATTTAGCTCGCGCCTTATGGATGGCGGCTACATCGACACGGACTCGCTGCTGAAGACCATCACGAACCGCTTCACCGTACTCACGGACATTAAGGAAATGCGCGACGCGCTATCCTCGGTCATGTCCGTCGCTCCGGATGGGCGGGTACGGCTGGGCTTTCAAGATCAGAAGCTGCTGTTCCAATGCTCCGGCGACCTGGGCAACGCCTCCGCCGGTATCGAGGTGATCGCGCTGACAGGCACGCCTACGGGCGAATACTGGTACAGCGCACGGCAGCTTACATCCTGCCTGAAAGCGCTTGGCGGTACGATCACCCTTGGCATCGCGCAAGGCGGAATGTTGACCATCAGCACACAGGACGCCTATTACCTGCAAAATGTCATGCGCGCGCCAGCCGCGAAAAAGAAAGTAACCAAGGCGGCTAAGCCGCCCGCAGCGAAAGCGGCATGAAGGGGGGGACTGCATTTGGAGATCCCGAAGATCTGCCGCTATTGCGGCGGTGTTGTCCGTCTGGCCCCTGCTGCGGAGGTCTACGGAGCGGCAGCGGCAAGGCGTCTCGGCATCGAACGGGAGAAATTCTATCAATGCCAGAACTGCAACGCCCGCGTCGGCTGTCATAAAGGCACCACACGGCCGCTCGGTAATTTGGCCAACGAAACGCTTCGGCTGAAGCGAAAAGAAACGCATCAGATCTTTGACAGTTTCTGGCGCGAGCGAGGTATGACGCGGACGCAGGGCTATCATTGGATGGCAAAAAAGCTGCGGCTTTCCGAGCCGCTTGCCCACATCGGCGGCTTTGAGATGGATCGCTGCCAAAGGCTCATCGATCTGTGCGAAAAGGAACGAAACAAGGAGGCGGCATAGTATGTGTGAAAAGCATTACTGCACCCATTCACCGGAGACTCTTTGCTCCTGCGCCCCGGTGCAGAGCGGAGATGTGGCCCAAATCGTATTTCACATGGCAGAGAACATGGAGGACATCCGCTGGGAGTTGGACTACAAAAGTCTTGCGGACCTGAGCGGCCATCGGCTCTGCGCGGTGGGCAAATGCCGTCAGTGCGGCGGACGCCTGTGCGCCGGCCAATACCCTGTTGACGCACAGACTCCGGAGGATTTCCTTGCGGCAGTGTACCGGCAGCTCAATCAATTCCATAGACGGCTCGATGCCGCTCTCTCCCATCCGGCTTTTCGTGAAAGATTTGCGGCGATGTTCCATGAGGAAGACCGACCGTTTGTAGAGGACTGGCTGGTGCAGAGAGAAGCGAAAACCGGAGACAAAACAGAGGGGCAGAAAGCCTACACCATCGTCCACACGGCAGCCTACGCCGACCGCGGCGATTTTCCTGCCGCGGTCGCCATCGCCACCTTTTTCGATGAGTCGCTCGCCGCGGAAAGACTGCGGGAGCTGGTCGAGAAGGAAAAGGAAGAGATGAGCTTCCCTTACGATGAATCGTTTTACTGCGAGGAGTACGGCTGCCAATTTTGGGAGGCATACTGCAAGGACTATGCAGCAGGCTGGTTTATCCGCTATGAGATCCTGGAGAGTCCGCTTCACGAGGACGCAAAAGAACCCTGCGCACCGCGGGGAGAAGGAGGTATAAATGCATCTGCGAAAAGAAACCTGCTATGAGTGTGAAAAGCACCTTCGCTACATGGAGAGCAGCCCCGCCAAGCAGATGGGCGTCACCATGCACATGGGAGAGCGTTTTTGCACCGGCGGTAAACGGGCGCGCAAATTTAAGCGCAATGACCCAAAGATCCATGTGCCAAGCTGGTGCCCAAAGAGAAAGCTACCCAGCGAGCTGCGGGTCTACTGCTTCAAGAGCACGATAGACTGGATGCTGCACGAGAGGCTCTGCTATGACCTTGGCAAAGAGATCTCTCCGGAGGCACACCGATATGCTGTGCTATATGAACTGCACACGCCCTTCTCACCCATGGAGTTTGCAAGGCGATGCAATGAGGAACCGGACGCAGAAACCGTTGGAGCAGCCGTTCACCGGCATTATGTCGTTGAGATCGACGACGGGATCAGCCCCGCATTCTTCTACAAGACGAAGCGCGGTTACGAGCTGTTGGCCTTGTTTGACGCGGAGACCGCACGAAAAAACAAGATGGAGGACACGAATTGAACAATATCGAAAGACACTGCAATACCTGCAACGATTCCTTTTACGAAACCGAGCGAAATCCAAGCGGCGGGAAGAAAACGGTCCGCTTGCAGCACTGCCGCAACGCCGTCTACAACTCCCCCGCCTACACGCATGAGATGTTACTGGAGGATTGGGACAAGGGCTTCTGCCGCCTTTGGACCCCTATCACAGAGAAAGGGAAAAATGATTATGAAAAACAATTACACCATTGCCCAGCGCAATGTCCTCGTGGAAAAGTATCTTTGGTGCATTGACACCGTGATCCGAAAGAACCGTCCGCTGATGCGGGCGGCACAGCTGGAATATGACGATGTGTACCAGCAGCTTGCTCTCCGGCTCATCAAGGCGGTGGCAGGCTTTGACCCGCAGAAGGGAACGCTTCAGCAGCACATCTTCGCGCAGCTCAAGTATGAGCTACTCAACTGCAAGTCTGCCTGCCGCCTGTGCGGTCTGACCGGCGCACCCAAGGAGTATCGAAAAAGAGATATGGTCTCGCTTGATGCACTTTCAGAGAATAGCCCCTTATACGAAGGGGCAATGGCTGCGTGAGGAAAGGAGGCAGGAATGCTCTTACAGGAAAACCGCACACGTTTTTGCGTGGATGAGAAGGTATTTACCGTTGGCGGCAGGGTTATGGCAAATGACGCAAGCGAGTATGCGGGGCTTTGCGGCACGGTCGCGGAGATCCGCAGCGGCGCAGACCGCGAAACGGAGAATGATACGCCGGATATTTATTGCGATTTCGAGCCGCCTGCCTCGGAGGAAATGCTCCGCGAGCTGGAGGCACGCTTTTCAGACTTATACGGAGAGACAAAAACCATAGACGATATCAGTCTTGACTGCGTGATCATGTCTCCCGATATGCTTGAGCCGCTGGATACGCCGCCCGGGAAGCGGGAAGGTATACGCAAAGATATGGACGCTGTGGCAGACATCTTTGCCAAGGTGCTCCAAATGTCGGACGAGGATCTGCGCGCCCTGCGCGCTTTCCCGGTATCGCCTACTAAGGATGAAGCTGCATGGGAGGTCGTGACAGAGGTTTGCGGTCTCGGTGGCTGTGATATGCGTGCCTATTCGTTCAAGGATGAACGGAGCGCACGGGTGTTTGCTGCGCTGATGGAGCGCTTCGGCTGCCGCCTTCGCTATGATACGGCTTGTCCGAGCTGCTATGCCGAGTACCAAAAAGACAGATTAAAAGAAAGTGAGGACCTGTGAATGAGCCTGCGCGATAAAATGCTTGCCGTGATCGACGATGTGAACGGCAGCGTTGCCGAGCGCGAAGAGCTGGTGGAGATGATCGCCATTGCCCTGCTGACCCGCAAGAACCTATTTGTTCTGGGCGAGCCCGGTCAGGCCAAAAGCTATGCCATCAACCTTTTCCGCCAACACATCACCGGCGCGCGGCAGTTTGAACGCCTGCTCTCCAAGCAGAGCGATGAGGAACAGCTTTTCGGGCGCGTCGATCTATCCAGCCTGATCCCCGGCAGCATCCCGGACGCTGCGCTGGAGGACGATGATGTATACCAAAATCTGCGCTTCGATCTGAAGCGTGCGGTAGATGGTCTGGGGCAGAGGAAGAATGCGCCCGAAACCCTCACCATGCTGGGCAAAGCCGCAGACAAGCTGGAGACATACCGGAAGGCTGTGGCCCTGCTGCATCGCAGCGAGCCAGTCGTACAGACGGCCGGCAAGATCCCGGAGGCGGACATCGTGCTGCTCGACGAGATCTTCAAGTGCAATGACGGCGTGCTCAACTCGCTCCTGACCGCGCTCAATGAGCGAAAGTATACCAACGAGGGCCGTACATATCCCATTCCCACGATCTCCTTTTTCGCGGCGTCCAATGAAATTCCCAATTTCAGCGATCCGCAGGAGAAAATTTTGGAGGCGCTGTATGACCGCCTGGAGCTGAAGGTCGTGACGGCCAACATCGAGGACCGTGATACCCGCCTCGCCGTCTTGAAGAACAAGCAGAACGGCGCCTTTGGGCAGATCACCGCTACGATCACGCTGGAGGAGCTGGTCGAGATGCAGCGCGAGGTGGCCGCGATCCCTGTACCGGACACTGCAAACGAGCTGGCAGACGATATTCTCTGCGAGTTGCGTAAGGGCATGACGGTATCAGACCGTAAGTATCTCGGCTATTATCCCATCGCGCAGGCCAAAGCGTGGCTCTCCGGCCACGATAAGGTGGAGTCTACCGATCTGCTGGCGCTGAAAAATTACCTCTGGCGTTTGCCCACCGACCGCGAGAAGGTGGAAAATGTTCTGAACCGCTTATGCATCAATCCCATGCAGGAAAAGGTCAACGGCATCCGAGAGATGGCGCTGGACTCGCAGGAGGAGTTTACGCAGGTTTGCGGAGACGGCAGCCGCGCAGACCTTTCCCGCAAGGCGTTCATCAAGCTGCGCGGGGAGTTGATCCGGCTTTATCAAAAGCAGTGCGAGCTTCACGCTGCCGCGCAGTCGGACAGTGAGATCACTCTGGCAGACAGCTTGCTTGCCGATCTTGAGGGCATCAGCCGTAAGGCTCATGAGCAAACCGGCTTTACCTACACACCGCTCGCTGAGATCGCGGCGCTGAACTGAAAAAACAAAAGTATTTGGAGGTATCGATCATGTTAAATCGAATCGTTCTGATGGGAAGACTCACGCGCGACCCGGAGCTGCGCAAAACGCAGTCGGATACGCCGGTCTGCTCCTTTTCTCTTGCCGTTGACCGCGATTATAAGAAGGACGGCGAAAAGAAGGAAACGGACTTTATTGACATTGTTGCGTGGAGAGCAACGGCGGAATTTGTGAGCAAATTCTTCACGAAAGGCCGCATGGCCGTTGTGGAAGGCCGCCTCCAGATCCGCGATTGGACGGATAAGGAGGGCAACAAGCGCCGCAGCGCGGAGGTCATCGCCGACAATGTGTATTTTGGCGACTCCAAGCCGAAAGATGGCGGCGATGTACCCGCCTATGAGGGAGAACCCGGCGCAGGGTTCGGCGCGCCGCCCAGCGGCTTTACACCGAACTTTGGCGAAGAGAATGGCGAACTGCCATTCTAAGAAAAATGGAGAGGGAGGGCAGGCTGCCCTCCCTCCCGCACATACACATACGAAGGAGAATAAAATATGCCAAACTGTGCTATCTGTAAGAAATCTGTGACCACGGGCATCGTGCTGTGCGGACACTGCGCCAAGGGCCTCGCGCCGTACACGCTCTCGACGGACCTCGCGTGGTTCATCGACCAGTTATCCGAGGAGATCGTGCTGAACCATGCTATCTACGCCTGTGCCATGTGCGCGGTGCCGACTTGCGCCAGCCAGGTCAGCGGCATGACCTGCCGCAACGGTATCAAGGCGTGGCTGCTGAAGCGGGCGGAGCAATTCTTCCCCGCAAAGGCGGCGTGATGGAGGGGCACGATGAAAGAAAACATCTTATCCAGGCTCTTGACCGAGTGTCCCTTTTCTGAGGTATTTGAGGATATGGAGACTGTGGAGGGCTGCTCCTTTCCGGTCCCTCGGCGCAAGATCGGACACATTCGCGCCGACTACGACGGCTGGCGCTGGTACAATACCGTGTGGCCGTGCCATAAGGCGCTTGCCACACCGGAGGTTTGCACGGAGATCGACCGCGTTTACGATGCGCTGACTGCTCTGGATGCCTTAAAGGATCTTGCTGCGTTGCGCAAATTCTGCACCGATCACATGGACGCCTGTATCTCAAAGGAATATGAGGATGAGTTCAGCTTTTACTATGTGGGCGAACGCTGTAATTTCTGGATCAGGCTCATTACCCGCAGGAGAGACTACAATATGCACTTAAATGCCTACATCAAAGAGCATGATAATCAGAAATATTTTGATTATCTGGAACGGCTGCGGCAGAGCGGAGAGACAAATATGTACGGCGCTGCGCCCTATCTGCAAGCCGAGTTTCCTGAGCTTCGCTATGATCGAAACAAGGCAGGAGATATTCTCTTGGCGTGGATCAGAAACTTTGATAAGAGGGAGGACGGCACGTCATGCTGAAGCCCTATCAGACCATTGAGGATGTTTTAGCTTCTCCGTGGGCGCGGCAGCCGCAGGCAGAACGCATGGAACGGACTGACCGCGTGCTGCGCTCAACCAAGCTGGAGAATAATATCTATCATGACCTGCGCGCTGAGGACACCACCATGGACGAGATCGAGCGGAGTGCAGGGGAAAAGCTGAGATCCTTTCCCGCACTGTCGCAGGACGTATTCCAGTCGTTTTATTCCCTCATGCCCCGGCACAATGACGAGGAGGCGCTCTCTGCGTCAGCACGTAAATTCAACGCGCCGATCCTGGAGCACATTACACAGAGCGAGGAGTATCCCACGCTCAAAGAGGTGTGCGAGGGACGCGAGCTCCCGGCCTATGAAGCAGCAGCGGAATTTGTGTCTGCGGCGTCCGATGAATTAGACGAACTGATGCGTCAGCTTGGCGGGAAAAAGGACGCGCTGAGTATATTGGAAAGGCTGGAACGGGCGCAGGAAACTGCGGTACAGCGGCTCGCGGAATTGCTGGAGCAGTATGATGCCTCCCACCCGGACGATCCCTCTCTGAACAGGGACGTGATAAAAGCTGCCAATGAAGCGGAAAGCAAGCGCCGGCAGGTGGAGGCGGTCACCAAACTCATCGACAACAGCGCGATGCAAAGCAAGGAAGCTGTAGGCGGTATCCTCCATCAAGCCCTGTCTGCCGCTTCCCAAAAGGCCGAGGAGGTACAGAACATCATTGGCGCGTGGAGCGATGAACCGGGAAACCTCCAAAGAACGCCTGCTAATCTGGCCCTTTTGGAGCGTGTCCGGGCAAGTGAGAGCCTGCGGGATGTCTCCCGATACCTCGGCCGCTTCCGGGAGATATTTGCACAGGGAAAACAAAATGGGTACGCCTATGGCCGCGGTGGGAAGTATTCGCTGGAGCTGGGCAATGACCTCTCCCGTGCGCTGACCTCGGAGCTTGCTATGCTGGCCGCGCCGGAGACACTGCCGCTGTTCCTGCGGAAGTATCAGCGGAGGCAGATCAAGCAGTATTGCCGCCGTGAGCCCATCTATAAGGGCGCGGGCGATATCATCTGCTGCCTCGACGAATCCGGCTCCACCGCAGGCGAATGTGCTGCGTGGGGCAAGGCCGTTGTGCTGACGCTGCTGGAGATTGCGGAAAGCGAGGGACGCAAATTCGCCCTCGTCCACTTCTCCGGCCCGGGCAGATTTCAGACGGACCGGTTTCTTCCAAAGCAGACAACGGTGGAGGATAAGCTGCGCGCAGCTGAGACTTTTCTTGACGGCGGTACGGATTTTTGCACGCCGATGAACGAGGCCCTGCGGCTGATGCAGGAGGAAGGCTTCGACAACGCTGATATTGTGTTCATCACCGATGGTGAGTGCCTTCTGCCGGAGGAGTACATCTCAAATTTGCAGAAGGAACAGTCTGCGCGCCGCTTTACGATCACGGGTATTTTGCTGGATCAAGAGAGCAAAGGCATGGATTTCAGCCTGAAAGCCTTTTGCCAGAACATCTACCGTACCAGTGAGCTGACCGGCGACGCGGTTGTGGCGAAGGTCATAAACGACCGCATATAATTTGTTTCAATGACGAGGCGGGGCTGCAGATTGCAGTCCCGCCTTTGCTTTTTATTTAGAAATCTTTATTCTTGGCTATCCAAAACACTTAGGTTGCCATCGCATTTTTGACCCCATTCATTATTCAGGTGTGAGGCAGCTGAATAGTTTCCGTGAGCTTAATCCTTCACCGGAAGGACGAGCCGCGAGCAGTAGCGCTTTGTTTCGATCTCGCGGCCTGTGTAGGGCGCGACGATGCCTAGGATGCGCGGGGCCTCCGCGGGCGTCAGCCCACGCGCCTTCACCTCGCGGCCCAGCGTCAGCCACATCTCGTCCACGCCGGAATAGTCGCCGCAGTACAGTACCGACAGCACGCGGCATTCCGGCAGCACCACCGCGTCCTCAGGCGCGGTCTCCGGCCGCATGGGAACGCAGACGGCGTAGCGGTACGGCTCACTGCTGATATAGCCCTCCAGATAGTCCTTCCGGTCCGAGACGATAAAAAGCGGGTCGCCGGAAAGCACATGGCCCTTGCGGATGCACTCGCTGTAAAAGCCGTACATGGCGGCGAAGCGTTCCTCGTAGGTGAAACCCGTATGCCAGCGCATACAGCAGGTCACGGCAGGCAGCCGCATCATCTGTACGGAGCTGATGGGACCATCCGTCGCGCGCAGCCGCATTTCCTCTACGCTTCGCTGTAGGTCGCGCAGATGGTTTTCCAGTACCGCAAGCAGTTCGGATGCTTCGCCGCCGCGGGCAAAATAGTCCGCGATCTCCTCCGTGTCCAAGCCCATCGCCTTGAATTTCTCCACCTGCAGAATGCGCGCGACGTTGAAATTGTCGTAGTACCGCTGACCGCTCGTGGGGGAGACGTAGGCGGGCGTGAGCAGGCCCTTTTCCTCCATACGCATCAGCGTGCTGCGGGATAGGCCGCAGGCGCGCGCCGCTTCGCTGATCTGAAAGAGATTTTTTGTATCCTTTTTCACAAACTTTCCCTCCTGACCCTCTTGCGTCGTTCATGGGTGAACATACTATAATACCATTATAAGAAAACCTGCGTCGGTGTCAAGACCGGCGATCGAAACAGGCGGACAAAACGTCATCACATTACTTGCGGAGGGATCATATGGAAAGGCGGAGAGACAGAGCCGACGTAGCGCAGGACGTGTCTTTCTGGATGTCGGATATGGCTTTTTCCAGATTTAGGAGCTTTTGCGATCAGGTTCTCGGGATAAGGATCGATGAGATCCCAAGCGAGCAGAGCATCCTGATGAAGCAAAACTTCTCCGTGGTGTTCTATGCGTCGATCTTATTTTTGCTGACCAACGGATTTTATCTGGTCAAGAACGTCGTGCTGAAAACGATGATCCCGATCGACATGATACCGCTTTACATGATGGTCGCCGCGTCCCTTGCGATGCTGGCGTTTGTGACCGCTTATAAGGACTACGGCTCCCAGCTTGCAAGGTTCGGCCTGCTCGCGTTTTACACGGTGGTGATCGCCGGCGTTACCGTCTTTATGGTCTCCTGCAATTATCACAATATCGGCCTTTCCATCTCCATGTGCTACCTGTTCGTTATTATGGTCGCGCCGACCTACCAGGCGCTCGATACCGCGATCGTATGCCTTTTGATCGCCGTCAGCTGGTGGCTCCCCGGGCGGCTTCCCTATGCGGAGAACTACGATCTGTTCAAGCACTTTCTGCTGCGTTTTTCCATCGTTGCGGGCTTTATTTCGATCCGGCACATCTTTATTCGCCAATCCGCCAACGAGAGGTCCGTCAAGGAGATGAGCAACGCCTTCGTCAAGCTTGCCTACAACGACGTGATGACGGGGACGCTGAACAAAAAGGCGCTGGAGACCTATTGCGCGTTTGTCGCCGAGAAGCTGACGCCCGAACGGGTCAGCGTCATCATCTACGACGTGGACGATTTCAAATCGTACAACGATCACTATTCCCACATGAAAGGCGACGAGGCGCTGAAGCGTGTCGCCGGAAGCGTGGTCCGCGTCCTCGAACGCTCCGACCGGTATCTTTTCCGCTTCGGCGGCGAGGAATTCGTTGTTGTCCTGCCGGACGCTGCCGAGGATGAAGCCTGCCGTATCGCCGGTGAGCTGCTCGAGGCGGTACGCGCCGCCGCCATTCCGCGGAACGATCTGCCGGACAAAAGCGTCGTCACCGCCTCCTTCGGCGTCGCCTGCGGGAGCAGTAAGGAGCTGAGCGATCTTTCGGTCATTACAAAGGCGGATCAGCAGCTTTATATCTGCAAGAATGGCGGCAAGGACTGTGTGGCGACCGACGATGTCATATACCGGTCAGGGCAGGCGGCTTCGTCGTCTGCGGGGACTTCGCCGCGGGCGGGCGTCGCGCCGATGATCTGAAAGGGATTTTACTCCTTTTTGTTATGTTTTCTCCCTGTCGTTCATGGGTGAACGCGTTATAATACCATTATAAGGAAACCCGCGGCGGGGTCAAGACCGGCGGCGGGCAAAAACATTGTGGTGCAGGCCTGCACCACAGCCTTCGGGACCCCGAAGGCTGAATGATTTTGGAGAGGAGCGGAAGAACGATGAAGATCAGGAAACGAATGTTGGGCCTGACGCTGTGTCTGTGTGTACCCTGCGGGCTGCTGCCTGTTGCGGCGCAGGCTGCTGTCTATCCTTGTCGGAGTCCCTCTTGGCATCTGGGCCTATGTCTCCTCGAAAGTTCGCCCTGTAATTCTGCGAATCGTTGATCTGCTTCAAACCATACCTTCACTGGCCCTCCTAGGCATCATTATGGTCTTTCTCGGAGCCGGAAAAATCACTGTGATTACAGGCATCACACTTTACTCTCTTCTGCCCATCGTCCGCAATACCTGCCTGGGACTGCAGCAGGTCGATCCCGGCGTAAAGGAAGCCGCTCGCGGCATGGGCATGAGCAAACCATACCGCATCCTGATGGTCGAGTTCCCATTGGCGATCCCGACCGTGTTCACAGGTGTTCGCATCGCTGTTGTCAATGCCATCGGCACTGCGGTATTCGCGGCTTTTGTGGGTGGCGGAGGCCTTGGCGGCATCATCAATCGCGGTATCCGCATTCAGGGTATGCGCCTGATTCTTACAGGCACCGGCTGCCTGATGATCATTGCAGTTCTGGCGGATTCACTTTTGGGGTGGTTGGAGCGGCAGGCTCGCCGCAGCCGAGGCGGTTCTCGAAAAATGTGGATCCCTGTGGCTGGTTTGCTGGTGTGCTTTCTGCTTCTGCTGCCTTACGGAAGGACTTCCGCCGGTGATCTCTCTCTTTATGATGGGGACTATTCTGAAACACAGCTTATGCACCACATGGTCAAAATGCTGGTGGAGGAGCAAACAGGCCTCTCAGTCAACATCGGTGACCAGATGTCTCAGGTGAATAATTTCAAAGCCATGGTCGGTAGCAATCACACCTGCGACCTTATGATCTCCTATGATGGTACCCTGCTGACCACCTTCTTCGGGCAGGATGTAGACGATGTACCGGCGGGAATGTCTATCTATGAGTATGTCAATCAGGTTTCCCGACAGGACTATGGTATGACGCTGTTGGATCAACTGGGTTTCGATAACACCTATGCCATCGGTGTACCGCAGGCTCTGGCGGAAGAATACGGCCTGAACTGCATCAGTGACCTGATTCCGATCGCAGGGCAACTAACCTTCGGCGCAGAACAGGAGTTTTTTACACTGGAAGGCAGTATGAAATACGGTCCCTTCACAGAGGCTTATGGGCTGCATTTCAAAGAGGCCAAGCCTGTGGACATGGGGCTGAAGTATGCTGCCATTGAAAACGGCAGCTTTGATGTTTCTGTGGTCTATGCAACGGATGGCCTGAACCGCAAGGTGAGGTTGAAAATCCTTGAGGATGACAAGGGCTTTTTCCCAGATTACAATGGTGCCTTTTTTGTCCGTGAGGATGTACTGGAACAGTATCCGGAACTGGAGGGCATTCTGAACCGGCTTTCCGGGAAGATTCCAACGGAACAAATGGCGGAGTTGACCTATCAGGTCGATGTTCTCGGACGGGATGTGGATGAGGTCGCCCGAGAATTTTTAGATAGTCTGAATTTGTAGAGGACTGTGTAACTCGTTATTGAGCGCTTACGTTCATTGCTCGTCATTTGTTGTACACCACTGAACGCGTTATAGTGGTGGGAAGTTTCGCAACTTCCCACCACTATTGTCCCATGTCTGTCCAGCCGCCCTCAGCTTTGACGGTTACAGCGTAATTACACCTCATCATATCATTAGGCACATTATCGCAGAAGGAGGATCAGGTGGGAGCTATTGATGTTCGCGCCGATCTTGTTGACCGCGGCGGCAAGTTTCTTCTGCTCGGTGTAGTCCACCTTTCTTGATTGTGCTGTTCATTAGAATTGTTCGATAACCCTCCCGAATTGTAAATGAGAATGCCGATTCCATCGCCATTTTCATACTCTGAAGTCGGGTTATCAAACAGGTCTATTCTCTTTCCGAAAAGAGTGTGTCCACATTTGCAGGAGTCCTTTCAACAGAAAAGAGCAAAAACACCGAGATACGCGAGAATTTGCAGCCGATTCCACAACAAACGTCCGCTTTGCTTCTTAACTTATGATTTCGTCTGGTTTGTTCGAACCTCTCCCTAAGTGTCAGTTTTTCACGATATCAAAAGAGCCTACCACAGGAAGAATATATTTTTCCAGATAATCTTCTTCACCGGATCCGTCTTTGAATTTATAATGATACGCATCTATCAAAATGATGTCAGTTTCATCGACAGTGACAAAAAACTTATAGTGCCTGGCAGTCTGTCCCTTTCTTATCTCAACATCCATATAATATACGCGATAGGTGAATCCGCTCTCCGTCTTTTTGCCGTTCAAAGTTTCAACTTCATTGTACTGCGCGTTTTCATCCGACAAGGATTTGAGATAATCCTCTGCTGTCGTATTTTCAAGAAGACTGAATCTGATGTATTCTTCATTCGAACCGTCATACAGAACATTGTCCTTCAACGTCATCTGGCGATCCGCCGCCACACTTATTTCAATATTCTCAGATTGTGTTTTCTGCTTTATGGTAAAGACCGATGTTGACAGAGGATAATCCGCCGATGTGTCCAAGGTGAACCTGATCGGTGCGTTTACAAGATTCTGGTATTTATCAAGGCTTGAGTCGGTGATGTTCAGAGAAATCTCTTTCTTTCCGGTGTCGGTATTGAGAACATCCACCGTGAAAGAAAGCTGTAATTTGGTATCCCGAAGCGCGTCACTGAGCTCGGCGTGGAAGACCTCTTCGTTGTCAATGGTATATGTGCCGGAGAAGGTGTTTTCCCCTTCGCTTTCATAATATCCGATACTCCATTCCATTTTATCGGATGAAGGGTAGAAAAGCAATGAATAGAATTTTTTGTCGTCTCCATCCATGAAATAGCTGTACCAATGCGGACTTGAAAGCGAAAGAAAGTCAATCAGCTCTCCGTTCGTCATGCTTATCGGAGCATTGTTGTCGACTTCCGAAACGGCTTTTGTGGTTTCCGAATCTCTTTCGGTATCCGTCATATTATTTTCTGTCAGTGTTGCTTCTCTGCCGCTCTGATGAGATTCTTTCATGTCGGGATTTCCCATACAACCGATCTGAAGCAAAAGGCACAGGCACAGCAGAATGATCATCAATATTTTCATAAATATGACCACCTTTCCGCTACGCTTCAAGGTACAAACAAGAGATGAAACGCGTTTGTACTGTACGCAGCATGGTTAAATTTGATATAATTCACTTGAGAGAGCAGGCACACTACAGAGCACGTAGAGGTGAGTGGATACGATTGTGTTCAATCGTTCCGCATAAATATGTGTGCCGGATCCCCTTTCAAGCACAAACAAGTAGGGCTTAGAACCCTGTAAACTTATCTTTGGAGAGACAGACTACTCAATCTTTCAGTGGGTGTCCAGTCCCTGCCTGTTCCCTCAATCTTTATTTTGAGGGGATGAGCTATGCTTAAAATTGTTTACCCGATTTGCTGTGGAATGGATGTTCACAAGTCGTTTCTTGTTGCCTGCGTTGCATCCACGAATGAGTGCGGCGTAACGACTTACAAGAGTCGGCGTTTTTCCACCTTCACAAAGGACTTGAGATTGTGCGCAGATTGGCTTAGTGCCAACAACTGTAAAGATGTCTGCATGGAGTCCACCGGCATATACTGGATTCCCATTTACAACATCCTTGAGGCATCTTGCAAAATTGTCCTTGCACACCCAAAATATGTGAAGGCTATTCGCGGCAAGAAAACCGACAAGAAAGATGCCAAATGGATTGCGGACATTTTTAAGCACGACCTTGTTAGTGGTAGTTTTATTCCTCCGGCAGATATCCGACAACTTCGGGATTTGGTTCGCTACCGTTGGAAGCTCAATAACTTTATTGTTGGAGAAAAGAACCGCGCACAGAATTGCCTTACTGTTTCCAACTACAAACTGGATGATGTTTTCTCAGATGTCTTTGGCAAGGCTGCCACCCAAATCACTTCTTACCTGCTGGAACATCTAAACGAGCCTCTGTCGGATGTTTCTAATTTTCGTACAAAAGGGATGAAAGCTACCGACGCGGAAATCCGCGATGCTGCTGACGGAAACATCTGCGCAGAGCAAGCAGAAAAATACACTTCTCAACTCAGTCTTGTTATGTCGGTGCCGGGTATCCAGACCTTTTCCGCTATCTCTGTGATTGCTGAAATTGGTGTACATATGTCCGTGTTTCCCTCCTCGAAGCATTTATGCTCCTGGGCTGGGCTTACTCCGCAGAACAATGAGAGTGCCGGGAAGAAAAAGACTACCAGAATTTCAAGAGCAGGCGCTTACATTAAGCCTTTGCTGGTTCAATGTGCTCTGTGCGCGATTCGCGCCAAGCGCAACCCGGAAATCCGCAATCGGTATCTTTCTATTAAAAAGCGCAGAGGTCACAAGAAAGCTATTATCGCTATTGCACGAATGCTGCTGACTGCCATCTACAACATTTTGAAGAAGAACGAGCCTTACAATGCTGAGCTTTCCCACAAAGTAGATGTTCCTCCGGCTCACCGTTCTGTTACGATAGAGGAAGCAGTTTTTATCCTGCAACGGCAAGGGTATCTTATTACGCCCTGCACTTCTTAATTTAATAGAGTTGCTCCCTTACGGGGGCTGGCTTTTCTGCGCCCTTTTTTCAAGGCTGCTTACTGTAGGTTGTTTCAAACTTCTCCTTTGGAGGTAACCGTCAAACCTAACCGCGCATAGGCACACATGAGACAATAGTAGCGGAACGTTGCGAGTGGTCACTGGATCTCCAACACTTACCAGTGGCTTTGAATTGAAGTGCATATACAAGTGTCTGATATACGCACCTGTGGTGATCGCTGTCGTGTTGGGATTGCTCGAATTTATCCAGACACTGTTCCCAAAGTCGGCGTGTTTCTCATAGACCTTGACAACTGTTTCGGCGCAGATCGGATAAATTGGATCGCCAGGAGCATTTCTCTGATCGGAGCATTGGTAATACGAATCCCTGTCTATTCCGTAGTGCGGAGTGGATGGATTGTAGCCGCGAGACCCTGTTTTTTTGTAGCAAGGCCAAATAAATGGTGTCACAGTTGAGTCTTGCCTTGACGGAAGATATCTACCGTGTCCAGAGTACGTGTTGGCGGTATGGGAAGTCTTTATCTTCCATATCTGTTCAGGGCTTCCGGTGTAGGGCTTCCACGTAACCCTTGCCGATGTAGATGTCAAATTCGTCGGTGCGGTTAACGTGTATACACTCTTCCCATGAGCAGTCAGGTAGATATAGTAGCAATCAGACACTCCCTCGCTACATGCTTCGATTGAGACCTGAGAGTCATTATCATTGTTCAAAAGCGTGTAAAGTGTACATGGATTATCGCCAGAGCGATAAACGTTCAACCCCAAGGACGTGTTGCCGTTCATGGCGATTCTTTGCTTGTTGTTTACAGTGACCAGTTTGAACTTTTGGTCATCGGATGCAGCATCATACAGTGAAAACTGTTGATCGACTGCATATGCACCACTTCCGTATCTGTTCAATGGAAGACCTGCTCCATAATGAGAGATCAAATAGAAAGCGGTTGTTAATTTTCTCCATCTGTATAAATTATTTCTCCAGTATCAATTTTTATTTTACAAGGAGCATATTTTTTGTGGTCCGAATGAACTGTATATATGTATTCTCCATTAACGGTAAATAAAGCTCCTCTTTTCTGCCCGTGTCCTGTATATCCTGGAACGGTAATTTTATTTTCCCCTTTTATAATATCCATATTATTTTGTGCCGGCCCTGCCATATACCAAAGGTCGATATAAGAATATATTCTTATATCGTCTTTTTTGTAATATGTTTTTGCATAGGGCGCACTTGCCGACAAGCTATAATCTTCTCTTATTTCAAAAAACGCATCCCCCTCTGAATAGTAATAAAAACTATCTGTATACAATTCAATTCCCGTTATACTATCAGAATATTTTTTCCCATAAAAGTAATCCCATTTCATATAATCATAAACCACTTTCCATGTCAAAGGAAGATAAACTATATTTTTATAAAAAAGAGCCGGATATTCTTCATCATTATAATTGTTATCTTGTATATTGACAATAAATGGAGACACTTCCATATTTATTGTATTTTTTGTATTTTTTTCAGAAGATTGGTCTCTCAAATATTCTGTTGGTTTTTCAGAATCCCTTTTTTCTACAGACAAGATATTTTTATCAAATTGCACCTCCAGTCCTAACAAGATGCAATTATAGTATGTGAGGGGAATATAAGTCATATTTTTATACACAACCATTGGGTATTCACATAACATCATATCGTTAGCATTATAGTCATCAACATTATATTCTTCGTAATTTATAGTTACAGGAAAATCCACAATTTCTGTAACTATATTTTCTTTTGCCATTACAACAGTCGAATTTCCAACGTTTATTATTATACTAAGCGTTATAATCAAAAACATTATTTTCTTATACATTTAAAATACCCCCCCTTTTATTAGAAAGGAGCTGACTCTGGGAGAGCCAGCTCCTCCTGTTTGCTATTACTGCGGTCTACAGTCTATGCTGAAAACATTTACATTTCCGTTCGTAGGAACACCTCCATAGCGAAGTTTGCTCCAATCTGGCATTGAGCCGGTATCCTGTCTATCCATAATGGGTTGAGTTCCCGTTGTGGTTGTGCTGTATGAGTCCAAACTAAACTGAGTAGATGAACCTGAATGCCTCAACATTTTTATATAGACTATACTGTACAGACACTCGAGCATCACCTTATCTTTCGCACGATCTCTCCGCCTGCGAAAAGCCTTTACCTGCAATACTGTGTGCTAATTATATGCAAGTTCACTTATTCGTTAATAATAAGCCCTAATGTAACAGCATAAGGATTCAGACATCTATCTGCCGGATACATGCTTCGGACAGCGCTGTTCTTTTTGCGATTTCCGTAATAATTTCCTGATCGTAGTAAGCAATTTGCAGTTCTTCTGCGATTCTTCGTCCTATCTCCCGTCCTCCGCTGCCGAATTCACGACCCACAGTGATAATCCGCCTCATTCTGCACTCCTCTCTAGTTTTGGGGTGATTCTTCCCTAAAACATATACAATAGATGAGCTGCAAGTCCGCAGGTTATTTCATATTGTCATTTCATTTCAGAACGGAAAAGCCATAGCTGTTGGCCAGTGCGTCGATTTTCTGTCCGGCTCTGCACAGCGGGCAATCAGGCACAAGGCTTGTCATATAGCCGGGGATGTCCTCGGGGGAGAAGATGCTCATCACCGGCACCTCGTCCACCTTTGCAATCGCGCTGAATACTGCGGCGATCCCCTGCAGGCTTCCGCCGTAATACTCAATGCACTCCATCGCACGGCGCGCCGTTTTACCGGAGTTTACGGTGGAGATCAGAAGCAGCACGTTTTTACCGGAAACCATGCCCGTCAGATTGTCGCGGAAGATGAGCTGGCCGTTGGAGTCATATTCGGGCGTGACGACGTAGACGTTCCTGCCGGAGTTCACAGAAAAGCGGTCGTTCTTGGCGAGCCTCCCTGCGAGGAACGTGCCGATGACCTCGCTGCCGTCCATACAGACGATCGTGTCGATCTGCTTCTCATAGATGTAGTGCTGCACAAGGATACCGGCCGCATCAGCCGCCATGCCGTACTCATGCTTCATGCGGGTTATGTCAAGGTAGTGGCTGTTGTGGGAGTGGCGGGTCGCAAAATGTCCGCGAAACGCGGAGATTTCCAGATTTAGATTGTCTCTGGATTTGATACGCATGGAACTCATCATCATTCCTCCTCACTTAATATTCATAGTGCCTGTAGGGATGATCTGGATGTGCGTGTTGGGATGTTCTCCTGCTATTTATGCCTGATGTCATTGCGCTGTGGCCGGCCTTTCTTTTACCCTCATTACAGTTACATCCAATAGCGTGCCAATGCACGGCCGCTCTCTGGAATACCCTCGACTCCCTCCGGATCCAGTTCCCAGCGTCCCTTACCAAGCAGCTGAGCGGCGACCGCCGCGAAGTGCAGCAGGGCAATGCCGGCGTCGAGACCGGCATCCGTGCCGTCGGTATAGGGGTCGGATATCTGCACGAAGATAATCTCATGATCTCTTACCAGAAAGCCGTAGGGCTGACGGTTGAGATAGCTCGGTGCGAGGGATACGGCGTAAAACGCCTGCCAGAGCATATCGTCGTAGAAGCCCAGCATCTCGTCAAGCCCCTCCTTATTGCCCCAGGTATCTACATTGACCAGTTCCCTGACACCCTTTTTCGGTGCAAAGTACTGCCGCTCGACGGTCACATCGACCGTTGACATATTCAGAATATTCAGTCGCAGTTTTTTCTGCGTCTTTTCCCCATAGCCAAAGGCGACGATGGCGGCAACTTCCAGCGGTGTGGTCAGTCCAAGCGCAGCTTTGATACGTGCGCTGTCAGTGAAAGTCAGCCAGCAGCTGTCGATGTCAAGCTCGGTGAGTTTGAGCACCAGTTCCTCCATCATGTAGCCCGCGTTTTCCTCCGCGTGGATATGCGGGGCGCTGAGGAGCATCAGATAGTGCGGCGCGCCGATGAGGAACTGCTGGTACCCGGCCGCGCCCTCGAGTGCGCTCTGCGCGTCCGCATCAAGAATTACAAGCTCTGTTGCAAGCTCCGGAATCAGACGGCGGCAGTTTCTTTCATAGTGCGTGCGCAGCTCGGCAAGCGTTGCGTCCGACACCTCTTTGCTGCGGAAGGCCCGCACGGATCTGCGGTTTTGAATCATGGCGATGTAATTCATAAAACACTCCTTTCTCTTTCACAATGCGGTTCCAAATACTTATTTCTGTCGGACAAACTTGTCCGCCGTGGCGCGGCAGATGGGACAGATGAAGTCATCGCGTAATGTTTCGCTCTCGTGGATGTACCCGCAGACACTGCATTTGAAGCCGCCGCCGACCATTTCGCGGTACACCGTGGCGGTGGGTGGTACAGCCTTGCCCCGCGCGGCGTAGGCGTTGAGCGTCAGCACCTCGCCGCTGCCGAACACCTCTGCCTCCGTCGCCTGCCCGACATAGAGCGTGTAGCTTCCGATCTCCAGCCGGTCAATTACACGGCAGGATACCCGGGAGACCATACTGTCGGTAAGGTAGGGGTTTCCGGCCTCATCGCGTCTGACCTCGTATGGGGAAAACTTATCCGCGACACGGCCAGAGCGGTAGCCGAAATCGTTGATGAGCGCCGCGGGCGCATCGTGGGCGAGCAGCGTTACGCAGAAGCTGCCCGCCTGCTCGACCGCTGCGGCGGTCACATTCTCGCGATTGACGGCAATGGTAAACTTTGCAGGGAAGCTGCTGGTCACCTGATGGAATGAATTGATAATGCAGCCGCTGTCTTTTCCGTCAGCGCGGGCACTGAGCAGGCACAGCGCGTAGTCCATCTTTTGGTAAGCTTTCTTGTCGATCATGGCGTTGTCCTCCTGTCGTATTTGGCCTTGCCGTTATTTAATAGTAGTATATCAGAACTCTGTAAAACCAACTGTTGCATTTGCAACATCGTTGTCCCCGGCGGAAGCAATATTGGCAAGGGTGCTCCCCGCGCTTTTTCCCTGCCCTTGCGTTGATACAAAAAGCCGCACAGCCCCTACGAACTCTGCCTGTTCTCAGGCAGAGCGAACGGCGCTGCACGGCTCAATGTTTATTTGCGGTGAAATGGATTGCTCATTGCAGGCCGGTCACCATTCGCTGTTTTTGATCGGTCCGTTCTGAAAACAGGAGCATCGTCCTGCTCTCAAATGTAAGGGCTTTCCTTCAACACGGGGGTTACTTTTTCCAGAGACTGTGGAGGTTGCAGTAGGCATAGGCCGCCTCCACCTCGTCTCCCTTGCACAGGGCGAAGCAGGCTTCCGGCTTCTCGCCGGGATGCAGCTCCTTGCGCTGGTTGCCCTGCTTCGTCTGGATGGAGATCCATTCGATGTAGTGCTCCGGCAGCATGGGATGCTCCGCCTCGCCCACCTTGACATGAACGGTGCTCCCCTCGACGGTATAGACGGGGACATGCTTTTCCACCGAAGCGTCGGTGGTGCCGGGGATTAGCTCGTGCATCTTCTCGCCGCAGCAGACCACGGGCACACCCGTGTCCTTCACCATGGCGATGAGGTTTCCGCAATGCTTACAAATAAAAAATCTCTGTTTCATGGTGATCTCCTTTCTTCGTCCGTTGATTTTAGTCCAGCACCAGCGTGGGCGCGGCATAGGTTCTCGCTTTCAGCTCGCTGTTGAGCATATAGAGCCCCTTACTGTCCCCGCCGAAAAGCTCCATTTTGGTGATGAGGTCGGAGGCGTTCTTCTCCTCCTCGCCCTGCTCCTTGATGAACCAGTCCAGTGTCTGCATGGTGCGGAAGTCCCGAACCTCATAGGCGGCAGCGTAGATCGCGTCGATGCTGGCCGTGACATACTTCTCATGCTCCAGCGCCTTTTTCAGCGGAGTCATGTGATCCCCACGCTCCCACTCCGGCTTGGCCACCGCCTCGAAGGTGACCGCCTCGTTGTTGTTTTGCATATACTGATAGAACAGCAGCGCGTGGTCGCGCTCCTCCTGCGCCTGCACCTTATACCAGTTTTCAAATCCGTCCAGACCCACCTGCGCATAGTAGTTGGCGAAGTCCAGATAAAGGTACGCCGAATAGAATTCCTTGTTGATCTGCTCGTTAATGAGCTTTGCCACCGTCTGATTCATGTCCTGATCCTCACTTTTATAAAAATGTTATTTTCAAAAGCTGGGAAACATTTCACAAGACCTGCATTTCATATGCGCTATTTATAGTCGGATGCCGAAGCCTGATCTCACTTTTATTGTAGTGTAGTTGTCATTTGTTGTCAATTCCGTTTTTTCAAGGCTTTTGTGTCACTTTTCACTTGTGATCCCATGAAATCTGATATAGGAAACCTTCAGCCATACAGCGTTCTCATAAAAAGCGTGATTCAGCAGGTGGGGTGTTGCTGAGCACAGCATCCTCACCGCGCCGGCTCAGCTCTTTCCGGTGGGAACATCATCCTCCAACACCTGCACCGCGCATTTCATTGCGCTGGCATAGCCAAAGTACCGGATCTGCACCTGATTGGTTCGAACCACATTGATGATTTTGTAAAAGCTGCGATGAGAGAGCGCGTTTGGTTGAATCCAGACCACATCCGCCGCCTTGATCATATCCGCGTTGGGTCTCTGCTCACGGTTGATAAAGGTGACGTTGGGAAGAAGCGGGCGAATCGCCTTGCGCCAGGAGTCATGGCCGCCGAAGGCAACGACTCTTTTTCGCGTGGAATAAGGAAATCTCAGTTCTGCCGCTTTATCCGGTTCCGGTCCCCCCATTTCAACGGCATTGGCCTGCGTAAAAACCAGCTCCCGGACGATGTATGCTAATAGCGAGGACTTTCAAGTCCTCGCTATTACAACGATGGTCAGCTCATTTGTGGCAGAATGGAATGACCCAAATATGAAATTACATCACGAATGGAAGGTGGTGCCATCGCGTCCACTGTCTATGCGTTCGCGGCAATCGAACGGCAAAGCGCGGGGACAGCTTCTGAAATCCAAACTCAATATATCAGAACGGGCAGCACCTGTCAACTTCGGCAGTATAAAAAGTGCTGCTCGTTTCACTTTGCTTCAGGGCATTTCAGGACTATCCACAAGGGATACGCTGAACTCCTGCGCGGTCGCGCCCTCCGGCAGCAGCTTTGCCATGACCACAAGCCGCTGATTGCCGCTGTTGGTCTTGTCATACTTTCGGCAGCAGGTGGAGAGGGTCAGGACGGTATCTTCCTCGGAGAAGGTCACGCCGTCAAAATCCAGCCAGTTTTTCCGTGCAATCGTCTCAAAGAAGCTGGTCAGATCATCTCCCGTGGGATCAGGCGCAATATAGTCAAAGCCAATATCCGTGACGAATAGCGCGGTGATCTGGAAAATCATGTCCTCGCCATCCACAGAGAGATAGATATACGGATGCTCCTTTACAAAGTCTGCGTCCATATAACGGTAGAGCTTGGTGAACCGCACACCGTCCGGGTCGCAGTTGCTGGCGGAGTGGCCGAAAATGGTGGTGTTTTTGTCCAGCTTATCCCTGCCGCCGATTTCGTTTTCACAATGGGCATAATAGCAGCCCCACATGGCGTACTCGCCGTTTTCATCCAGCTTCAGGTAATAGCCGTTGTCCTCCGCCTGCATCACAGGATCGTCCACCTCCGCACCGGGAATATACAGCCATGCCACGGTGTCGGGATTCTTCGCTCTGGCTTCCGCCAACTCTGCCTGCCTGTCCACCGAGGGGATAACTTCGCCCGCGGGAGTCGCTGATGGCTGAGGTGCAGATGCGCCGGAAGGCGTTCTGCCGGGAATGTCGATAGGCTCCGTCTCTTTCTGATAGCAGCCCATGACTGCCGTGGTCATGGCAAAGAGAAGGACGGCCATGCAGATGATCGGACGAATGATTCTTGTGATTCTTTTCATAATGCTGTCTCCTTGCCGCGCTGGGATAGCGGCGCAGCTCAAAATGTCATTGATTTGTTTCTTGTAGAGAAAAGAGAACAGCGCAACTTCGGGGCGAGATGCCCGTCCGCTGCGCTGTCCGATGTCCGCTTATGGGGTCATGTCAGCGGCTTTGATGTTTAGCCGTATGTCAGCCGGTCACTTCTTGCAGCGCCAGAGGAAGGTCACGATCTGACTGCGAGTGCAGTCGTTGTCGGAGCCAAACAGTCCGCCGCCGATGCCGGTGGTGATGCCCTTCTTCGCTGCCCATGCCACTGCGTCTGCATAGAAGGCCGTGGTGGAAACATCGCTGAACTCGGCGCTGCCGCTGACTGCGGGGCTGTCGGAGGCACGATAGAGGAAGGTCACGCTCTGCGCACGGGTGCAGATAGCGTTGGGGCTGAACTTGCCCTCGCCTGTGCCGCTGGTAATGCCGTTTTCGACAGCCCATGCAACAGCCTTGGCATAGAAGGCGTCAGCGGGAACATCCGTGAAGCTGCTCATGCTCTTGGGGGCGGGAGAACCGGCCGCACGCCATAGGAAGGTGACGATCTGCGCGCGGGTGCAGGGATCGTCGGGAGCGAACATATTACTGCTCACGCCGTTGGTAATGCCGTTTTCCACTGCCCAATCCACAGCGTCCTCATAATAGCTGCCGGTGGCTACATCCACAAACACGCCGGTCTGGGGGTTGCCGTTGGCCTTCATAAAGATGACCTCGATGGTATGGGTTCTTCTGACATTCTCAAAGGTGTAGGACTTTACCGCGCCGATGCTCTTGCCGTCGATCTTGACGTCGGAGACGGTATAGCCCTGATCTGGGGTGATGGTGAAAGTCTGATCTTTGCCTCCGCGGACGCTAACATTGCCACTCGGCGAGATAGCCCCGCCCGTCCCTGCTGTCGCCTTGATGGTGTAATAGCTGTAATTGCTGCCGGAAGATTGCCGCTTGGGAATCACCGTCTCGGCTTGGGTAATTTCTTTCGTGGCGGCGTTGTCGGAAAAATACTTGCCGCAGGCTTCGCAGTACCAATACTCAATGTTGCCTTCCGCTGCAGCGGTAGCGGCCTTTGCGTCAATGTGTTTCAGGTCGGTGTGGTTGTTCGGGTCAAGGCTGCCGTAGCTTTCTTTGCAAATCTCACAGACCGCCTTATCCTTGCAGGTTGCTTTGCCGCCGGAGCAGTTTTGTGTTTCCACGGCGTTGCAGGTGCAGCGGCGGCTGTGGGTGCCGTCGTCATTCGATGTCCACACACTCCAATCGTGGGTATGTTTGTCACCGGTCTGGGTCTTGAACACCGGCAGGGTCTTACCCGCTGCGGCCAGATACTGGCACTGGCTGTTCCATGGGTGTTCGCTGTCAGCGCGGCCATTGATGAGCAGCGCCAGCACCGTGCCGTTGCCAAGCTGCGCGGCAGTCTTGGAGCCGGTGGCTTCATCCACTGTGCCGCCATCGGGCCAGACAGCCTTTTCAGCTGTGGAATCCAGATAATAGCAGTTTGCTACGGTGCCCTTGGTTATGCCGACAACACCGCCGATATAGCTTGTTCCTTTCCCTGTCGTCGACTTCAGCGTGCCTACGCTGTAGCAGTTGGATACGGTGGTGTCGGAATAGTAGATTTTGCCCATGATACCGCCTACCATGGCGATATAGCTATCGCTGTTGCCGGTATACTCGACCGTTACTGCGCCCACATTGTAGCAGTCAGATACGGTATTGTGCGCAGAGAGGTCTTTGCCCGCAATACCACCGGCGGTGCCCTCTCTCAGTTTGTCGCCGGTAACATTGATCTCGCCAGTGTTGTAACAGTTTATGACGGTCGCATTTCCATACAGGATGCCTACAATACCGGCAGCCACACTGCCGACGTTGTTGCTGCCTCTCGCCTCGACAACGCCGGTATTGACGCAGCCCGCAATGGTGGTGTCTGCGGCACTCCCTACGATACCACCAACGTACAGGAAGCTGCCGCTGTCGGCGCCGTATTCACTTACAACATGGCAGTCATTCCGGCAATTCTCAATGGTTGAGTTCGCGCTGGCATCGCCCGCGATACCGCTGACAAAGTCGCAGCCCTGTACATAGCCATCTACCGTCAGGTTCCGGACGGCAGCGCCCTTCAGACCACCAAACAGGCCGACGGCGACGTCGGGCAAATTGACGACATACAGACCCTTAATGGCATAATGCTTTCCGTCAAAGGTGCCGGTATAGGGGGTCTTATTGCTGTCGTTCGTATACTTGCCGATGGGCGTCCATTCCTCCGGATTCGTGCCGATGAGGCCGGTGGTGGGGGTATAATACCCGTTCGCGTCAAATGTACCGTCGTTGAGAACGACGTCGTTCGTCAGCACAGCGCACGCGCCACGGTTCTGCGTCTGGCCGTTGGAGCCATTGACAATATCCCGGAACCGCTTCAACTGGTCGGCGGTGCCGATCTGATAGGGGTCGTTCTTCGTACCGCTACCGGTCATCGGGGTGTTAAATGTGCCGCCGGTGATGGTACCGCTGCCGGAGACTGTGCTGTTAAAAACGCCGCCGGTGATGGTACCGTTGTTGATGACCTCGCCGTTGAATGTGCCGCTTTTGATGGTGCTGCCGGGGGTAACGGTCACTTTGCCATTGAACACAGTCTCGCCGGAGCCTGTAATGGTACAGGGACCCTCTGTTGTATCTCCCAGCACGATGTCGCCGTCAACCGAGCCGCCGTTGGCGTAAAGAATCCCATAGCCAGCTACCTGAGAGCCGGTGATGTATAGTCCGCTTCCGTTTGCCGCAGTACAGCCGACAATGCGCGCACTGCCCTCCAAGGTGATCTCCCTCACATAAAAGGCGCGCACACCGCCGCCATAGGCTTCGCCGGAACTATCGGAACTAACCGCCCTGCAATTTTGAATCACGGCGTTGCCCGACAGGGTGAGCGACGTACCGTTTGCGAGAAGGACACCCCCGCCGTTGGAAGATTTGGAAGAGTTGGAGATTGCCTTACAGTCTTCGATTTTTGCCTCATTAGACATCACAAAGCTGCTGCTGCTGCTGACATATACGCCGCCGCCGTTGGAAGAATTGGAAGAGGTGGAGATTGCCTGACAGCCTTCGATTTTTGCCTCATTGGACATCACAAAGCTGCTGCTGCCGTTGACATATACGCCTCCGCCGCAAACAAATTGGGTCGCGCTTTCGGCGGTGCAGCTGCGAATGACCGCCTTACCTGACATTTGGAACGTGCCGGAAGCACGAACACCGCCGCCGATGATGGAGACGACGCATCCGGCGATGCTGCCGCCGGACATAGAGAACTGACCCGATTCACCATCAATATGTACACCGCCGCCGTACGTCGCGGAGCAGCCGATAATATTGCCGCCGGTCATGGTCAACTGCCCGCCGGATGCGATATACACACCGCCGCCATAATAGTAGTAGGAGGAGCCATATAGCAGAATCGGATAGCCCGTGCCGCCGGTGATAACGCCGCCGGAAACGGTTTTACTGCCGTTTTCATCCGATACCCACAGGCCGTTGGTGCCGGGCGTGAACTTGTGCTCGGCGGTGGTGTTGCTGTCGGTCAGCGTCAGATTGCCGCTGCCCTCGACCACAATCACGCTGCCCTCGTTTGCGCTCACATATTTGAGCACATACCCGTTCAAATCCAGCGTCACGGCGCGGTTGACGGTCAGGGAAGTGCTGATGCTAATGTCCGCCGCCAGCTTGACGGTGTTGACACTAGAATCAGCAATCGCCGCATTCAGGTCATCCGCGTTGCTGACTTCTGTTGCCGTCTCGCTCCCGCCAATCAACCCCGTCAAGGCTGTCTCCGGCTGGGGGTCGGACACTTTCCCCTCCGGCTGCACTGCCGCATCGTCTGCGGGCTTGATGTATTTTGCGCAATTCTCCGCCGAAGCACCCTCTGCGCCGCAGACAGAGCACTCTGCGTTCATTGTTTCCACCGCACAAGCCGTTTCACAGGTGCATACAGGCGGGGTTTCCGTGCTTTCCTCCGCAAAAGCCGTTGTTGGCAGCAGTGTCAGCACCATACAGCACATAAGCAGGATGCTGAGCAGTCGTTTTTTCATGGTCATTCCTCGCTTTCTTCTCGCGCCGTCCCGTCCCCCGTGGGAAGCGCGTTTTGGAGCAAGAGGGGATTGCATCGGGATATATCCCGATGCAAGGGAGTACTCCCTTGCAATACATATTGGCTTCTATTTTTGCGCTGGCAGCGTGATCCCCGCGAGGGAAAACTCAAAGCGCATCGCCAGCGCACGGAACAGCGCCTGCATCACCTGTTCGGAGATCGTGCGGATATCCATCCCTTCCACGAACCGGATTGCCTGTTCCGTTTCCTCCTTCGGGACGTTGTACGCCCGCAGACTCATGGTGAGAAACAGCCGCAGCTTCTTTTCCAGCGTCAGCTCCTCGTCGCAGGGGTGGGTCATGTAGCCGCGCATGATGCTGGCTGAGCCGATCTCCATGTCATAAAAATCGCGAGCAGTCAGCTCCGGCTGATACGGACCGAAGATCTGATACAGCTCCTTCGCCGTTTCCCGGAAGATAAATTCAGACGCTTCCTTCTGCGTGTAGGCTTCAATGTAGATCTCCCGCAGGTTTTCGTTCAGCTCAGTCAGCGTCATCTGGATCGCCGTTTCGACCGCGTAGACATAGATCGGCGGCAGCTTCGCACCCGCCGCGCTTCGCGCCATAGCGAACTGGTTTTCAAACATGAACTCCACCAGCTCCGTCAATACGCCGTCCTTGGCGCGAAAAATGTTCTGGAACTGGCTGAAAGACACACCGGCCTTTTCGTTGATTTCCGCCAGCGTGGTCTGCTTGTAGCCCTTTTCCAAAAACAGCTTCACGCAAACGGTCAGAATCCGCTTCTTCGTGGGCAAACTTGCGCTTGTGATGGCTATGAGGATCACTTCCTTTCTCTTGTGGTGTAAACACCATTAGTATAGCATATCGCAGAACCAAACGCAACAGGAACAAGTAACTTGTGCGCTGCTTTTTTATGAACGCTTTGCAATGCAGACCGTTCTTTTTTCGTCCTGCAAAACAATTTTCCGAAAATCTGGCCAAAAAGCGCTTTTGAAATTGTAGTAAGGGTAGGGAGAAAGAAAAACACTCTGGTCGAATGTTGCTAATGGTAACACCAATGTTACCGTTGGCATGTCGCAATCCCATCGCTGATGCGATACCGTAAAAGCAGAAAGAGTTGCAGCGACGAACGGCGGGCGGCGGCAGCTTGTTCACAAAATGTTTACAAATACACCCCTGCTTTTTGCTGAAAAAATGTCCGTTGTAAAGTGAAGGGAGGTTAGGAGCAGCAGAGAGCAAGATTCTACCGAGGTGCCAGATTTCGCATTTCGCTCATTCTGTCCCATCGGAATCTTGTTGGGGAGTGCCTTCCCCAAACCCTGCTATACGCAGCCTGACGGCTGCGGCAACCTCGCCCAGCGACAGAGCTTTGCAAGCTCTATCGCTGCGCAAGGTTTTGAAAATCACCTGAGCTGAAACCGGCTCCCGCAGAAAAAATTTTCTCACCGGCATACTCAACAAACGGCAGATTTCTGTCCGTTGAAAAGTAGAAAGGAAAAATTTCTTGAAGCTGCACCCCCTAATTCGCAAAAAATTTGTCCGTTGTAAAGTGAACGGGCAAAGCATTGGGACAAAACCGGGTACTGATTCACTTGGTAACCTGCAACACCAGATGCCCGATAGATGAGTGTTGACTGCATTAGCTTTTTCAATGCCCATGCTGTGATTCTTGGTCCAAGGCCGGTAGAAATCGCCGCTCCGGCATGATATGATAAATCTGAAAAAGATTTTCCTGTCCACGCAATGAACAGCGATTTTTGTTGTCTATATTAAGTGAAAGGCCTTTACACGGAAAGAAGGGAGGGCAAAATGAAAGACCACGAGATCATAGAATTGTACTGGGCGCGTAACGAGAGCGCGATTGCCGCCACCGCAGAAAAGTACGGGAACTACTGCCACACGATTGCATATAACATCCTGCGCAGCAAAGAGGATGCAGAGGAATGTGCCAACGACACCTATCTGGGGGCGTGGAACTCGATCCCGCCGCAGCGTCCGAACCGCTTGTCGATCTACTTAGGGAAAATCACGCGCAACCTCGCTCTGAACCGTTATAAGCGGTATACTGCCGAAAAACGCGGACACGGACAAGTAGTCCTCGCGCTGTCTGAGTTGGAAGCCTGCGTTCCTTCGGAAACGACTGTGGAGCAGACCATCGAAGAAAATGAGTTGGCTGCCGCCATTGACCGCTTCCTGTATGCAAAGCCCAAGCTGAACCGTAACATTTTTGTCCGCAGATACTATCATCTCTACGCAATACGGGATATTGCGGACGCATACGGAA
>CDYU01013044.1_pt1 | contig 54245 bp, 56 predicted proteins | sample 480701 | NCBI WGS metagenome assembly CDYU01 (sample SAMEA3182105, study PRJEB8094) | gut metagenome | biome: human; feature: gut; material: Stool; isolation source: human stools | place: Canada | collected 2013-02-26 | reverse complement strand
TATACAGTCATCTGGAGCAAGGATGCACCCTACTCGGTCTGTGAGGATTTTGTTACGGAGAATACGGAGTTGATCCCGGCGTGGAGGCTGCTGCAGGCGAAAAAGCAGAAGAACAGCACCTCCCGATATCGGCATCTATTGGAGTGCTGCGAGCTGCTCGGCATCGGGAACATTACGCCGTTTTTAGACCGGATGCTGGTGCTGGACTATATCATCGCAAACGAGGATCGCCACTTCAATAACTTTGGGGCACTGCGAAACGCGGAAACGCTGGAATGGCTCGGTATGGCTCCGATCTATGACAGCGGCTCCTCCCTTGGCTATGATAAGATGCCCGGTCAGATGCGCTCGGAAAAGGATGTGGTCTGCAAGCCTTTCAAAAACCACCACGCCGAGCAGCTGAAGCTGGTGACCGATTTTGATTGGATCGACTTTGATCGCCTCTCCGATGTAGACGTGCTGATCTCCAGCGTACTGTCTTGCGAGGAAGCTGCCGACTATATCGATGAGGGACGTATCCATGCGATCACGGAAAGCGTGCAGCGCCGGATCGGTCATCTGCAGGAGCTTGCGATGACGCAGACGCCACAGCAGATCGACACCACCGAGGACGATGTCCGAGAGGAAGTTGCCGCGGATTACGCACCGAAAATGGAGCTGTGATGCAAATACAGCGTAAGCGCAATGGATCAGCCGCTTTGCGAATCGCAGGGCGGCTGATCTTTTCATTCCCTTGCCTGTTGGCTGCGGACGGCGTAGCTGCTTTGGTGGTATCGCTTCTGTTTTGCCATGCTTCTTCGTTAGACTTGGTGAATAGCTTTCCGCGCCTTCTTCCGGTATGCTTTGCTTGCAAAATCGAGGAAAGGAGCAGAACCGATGGCCCTGCCCAACGCAGATTTCGGCGCGGTTTCCGCCTGCATCTCATTTGCCCATGACAACAACGCGTCTAAAACAGGTTTCTCCTGCTCCAGCCGCTTTTCATATCGCTTCTCCGGTGTCAGCTCTGCAAACGCCTGCTCCAGCTTGAAAAGTCGGGAGCAATAGCATTACCTCGGATTCAGAGCGCGGCCATTGGTACGCGCCCTGCTCCAGTCGCTTGTACAGCAGGATGAAGCCATCTTTTTCCCAGTACAAGCCCTTGATCCGATCCCGCCGCCGTCCGCAGAACAAAAACAGCGTGTTGGTAAACGGATCTAACGCAAACTGCTGCTGGACGAGGCGCGCCAGGCCGTCTATGCCCTTGCGCAGATCCGTGTAGCCACAGGCGATGTAGACTTGATCTGCACCGGTGAAATCGTTCAGCATAGGCGCAGGAGCGCCACCAGCAGTCTCAGCTGTTCCGCGTCACAACCGGGGTAAATGTCCAGACTGGCACTGCCAATATGCAGTGTGGCGCAACGTTCCGCTACGTTGCATGATACCTGTTTCGGCGCCGGCAGCTCCGCAAAGGTCACGGCCGTTGATGGCGGTGTTCCGTTTCTCCGCACTCCCGTCAGAAGTTCCCGCTCCCAACGGTAATAGGTGGCTGTCGTAACACCCCGCTGCCGGCACCATAGTGTATTAACAGGTACTTATCTCTCCTGTCGGTGGCGCACGTCATTCAGCCATTCGCCCCTGTACTTGAAATAGCGCGGACCGGCGACAGAGTATTTGCTACCAGTGAGCAGCTGAGCCAAAGCCGAGAGTGAGTAGATTTGCCCTTGATAGCTCACCGTTTTGTCATCCACTATCGTGCATTTGATTTCTGGGTTATTGCAGTACTCGATCTCCTCACCGGGTTGAATGTTACACATGGAGAAGCGGAAAGGAGACTGACGCTCTTTGTGCTCGTCGTCGATCTCCTGCGCGGTTTCCTCCGCCTGCTTCTGGGCTTCATCCATAGCAATTCGTTTCAGCTTGTCCGCGCAGCCATGGATCTCCGCAATGGCCTCCAGGATGGAATAGGCGTCTTCCGGCGACATGGCATAGAACTCACGGATACGCTGCTTTCCATTGAAGTTCTCGATGGAACGTAGGTTGGGGTTCAGCTTGTCAATGATGCTGTGAATCTTCAGATCAGAAAGCCGCGAATTGACCTCATAGGTTGCATAGACACGAAAGGCAAAGGGAATACACTCGCTCCGGTTGAGCCGCTGCAGCCGCTTGTCGATATCGTCTGCATACCCGATTTTTACATATTCAGGAAAGGACGGATTGGTCAGTATGTAAATAACTCCTGTTTTATCCATGTAATCTCCTCCGGTTCTTTCGCTTAAAATATAGCACCGTCAAACAGTCACTCCGCTAATGCTTTTCTAATAATCTCACTTCTTCGAGAAGCTATTTTTTCTAAAGACCCTTCCAATTCTTTTATAGCCATTTCATAGTCTGCTACTTTCGACATAGCGTTGTTTTGTATTGAAATATCAGGAACGGTAAATGCAATTCCATGCACTCTGTCGATGGAAGCACGATACGACCGGGAGAATCCCATTTTTCTACCTTCGACCTCAAGAATATGAGCAAGATAACGTGGATTTACTTCAGAGTTCTTGCAGCGGAGGACACCGCAGTGATCTGTGGGATAGAACGGCATGTCTGAAGGCAAGTAGCTGGTCATCCAGTCTCCGTCAATTCCCCGCAACACAGAGGGCGCGGAGAAATCCGTAATCAGCAATTTATCAATAAATCCAAACGGCGCAGTGACATTGGCGCTGTAAACGGGAATTGTACCATTCGATGCAAGTTCTTTGTCCAAAACTCGCTTGCCAATAGCAACACTGAATTTTTCTGTATCAGACAGGCTCAGTCTGTTCCCCTCCGTGGTCGACATAACAGCATCCAACTCTGCAAACAAATCAGCTGTCTTCTGCCTGTAGGTCTCAATTCTCATACGGGTGGCATTATATTCCTCGTCGATTTTAGCACATGCGTGTACTAGCTTTTTCTGTACATCCATCGGTGGTAATGGGATCTGTATCTGATCTAATGTGTTTTTTACTATAGATGGAAACTTCATCCCTGTAGCAAGGGATTCTATATAGGGGCGTTCAAATGACAACACATAATACAGGAAGCCGTTGTCGATTTGATCGTTGCCCCGAAGTCCATAACATGATTGATTGAACGTCATTGGTGCTGCTATCTGCGCCACTGCGCCGACTGTTCCGCGTGCTGATATGATAATATCTCCAACGTTTAAGAATCGAGCATTGCTATTCTCTAATCCCTTTTGAGTAATGTGTTTTTCTGCTGTTTTGACAAAACGATTGCCATTATTAAAATCTGCAACACTAAGCCAAGGTATATCTCCTCCCCAGTATTCAGGAACTTTCGTATCTGGAGTGCCACCACTTATAATCTCAACTACCGAGCTCAACTTTACAATTGGATACTTGCTATGTATTTCAACAGGTTTCCGTACACTAGTCCTTATTGCTTTATTGAAGTCAATTCGTGAAAAGTCCAACATATTTTTGGTGCTTACCATTGCACCATATTCTCGTACTTCTTCGCGAAAAGATGGGGCATCCCCTTGAAACGATTTTTTGATAGCATTGGCCAGAGTTCCCTCTGCCGCGCGATCTGCATCGTCATACATCTTTCCGCCTGGCGTGATGATCTGAATGCCCTCGTTACCCTTGCGGTTTGACCAGTCATATCCGAGGAATTCTTTCTGTGCCTTGTTGTCTGCCGGAGCTGTAATGATCACGGTTGTCTGCTGATACACCAGCGAGAAATAAACCAGTTTTTCCCGCTCAATGGAGTAAGCGTACGAATACAATCTTTCCAGATACGCGGCTGCCTGCTCGTCAGCACTTTTCTGCTGATATGCTTTTGTTTTCAGCAGGTTCTTCGCATCTGCGGAATCGGCAAACGCCGTCACATACATTTTGAAGTATTTGGATCCTTCCAGGTCTGCAACGGAAAGGGATTTATTCAAGAAGGCTCTGTACTCATTCTCGCCGACATCAATCTGTGTAAGATATGCCTCGAAAATGTCCTTATCTTTCCATTCAGCAAGCTCTGCACCGCTGAAAACCGCATCCACAGAATCTGCTGACAGGTCAATCTGTTTCGGCGGTTCATTGAATTTTTCCAGAAACATCACAACGGTATTCGTTCCGGTCGCGCCAAAGGTTTTGGAACCGAAGGCGGCAATTCCCCGGATATAGAAATTCTGCAAAAGCTGCTCCCTGGCTCCGGTGTAGCTTGCGCTGTCATTTGAGAGAATGGAACTCGGCAGGATCACCGCTGCGACTCCCTGCGGCTTTAGCAGCTGTGCAATTCGCTCCACAAACAGCGTTTCGATCTCTCCGCCATTCATGCCAATCCGGTCAAGAAGGGTAAAGCTGTTGTTCTTAAGTTGTAGATGCTGCTTGAAATCTTTTACCGCATATGGCGGATTAGCAACCAGAATATCAAAAGTGCCGTTCTCGATCCCCTTATCAGGTACGTTTTCCAACCCGTCGCCGAAAATAATGTTGCCCTCTCCCGCGCCGTTCATAAACAGCGATATTTTTGCAACGCGGGCAAGACGATAGTCTTTTTCGATTCCGTAAATGTGATCTCTGACCCACGCATTATTTCCATCTGACTGTACAAAATAATTGATCGCTTCGATAGCTTCCGTCAAAAAATGTCCGGCCCCGCAGGCGTAGTCAATGACCTTTGGATAAACGTTTCCCCTATCAGACTTTACCATCCGATCAACAGGCAGACTATCCCAAATGAACCGAGTGATCGGTATCGGCGTAAAGAATTGTCCTTCATTTTGCTTGAACCCCTTGTTCAGCAGCTGTTCAAAGAGATCGCCCAGGAATTGATGCTTGGACGGATAGACAATTCTGTATTTCTCAAACAACTGCACCATCTCAACGAGAATCTTTCCGTTCTGATAGAACAGTTCTTCATTGTGGACATCTTTGAACGTGAATTCATTATTCGAATAGAATTTTAAAATACGGATCGTATTCCGAAGATCTTCAATCGCGCTTTTTCGTTTGGAACCGGTATATGTCAAAAATAGCCATTCCGGATAATCCGCAGGCACATAAAGTATTTCCTCCCGCATGAATTTCTCCATACCGTCTCTGTGGAGCCGTTGGAGTCGATCTTGTAGAGTCTCGTATGTATCCGTTCCTTGCTTATACTGAAATTCTACTTCGTCGTCTTCATCCTTTATGCTTTCATCGACAAGCTTACAAATGAACAACGCGACAAGCCTGTTGAAAGCATTTTCCTTGTCACTTACATTATTGTGCCGCAGGATTTCTTCAAATTTATTGACAATTTTGTCATCTGGCGTGAAATCGCGAAGGTCCTTTTTCCGAAGCGGTTTTACCCCAATTTGATAGGCAACGGAATCCTTGGAGAAGATCAGATCATCATGGATCTGCCTTCCATAGGTCTCTTTCCAGGCTTCATACTTGGCTGATGCGGTGTTCGCATCCCGATAAAGCTTGATGGACTTATCCTTTTTGAAAGCAGGACGATATTTGCGTCGTCGGAACAGTCAATCGTAGATGCTTTATGTACAATACAGCCGCCCTTCAAATCAGAGGCATACAAAACCAGCCATTTGCAAGACTGCTCCTGCTGCCAATAGGAGAACAACTGCGCTCCGTCGTTTTTGGTATTATTAAGTGCTTTGTCGTACGCTTTGCCCCAGGTTTTGCACTCGATAATGAAAAGCATATTTCCGCTTGTGTCGGTCACGCAAATATCGGCGCGTCCACCCTTGGGGTCGTGCCCAAGATGCCATTCTTTTTCCAGCTCTATATGCTCAGGACGATACTCTTTTAACAGGAGCCGACATACGCATTCAAATACAACGAAGTTCTCTTTCTTATCAAAACCATTGTTGCGCTCTCTGCCCTTTATTTCATTTGGATAAATCAGCTTTTTTGCGTGGAAATCTACTTTCAGGCTGCACCCAATTTCAGGAAATACCTTCTCATGTATATCGCCATGCGCAACAAATCCCAGAGTTTCTAAGGCGTCTTTCAAATTTGAAACATCTATCATAATCATCTGCTCCTTGCTCGTTCTATAATCCAAGGTACCGAAACGCTATCGGCATTATTATAGGCTCCCCTAATTCTTCAGCGCTGTGATGGGCACCACATACACGCCGTCCTCGCGCTGGTAGGCATAGGGGGAGGTGCCGGTCAGAACCATCAGGAAGGAGGGCTCTTTCATTTTTGTTGTATCGATCTTATCAGCGACCGTCTTCAGCGTATGCGCACCTTCCTCAATGAGCCTGTCTCCACCGAGCTTGACCTCTACAAGGCCGTAGCTTCCGTTGCGCAGGTGGATAACAGCGTCGCACTCCAAGCCCTCTTTGGTGCGGAAATGATACACGCTGCCGTCCAGTGCTTCCGCGTAGACGCGCAGATCGCGGATGCAGAGCGTTTCAAAGAATCGGCCGCAGGTTTCAAGGTCGTTCAGCAGATCACCGGGACCAATGCCCAGCGCTGCAGTGGCGATAGAAGGATCAACAAAATAGCGTGTGTCAGATGTGCGGATCGCTGTCTTGGAGCGAAGATTCGGACTCCAAGCAGGGCAATCCTCTATCACAAAGATCTTTTTCAGCGCATTCGTATAGGAAACAACGGTATCCTTACTCAGCTCCATATCGTCGCTGACGTTGATATCCTCGCAGATCGTGGTGTTCGGTGCCTGTGTTCCCTGGTGACGCGCAAGAGAACGCATTAAGAGCCGTGCACGGGTCTCATTGCGGGAAACGCCGTCTACTCGGCTGATATCGGACTTCACAACCGCGTCCAAGTAGTCAAAAGACTGTATCAGTGCGTCGTCGCCCTCCAGGAAAGTCGCTTGCGGCCAGCCACCGCGACAGATAAGAAATGCGATATTCTCTAACGTAGCCTTGTTTTCCGCAAAAATCGGTTTATCATCAGGAGAAAACAACTCGCTGAGACTGACTGCGCCAGAGGACTCGCCAGATTCGTACAGGCTCATGGGCCGCATCTTGATCCACGCAAAGCGACCGGTGCCCGTATGATGCACCTGCTCCATCTCCGCAGGCACAGCAGAACCGGTCAACAGAAAGTGCCCGAAGCCATCCCGGTGATCCACTTCAAAGCGCACAGCATCCCACAGCTTGGGTGCCATCTGCCATTCGTCGATCAGGCGCGGCGTCTCACCCTGGAGGAGGGAACGAGGACTGATATCCGCCAACTGGAGGTTTTGCTTTACCCGATCCGGGTCGCTCATATACAAAATGCTGGTGGCATGCTGTTCGCAGGTGGTTGTTTTGCCGCACCATTTCGCTCCTTCCACAAGGATCGCTCCTTTGTTTCTCAGGCGATTCACAATAGTCACGTCAATCACTCTCGACTTATAACTTGCCATATAGAGTCCCTCCATGCTATAGAATGACTATATTATAGATTATAGCGAATCAGCGTGTCCAATTCAAGAAAATCCTTTGATTTGGCAAAAATATTTTCTGCGATACGGCGATATGGCAACCATCGCATCGATGATGATTTGTTCCTCACATCGACGCCATCAAATCTGAAAATCAGTTTTCGCAGCTTTGACGTTCCCTTCCGCTCGCACTATTCTTTTGGTGATGAAAGAAACCAATAAGGTAAGCACAAGAGAAGGCACGATATGTACAATAGATTTGCAGAAAGGCGCAGACGACTCCTGAACGAATGCAGGGGCAGCATCTACACGGGGATGCTGCTGGCAGGGACTCAGGAGCCGCACTTTTATAAATAAAGGCTTGGGATCATCCCAAAATCGCCGCGTGTCCGGACATCGGCTGTGCTTGCTGTTCTCTCAAATCCCAGTTTTCTCCGCTCCAACGCTGCTCTTTCTCTCCGCCGAAATCTGTGCTATACTGTAAGAAAATCAGCGGAAGGAGGGCTTTCTTATGGCACTCAAACGGGTATTTGCCGGGTTTTACACGCAGTACGACGGAAAGCCCATCTTCGTTGTCCGGGTGCTCAAGGACATCGACACCGGCGAGTCCATCGTGGTCTGCAAGGACGCCAGTTTTTCCAAAGAAGACAACGAGCATTACTACCTCATACGGTACACCTCCTTCTGCGAGCAGGTCGAGGTGGATGGTGTGCTGCGGGACAAATACGTCCGCCAGACCCGGCGCGAGATCGACGAAGGCACCGTCCGCGAAGTGTATGAGGACGGCTTTCCGGAGCCCAAAAGCAAGCCCTTCACATACGTCGATGACGAGTACGCAGAGCGCGCCATCCGTTGCAGCAGAACCTACTATGAATACGCCAAGGACATCTGCGAAAACTACCGGATGGATCTGCGGCGATACAAGCTCATCCGGGAACGGAAGCAGTACATCGGCGTATCCAACCGCGAAGCATATCAGGCCATGTGTGAGGATCTCGCATTTGCCCAGCAGTCGCTCAAAACGGTGCTCAACGACTACGCCAATCTCTTCCGGAAACGCTTTTCCGAGGGGCTGTCTATCCGCAAAGCAGCGGATGCCATGCAGCAGAATCGCGGCGTGATCGAGCGGCGGCAGGCCGCACTCTATCGGGCGTTCGCCCAGCTTTTGCAGCAGCGGGATGAGGCAGACGGTGTCTGTCGGCTGATGCGGAAAACTGAATACGATCAAAGGGATATAGAGGATTTGCTCGAATAACTGATGCAAAAAAGAAGCGCTTGTCGTAGTGGCAAGCGCTTCTTTTTTATCCTTGTTATGACAAAACCATGACAGACCGCATCATTTTGTCCGTTGAAAAGTAGAGAGGGCAATTTGAAGCAATGCACAGAGATTGTTTCGCCGTCTCCGAAACTTTTTCGAGAAATCTGGGACAAAACCGATCTCTGATTCACTTAGCTAAGTAGAGGGAGGATCAGGGGCAGAAGAAGTTTTTTGAAAGAGGGTGCCAAGTTTTTGAGGAAAAATGTCCGTTGTAAAGTGAAGGGCAACCAAGCGACAATTCCCTCGTTCTCAAAATTTTCTTTTCGCCACTACCAAGTTTTAAGTAAAAAATGTCCGTTGTATTGTGAAAGGAGTGTTTCAATATGCCAGACCGCACGCGACCCATCCGCAAGGAAATCTGCCTGAACGAGCAGGAGCTGAATCTCGCGCAGCACAAAATGCGCCAGCTGGGAACGCACAACTTCGGTGCGTATGCCCGCAAGATGCTCATCGACGGCTACATCATCAAGGTGGACTACACCGAGCAGAAAAAGCTGGCCGCTGCCGTCAGCCGCGCTGCCTCAAACATCAACCAGATTTGCCGCCGCATCAACAGCACCGGGCGCTGCTATGAAGACGATGTTGCCGAACTGAAAGAGCGGCAGGCCGAGATCTGGGCGCTGCTGAAAGCGCGGCAAAAGGACGAGCTTTGACCACAACAGGCTTTTCCGTGTGTGGGTTTTCCGTCACCGGTTTTCCGGACGGTGGACAAGCTGACGCTCCGGAGCGTTCCGCAACCGGATTTCAGGACGACGGTTTTCGTGCCCTCCATCGGGGCTGAAATTCATCCTCTAACCAATAAGAAATAAATCAAGATACAAGAGAATCAATCTATCAATCAACCAACAGAAAAATGGATGGATTGATGGTTGGGATAGGAGGTCAGATGAAAACTTTTTGCAAACTCACGGCGCAGAGCCCAGCGGCGTCCTATGTGCCGCTTCCGAGGTTCCTTCTCCAAGACGAAGCCCTGCGGGGCATCAGCAACGACGCCAAGGTGCTCTATGCACTTCTGCTGGACAGAGCCAGCATTTCCCGGCAGAACGGCTATGTCGAGCCGGACGGCACCATCCGCCTGTACTTCACGTTAGAACAAGCACAAGTGAAGCTCCACCGCAGCCGCCAGAGCGCCACGCGGATCTTCCGGGAGCTGGAATACAGAGGTCTGATTATCCGCCGCAAGCAGGGTTTGGGCAAGCCTGCCCTCATCACGCTGAATTACCCAGCAGACGCCAAACTGATCGTCAAGGAAGAAGTGCCCGATGCGCAGACTTGAGACCGTGTGCAGTGTGCAAACCGTCTACATACGCATTGGAAATCACGCATAGATTGAAGCAGCAAATGCTCTGGAAAGGAGGGCAGCGATGGAAGTATTTCTGATTTTTCCTAAGTCACAGCAGGCAAAGCAGGAGCTGGCACAGGAGCTGGCGAAGTTCCAGTCCGAGCAGGTGCTGAAAAATGTCCAGAAGCTGCCCTGTTCCACGGAGCAGAAGCTGGAACTGGTGGACGCAGCGTCAAAGCACCTGAAGGCGCAGAAATGATACATACGCAAACGTGCAGACCGGCATGGGACGCCGGTCTGCACGTTTTGCATATGTTTCTCGCTGAATTTGGCCCCACAAGGTTCATATAGAGCCGCGCGATTTCTTCAAGCTCCCGCTGAGCGCAAGGTCAGTCACGCTGATAGATTGCCTCCAACCGTTTTCTGGATTCCTCCAGTGTGTAGGCGGGCGCACCGGAAAGCCGGGCGGCTCTGCTGCCTCCAGCTTTGCGCGCAGCTTCAAGGTTTCCTCACGCTGTTCAGCTTCTTTATGCGCCAGATCAGAGATCATGCCGTAGTTGTTGCGCAGCGCGGTTGAAGATTTAATAATCATGGGTCTGTATCTCCTGAATGATTCTGTAATAATTCTATCGGACTTATTTGCAGCTTCCAAGGCTCTGCTTGAAATATTTCTCCCACGTGGATTTGAAGATTTGCGCGCTTCCCTGTTCCCATCGCTTGAACTTTTGCAGCGGGACGCCAAGCTGCGTGGCATATGCCTTCTGCGTCAAGCCGAGCCGCTGGCGTATGGCTTTGATCTGCGCTCCCTGACCCCGCAGCAGAAACAGGTTATAGTCATCCAGCAAATCCTCCAGCGGTACCTCAAACAGCTCTGTCAGCTTCTCCATATGCTCCTTCGGATAAAAGTCCCGCCCTGCCTCTTCGTAATGGATATAGGTACTGCGGTCGATGCCCGCATAGTCCGCCGCGTCACGCTGACGAAGTCCTTTTTGATAACGATACCACCGCAGCTTGTCCGCTGTTTCGGTGATTTCTGAGAAGTCCGAGAACTGCAAATTGAACTTTTCCGCGTCCTGAAACTTGTGCGGCAGCACCACCGGAAATTGAAGAATTTGCAGCGGGGCTACTTTTACTGAACCTGATATATTGGAAATCAGAATGAAGCAGCGGACTTCTACTTGCGCTAGCAGACGCCATTTTGCATCAAAAGGAGTTTGTTCCGCCACCTCAATCGCCGATTGTTCCGCTGCGATAGTATAGCATTCTCTACGCATCGGGCGGCGTAGGTCGCAAGGCGCGCGCCCTTCTCGGGCTTGAAGGTCGAAATGCCCTTGATGAGCCCGATGGTGCCGATGGAGATGAGATCGTCCTGCTCCTCGGACTGGGTGTAGTATTTCTTTAACATGTGGTTCAAAGGCACAAGGAGCTTTTCTCTGCCCCATATCTTCCCTAAATATTAATCCAAAAGATAGTGAAGAAACCCTGTCTGGTAATATGCGGTTCGACAGCTATAATCGTCACTTGGATTTATTGTATAACACACATATTCTGTTGCCTACATAAGCAAATGGAGCATGAACGAATCACAAAAGACAATATGAAATGACTCCTGCGCTTGTAAAACGTGGATTTACCTGTCATACTTTTAGCGCAAACTCAAAAGTACCAGACCTACCACATACAAGGAGGAGTCATCATGGCAAGTATAATCTACGTCGGCATGGATGTCCATACCACAAATTTCACTTTTTGCTGCTATACCGCAGATTCCGACCGCGGCTTCGCTGTTGCGCAAACAGAACCGGATTACCGTCAGGTAATCAAGTATATGGAATGTGTCCAGAAGCAACGCGGTGAAGAATGCAAATTTGTTTGCGGCTATGAAGCTGGCTGTTTGGGTTATTCACTCTACCACCAACTCACCAGATGCGGTGTGGACTGCGTTATGAACATTTACACAAATTTTCACCGCTTTCTGCGTAAAGCAGGAATCTCCTATGGCGGGAAAGGGAAGGGCCCTCGCGTCTATGACCTTCGGCACACATTTGCTGTCCACTGCTTACGGCACTTGGTTTTATCGGGTAAAGATATCGGCATATTTGCATACCGCTAAAAAACTTGTGCGGTAAGTCCTCAGTGTGACCTCTTTTGCACCAAGAGCCTTTCTTGAGTGCAGAAATGCTTCATAAACCTGTGAAACCGTGCTTAATCTAATCTTTTTCATGCGCGCATAGCTCCTTTGTTTTTTCAAGAAACTAAGCGTGCAAAAAAAGAATCCCTAAGCCAAAACTTAAGGATTCTAAGGAATTTGAAATTGGGCCGCTCCCGAACCATGCGCGCTACCAACTGCGTTACACCCGGATGTGCAACACGGCTATTACAAGGATTTTTCCGCGCGCTGTCAAGAGCGAGAGCGGGAGATTTTTGAAGAATTTTCTTTTCTCGCGCCGCGCCGCTATTTTACCTCAATTTTACACGACCCGGCTTTTGCATTTTACAGCGCTCCGTTATGCTTTGCGTTGTGGAACGAAAAATGTCCAAAAACCAAAATGTGAAATGAGGAATGAAAGATGAAAAAGACACTTGCATTTGTGCTCACCGCTGTGATGAGCCTCTCGCTGCTCGCAGGCTGCGGCAGCAAGACCACTGCCCCCGACAACACCAATAACGACCAGCCGCAGCAGGCCGCGCTCAGCGGCAGCGTCTCGACCAACGGCTCGACCTCGATGGAAAAGGTCATCGGCGCGCTGAGCGAGCAGTTCATGGCCGACAACAGCGGTGTGAGCGTCACCTACGACCCCACCGGCTCCGGCGCCGGCATTGAGGCCGCCGGCAACGGCAGCGCGGACATTGGTCTTGCCTCCCGTGCCCTCAAGGACGAGGAGAAGGCCGGCGGCCTGACCGAGACCGTTGTCGCCCTTGACGGCATCGCCGTCATCGTCAACGCGGGCAGCAAAGTCGAGGGCCTCTCCGTCGAGCAGATCGCCAAGATCTTCACCGGTGAGATCACCGACTGGAGCGAGGTCGGCGGCGAAGCGGGCAAGATCTCCTGCATCGGCCGTGAGGCCGGCAGCGGCACGCGCGACGGCTTCGAGTCCATCACCGGCACCAAGGATGCCTGCAAGCTCGATCAGGAGCTGACCTCCACCGGCGGCGTCATCGAGGCGGTCGCGGGCAACGCCAATGCCATCGGCTACGCCTCCCTCTCCGCAGTCGAGGGCAAGGACACCGTCAAGGCTGTGACGGTCGGCGGCGCCGCCTGCACCGAGGAGACCGTTCTCGACGGCAGCTACGCCATCCAGCGTCCCTTCGTCCTCGTGACGAAGACCGACGCTCCCCTCTCCACCGCCGCGCAGGCCTTCTTCGACTACGCCACCTCCACCGCCGCGAACGACCTCATCAAGGCCGCCGGCGCGGTGCCGGTCGCAAAGTAAGCACCATGGCGGCTGCATACATCTCTCCGGCGGCAGAGGGCGCAAAGCCCTCCGCCGCCCGGCCGCGTCACAGCGGTATGCGTAAGACGCTGGAGAACCTCATCCACCTCATTTTCCTGCTCTGCGGCGTGGTCGCCGTAGCGTTCGTGCTGCTCATCAGCATCTACCTGATTCTCTCGGGCATTCCCGCCATCCGCGAGATCGGACTCGGGAAATTCCTCTTCGGCAAGGTCTGGGACCCGACAAACACCACCACGGGCGCACAGTACGGCATCCTCGCCTTCATTCTTACGAGCATCTACGGCACGGCGGGCGCTATCCTCATCGGCGTGCCGGTTGGACTTCTGACCGCCGTGTTCCTCGCCCGCGTCGCTCCGCCAAGGCTTGCGGCGGTCATCCGCACGGCGGTGCAGCTGCTCGCGGGCATCCCCTCGGTGGTCTACGGTCTGGTCGGCATGATCGTGCTCGTCCCCGCCATCCAGCGGACCTTTGACCTCAGCTCGGGCGCGTGCCTGCTCGCCGCCGTCATCGTGCTGGCCATCATGATCCTCCCGTCCATCATCAATGTGTCGGAAACGGCGCTGCGCGCCGTGCCGCACGAATATGAGGAGGCCTCGCTCGCGCTCGGCGCGACGGAGATGGAAACGAGCTTCCGCGTCGTTCTGCCCGCCGCGCGCAGCGGCGTGGCGACGGCGGTCGTGCTCGGCGTGGGCCGCGCCATTGGCGAAGCCATGGCCATCATTATGGTCGCGGGCAACGTCTCCAATATGCCGGGGCTCTTCACGCCCGTGCGCTTCCTCACCACCGGCATCGTCTCCGGCATGGCCTATGCCGCTGTCGGCAGCCTGTATCAGCAGGCGCTCTACTCCATCGCGCTGGTGCTGTTTTTGTTCATCATGCTCATCAACGTGGTGCTCAACCGCTTCATCAAAAAGCGGAGGGAGGACTGAAAATGGAACGAAAGCTTTCTCCGCGCCGCCGCGCCTATGATCTTGCCATGCGCTCTCTTGTCTGGCTGTGCGCCGGCCTGACCTGCGCGCTGCTCCTTTTCCTCATCGGCTTTATCTTCTATCGCGGCTTCCCCGGCGTAACGTGGGATTTCCTCTCTGGCACAAGCAGCTATATCAAGGACACCATCGGCATCCTGCCGAACATCCTCAATACGCTCTACATCGTTCTCCTCTCCATGGCGCTCGTTCTGCCGCTCGGCGTGGGCGCCGCCATCTATCTCACCGAGTACGCCGCGAACCGCAGGGTCGTCGAGCTCATTGAATTTGCCACCGAGACGCTCACCGGCATCCCGTCCATCATCTTCGGCCTCGTCGGTATGCTCTTTTTCGTGCAGAAAATGGATCTGCAGGCGGGCGTGCTCGCAGGCAGCCTGACGCTCGTCGTGATGATCCTGCCCACCATCGTGCGCACGACGCAGGAGAGCCTGAAGACCGTGCCGCAGTCCTACCGCGAGGGTGCGCTGGCGCTCGGCGCAGGCAAGTGGCGCATGGTGCGCACCGTTGTGCTGCCCAACGCCGTGGACGGCATCGTGACCGGCTGCATTCTGGCGGTCGGGCGCATCGTGGGCGAAAGCGCGGCGCTGCTCTACACTGCGGGCTTCGGACTGGTGCTCAATGACTTTGTCACCGCGCTGCACTCGTCCTCCGCCACGCTGACGGTCGCGCTCTATGTCTACGCGAACGACCGCGGGCGCACGGACATCGCCTTTTCCATCGCAAGCGTGCTGATGCTGCTCACGCTCGTCATCAATCTCACCGCGGCGCTCACCGGCCGCAAGCTCAAAAAGAACGGAGGGACACAGTAAAATGTCTGACGCTCCCATCATCGAAGCAAAGGGCCTGAACCTCTGGTACGGGCCGAACCACGCGCTCAAGGATATTTCCGTCGCCGTCCCCGCGCACGAGATCACGGCCTTTATCGGCCCGTCCGGCTGCGGCAAATCGACCTTCCTGCGCACGCTCGACCGCATGAACGACCTCATTCCCAATGTGAAGATCACCGGCGAGGTGGACTTCAACGGTGAGAACATCTACGCGCCGAGCGTCGATGTGACCTGGCTGCGCAGCCGCATCGGCATGGTCTTTCAGAAGGCCAACCCCTTCCCCATGAGCATTTACGACAACATCGCCTACGGTCCCCGCACGCACGGCGTGCGCAATCGTGCGAAGCTCGACGAGATCGTGGAGCGCTCGCTGCGCTCCGCCGCCATCTGGGACGAGGTGAAGGACAGGCTCAAAAAGAGCGCGCTCGGCCTCTCCGGCGGACAGCAGCAGAGGCTCTGCATTGCCCGTGCGCTTGCCGTCGAGCCGGAGGTGCTGCTCATGGACGAGTCCACGAGCGCGCTCGACCCCATCTCGACGTCAAAGATTGAAGACCTCGCGTGCGAGCTCAAGGACCGCTACACCGTCGTCATGGTGACGCACAATATGCAGCAGGCGGCACGCATTTCGGACAACACCGCCTTCTTCCTGCTCGGCGAGCTGGTGGAGTTCGGCAAGACGGAGCAGGTCTTTTCCACGCCCGCCGACAAGCGGACGGAGGACTACATCACAGGGAGGTTCGGCTGATGCGAAACAAATTTGACGAGCAGCTCTCGCAGCTCAATCACGAAATGATCGAAATGGGCGCGCTGTGCGAGGAGGTCATCGCACTCGCCAGCCATGCGCTGACCGAAAACGACAAGAGTCTTGCCGAGAGGGTCGCGCCGCTCGACAGCGAGATCGACCGGAAGGAGCGCGACATCGAAAACCTCTGCCTCAAGCTGCTGCTTCAGCAGCAGCCGGTCGCGCGCGACCTGCGCCAGATCTCCGCGGCGCTCAAGATGATCACGGACATGGAGCGCATCGGCGATCAGGCCGAGGACATCGCCGAGATCATCAGCTTTCTCCACGGCCATCAGGCCGAGGACAACGACCTCCTGCGCGAGATGGCGAAGGCCGCCATCCGCATGGTGACGGAAAGCGTTGACGCGTATGTAAAATGTGATACAATGTTGGCAGAGCAGGTCATCGCGGAGGACGACACCGTGGACGGCTATTTCACACAGGTCAAGGAGCGTCTGATCGGCAAGATCGCGCAGGACCCCGCGGACGGCGAATACGCGCTCGACCTGCTGATGATCGCAAAATATTTTGAACGCATCGGAGACCACGCGACGAACATCGCCGAGTGGGTCATTTTCTCCGTCACCGGCGTTCACAAGGGGGGACAAGGATGATCTGGTGCGTGGAGGACGATGCGAGCATCCGCGACATCGAGGTGTACGCGCTCACATCCACCGGCTTTGAGGCCCGGGGCTTCGCCGACGGCGACACGTTCTGGGACGCCCTGCAAAAGGAAGCGCCGCCCGAGCTGGTCGTGCTCGACGTGATGCTCCCCGGCACGGACGGCATCGAGCTGCTGCGCCGGCTGCGCGCGAGCGCGCGCTTTGCCGAGCTCCCCGTCGTGATGGCAACCGCCAAGGGCGCGGAGTACGATAAGATCCAGGGGCTCGACCTCGGCGCGGACTACTACCTCACGAAGCCCTTCGGCGTGATGGAGTTCGTCTCCTGCGTCAAGGCGGTGCTGCGCCGCAGCCGTCCGAAAACGGCGCAGGCGCTTCTGCGCAGCGGCACGCTCACGCTCGATCCCGCCGAGCACATCGTCACGGCGGACGGCGCGCGCGTGGAGCTGACGTACAAGGAATTTGAGCTGCTGCGGCTCTTTCTCTCCCACCCCGGCATGGCCTTCACGCGGGATCAGCTGATGGAAAAGGTCTGGGACGTGGACTACTGCGGCGAGACGCGCACGGTGGATATGCACATCCGCACCCTGCGCCAGAAGCTCGGTGAAAACGGCGAGCACATCGAGACTGTGCGCGGTGTGGGCTACCGATGGGAGGCGGAGAAGAATTGACCAGAAAGATCTTCCGCTCCATTCTCACCGTCGGCGTCGCTGTGCTCGCGTGCAGCCTGCTGCTCGTCATGGGCTGCTTCTACAGCTTCTATGAGGGGATGCAGGAGCACCAGCTCGGCGACGAGCTGCGCATCGCCGCAGCAGCCGTGGAGACCAACGGCTCGACCTATCTGGAAAAAATCAAGTCCGACCGTTTCCGCGTCACCTGGATCGCCTCCGACGGCACGGTGCTCTACGACACGCAGGCGGACGCCGCGCAGATGGAGAACCATCTTGAGCGAGAGGAGGTCCGCGAGGCGCTGGAGACCGGCACGGGCAGCTCGAGCCGCTACAGCGCGACGCTGCTGCAAAAGACCGTTTACAGCGCGAGCCGCCTCACGGACGGCACCGTGCTGCGCCTGTCCGCCAGCCGCGCCACGATGGGCGCGCTGCTGCTCGGAGCGTTCCAGCCCATTCTGCTCGTCGTGATCGTGCTGCTTGTGCTCTCGAGCCTGCTCGCGAGCCGTCTGGCCAAGCGCATCGTCGAGCCGCTCAACGCGCTCGACCTCGAGCATCCGCTGGAAAACGACGCCTATGAGGAGCTCTCTCCGCTCCTGCGGCGCATCGACCGCCAGCGCAGACAGATCGACGCCCAGCTCGCCGAGCTGCGGCAGAAAACGGACGAATTCACACAGATCACCGCCGGCATGAACGAGGGGCTCGTGCTGCTCGACGAAAAGGGCGCGGTGCTGAACATCAATCCCGCCGCGCAGACGCTCTTCGGCGTGACGGGCGCGTGCGTCGGGCAGGATTTCCTGACCGTGGACCGTGAGCACTCCATGAGCCTCGCGCTCCGCACGGCGATGACCGACGGGCACAGCGAGGTCCGCGCCGAGCGCGGCGGGCGCGAGTACCAGTTCGACCTCAGCCGTATCGAGTCCGACGGCAAGGTGATCGGCGCGGTGCTGCTGGCCTTCGACATGACCGCGCAGGCCTTCGCCGAGCGCAGCCGCCGCGAGTTCACGGCGAACGTCTCGCACGAGCTGAAAACGCCGCTCCAAGGCATCATCGGCAGCGCCGAGCTGCTGGAGAACGGCATGGTCAAGCCGGAGGATATGCCCCGCTTCGTCGGTCACATCCGCGCCGAGGCGCAGCGTCTCGTGACGCTCATCGGCGACATCATCCGCCTCTCCGAGCTGGACGAGGGCGGCGAGCTGCCGACCGAAACGGTCGACCTTCTCCCGCTCGCGCAGGAGGCCGCAGAAAATCTCCGCGCTGCGGCAGAGGCGAAAAACGTGAGCATCATCGTCTCGGGCGAGAACGCCCCGGTCATCGGCGTGCGGCGGCTCCTCTATGAGATCGCTTACAACCTCTGCGACAACGCGATCAAGTACAACGCGGACGGCGGCAGCGTGGATGTGCGCGTCGGCGCCGAGGGCGGCAGCGCCTGTCTCACCGTGCGCGACACGGGCATCGGCATCCCTCCGGAGCATCAAAGCCGCATCTTCGAGCGCTTCTACCGCGTGGACAAGAGCCACTCCAAGGCGAGCGGCGGCACGGGTCTGGGACTGTCCATCGTCAAGCACGCCGTGGCGTACCACCATGGCACGATCGCGCTCAAAAGCGAGGTCGGCAAGGGCACGGAGATCGCCGTCCGCTTCCCGCAGGAAAAATAACGGCATCAAAACGGGAAAGAGCTGACGCTCTTTCCCGTTTTTGTTCCTTTCATTCCTGTCATGCGGCACAAAGATCACGGCATGAAACTGTCTCTTTTCACGAAATCGGCGCAGCGGACGCCGGCAAGCCTTGTACCGGCTTTCGCGCTGTGATAGGATAAAGTCATCCAAAACCACCCGCGGCGGCTACTCCACCCAATAGCCGCCGTGAGGAACATGAAAGGATCGTTCCCGCCCTGACCGGCGGTGCGGCAGTGTGGAGACCTGCCGTAAAGCGCCCGAACGGCGCGAGGCCCTGCGCGCGGAGGCGGCAGAGCCGCGGTCAGAGAATATGGCAGAAGTCATTCTGAAAAACATCAAGAAGGTCTATCCCAACAGCGAGCCGAAAAAGAAGAGCAGGAACAGCGGCGAGAAGAAGCACAACCTGCAGATCACCGACGAGGGCGTGGTCGCCGTGCAGGAATTCAACCTCGACATTGCCGACCGCGAGTTCATCGTCCTCGTCGGCCCGTCGGGCTGCGGCAAATCCACCACGCTGCGCATGGTGGCGGGTCTGGAGGAGATCAGCGCGGGCGAGCTGTACATCGACGGCAAGCTGATGAACGACGTGGCCCCCAAGGACCGCGACATTGCGATGGTCTTCCAGAACTACGCGCTCTACCCGCACATGACGGTGTATGAGAACATGGCGTTCTCGCTCAAGCTCAAGAAGGTGCCCAAGGACGAGATCGACCGCAAGGTGCGCGAAGCCGCGGAAATTCTGGACATCACCCAGTACCTCGACCGCAAGCCCAAGGCGCTCTCCGGCGGTCAGCGCCAGCGCGTCGCCATCGGCCGCGCCATCGTGCGCGACCCCAAGGTGTTCCTGATGGACGAACCGCTGTCGAACCTTGACGCGAAGCTGCGCAACCAGATGCGCGCGGAGATCATCAAGCTGCGCGAGAAGATCGACACGACCTTTATCTACGTCACGCACGATCAGGTCGAGGCCATGACGCTCGGCGACCGCATCGTCATCATGCGCGACGGCTTCATTCAGCAGATCGGCACCCCGCAGGAGGTGTTCAACCATCCCGCGAACCTGTTCGTCGCAGGCTTCATCGGTACACCGCAGATGAACTTCTTCGAGGACTGCCGGCTTACCAAGAATGGTGACGCCTACTCCGTCACCATCATGGGCCACACGCTGCCGCTGACGGCGGAGCAGAACGAGAAGCTCGCCGCGGCGGGCGCGGAGAGCCGTACCGTGACCATCGGCGTGCGTCCGGTCCATGTCACCGTCGGCGACGAGGGCATCGACGCGCAGATCGACGTGAGCGAGCTGATGGGCAGCGAGCTGCATCTGCACATGACCGCCGGCGGCAAGGACGTGGTGGCTGTGGTGCAGACCGCGAACCTCGACCCCAACGCCTACGCCCGCCACACGGCGGTGAGGTTCAGCTTTGAGCCGCGGCTCATCCATCTCTTCGACCCCAAGACGGAGAAAAACCTCATCTGATTTTCCGATGATATTCATCGGTGTGTCCGTTCCTTTTGGAACGGGCACATTTTTTGTCACCGCTTGTCGCCGGGCCGGAAGAGCAGCGCCATCACGGCCGCGAAGCAGACCGCCGCAGCGATGCCGCCCGCAGTGGCGGAGAGCCCGCCGGTCATCACGCCGAGCCAACCCTGCTCCGCGACGGCCTTCTTCACGCCGCTCGCAAGCGAGTAGCCAAAGCCCGTGAGCGGCACGGTCGCGCCCGCGCCGCCCCATTCGACGATGGGCTCGTAGATGCCGACGGCCGTGAGCAGCACGCCCGCGACGACGTAGCCCGTCAGGATACGGGCCGGCGTGAGCGGCGTTTTGTCAATGAGGATCTGTCCCACGGCGCAGAGGATGCCGCCGCAGAGAAAGGCGTTGAGATAGTCCATCAGCTTTCCTCCCCGATGTTTTCCAGAATGACGGCGTGGCACACGCCCGGGATGCTCTCGCCCTGCATGGTAGAGGTCGGCGAGAGCAGCGCGCCCGTCGGCGCGAAGACGATCCTGTTCCACTTGCCCTCGCGCATCCCGCGCAGAAGATAGCCGTTGAGCACGGCGGCGGAGCAGCCGCAGCCGCTGCCGCCCATATGCATATCCTGCCGCTCCAGATCGTAGAGCAGCAGCCCGCAGTCCTTGTAGTTCTTCGTCATGTCCACGCCGTCGCGCGCAAAGAGGTCCGTGACGACCTCGTGCCCGAGCCGGCCGAGATCGCCGGTGACGATGAGATCGTAGTCCGCGGGTGAGGTCCGCGTGTCGGAAAAGAGCGCGCGGAGCGTGTCATACGCCGCGGGCGCCATCGCTGCGCCCATGTTGTTCGCGTCCGTGATGCCGCGGTCCACGATCCTCCCGATGGCCGCGTGCGTGACGGCAGGGCCCCTTCCCTCGTTCGACAGGATGCAGCAGCCCGCCGCCGTAGCCGTCCACTGGGCGGTCGGCGTGCGCTGTGAGCCGTAGGGCACGGGCATCCGGTACTGCCGCTCGGCGGTGCAGAAGTGCGAGGAGGTCATCGCCGCAGCGCGGCGGGCAAAGCCGCCGTCGATGCTCATGGCCGCGAGCGCCAGGCTCTCCCCCATCGTCGAGCACGCGCCGTACACGCCGCACAGCGGCACGCCGAACTCCCGCAGGGCGAAGGAGGTGCCGATGCACTGGTTCAGAAGGTCGCCGGCAAAGATGAGGTCCAGCTCCTCCGGCCTGCGCGTCGCCTTCTCCAGCGCGCGGGAAAGCACGCGCTTCTGCATACGGGCCTCGCCCTTCTCCCAGGTCTTTTCGCCGAAGAAGGAATCCTCGCTCAGCTCGTCAAAATAGTCCGCCAGCGGGCCCTGTCCCTCCAGCTTCGCGCCGATGTTGGCAAAGCTCTCCACGCGCGGCGGACGTGAAAAGCGCAGCGTCTGTGCGCCGATCCGTTTGGTCTCCATACCATTTCCCCTTGTGCTTGTAGTTTGTCTTAGTATGCCAAGGCCGGGAAATTTTATGAATTTCAGGTAAAACAAAGAGGGATGCGCCGTGTGTGCCGGCACATCCCTCTTTGCAGAGGAGGCAATATTCAGGTCTGATAGCTGCGCAGGAAGCGCCGCGTGCGCTCCTGCGCCGGGTCGCCGAGCACCTGCTCGGGATCGCCCTGCTCGACGATGACGCCACCGTCCATGAAGATCACGCGGTCGCTCACGGCGCGGGCAAAGGCCATCTCGTGCGTGACGATGACCATGGTCATTTTTTCCTCCGCGAGATCACGGATGACCTTGAGCACCTCGCCGGTCAGCTCGGGGTCGAGCGCGCTGGTCGGCTCGTCGAAAAAGAGGATGTCGGGCCGCAGCGCCAGCGCGCGGGCGATGGCGACGCGCTGCTGCTGTCCGCCGGAGAGCTGGCAGGGGTAGGCGTCCGCCTTGTCCGCAAGGCCCATCTTTTCGAGTAGGGAGAGCGCCAGCTCCCGCACCTCGCCGCGCTCGCGTCTCTGCACGGTGAGCGGCGCGTCCGTCACGTTTTTGAGCACCGTGTAGTGCGGGAAAAGGTTGAACTGCTGGAACACCAGCCCGAAGCGGCTTTTGATCCGCCGCAGCGCAGCCTTGTCCGCGTAGACGCTCTTTCCCTCCGCGTCCATCGTCGCGGCGAAGTCGTCCCCGTAGGCGAGCGAGCCGCCGTCCATCGTTTCAAGCAGCGTCGCGCAGCGCAGGAGCGTCGATTTGCCGCTGCCGCTGGGGCCGATGACCGAGACGGCCTCACCCTCGCCCACGGTGAGGGAAATGCCCTTGAGCACCTCCAGCGCTCCGAAGGACTTGCGGACGTCCTGCATGGTCAATACGTTCATGTCCGGTCCCTCCCTCACTGGTAGTAGGCGAGCGAGCGCTCCGCGCGCTCCATCGCAAAGGCAACGATGTAGTTGAAGACGTAGTAAAAGAGTCCCGCCGCCGCGAGCGCCAGCATACCAGGCGTGTTGGGCGAGGCGACGATCTGCTTGGCGCGGGTGAACATCTCGACCGTGCCGATAACGGAGGCGAGCGAGGTGTCCTTCACGAGCGTGATGACCTCGTTCGTCACGGGCGGCAGCACGCGCCGGATCATCTGGGGAAGAAGGATGCGCCCGAAGGTCTGCCCACCGGTGTAGCCGAGCACCTGCGCCGCCTCGAACTGCCCGACTGGGATGGACTCGTAGCCCGCGCGGTAGATCTCCGCGAAGTAGGCCGCGTAGTTGATGACGAAGCCGACGATGACCGCGCCGAAGCGCCAGTTGCCCGGCGGCGTGAAGTCGAAGAGCAGGAACGGTCCGTAGTAAACGACCATGAGCTGGAGCATCAGGGGCGTGCCGCGCATGACGGAGATGAACAGCTTCACGAGCCAGCGCAGCGGGGCCACGCGGCTGCGCCGGCCGAACATCACAAGAAGTCCGAGCGGCAGCGAGCCGAGCAGCGTTAAGGTAAAAATTTCCAGCGATTTCCCGAAGCCCTGCACCAGCAGGGTCAGCATGGCGGAAACGGTCATGTTACTTGACGAGGCAGAGGCTGTCGATCACAAGGCCCTGATCGACGTACTTCTCCGCGATGGAGAGCATCGTGCCGTCCTCGGCCATTTTGAGGAGCTCGGCGTTCACGGCGTCGCGCAGCTCGGTGTTGCCCTTGAGGAAGCCGATGGCGTACTGCTCGGTGGAGATGGGCTCATCCAGGATCACATAGTCGCCCTCGTTGCTGGCGATCTGGAACTTGGCAACGCCGAGGTCGGCGGCGATGGCGTCCACGCTGCCCTGACGGAGCTCCATAAAGCCGGTGTTGTAGTCCGCCAGCTCCACGACCTCCTTGAGGGAGGACTTGAGCGACTCGTTGGCGTTGATAGCGTCCACGGCGGAGGAGGCAGCCTGCGCCATCACGCTCTTGCCGGCGAGGTCGGCGAGGGAGGAAATGCCGCTGTCGGCCTTGACGACCATGACGATGGAGTTATCGACGTAGGGGTCGGACCAGGTGTAGTCATTCTCGCGGCCGGTGTAGGTGAAGCCGTTCCAGATGCAGTTGATGGTGCCGGCGGCGAGCTCGGCATCCTTGCTGTCCCATACGATGGGAACGGCCTCGAAGTCCCAGCCGAGGCGGGAGCACAGCTCCTCGGCCATCGCAAGGTCAAAGCCGTCGTAGCTGCCGTCGGCGGCGATGAAGCCGAACGGCGGGAACTCGGCGTCGAAGCCGACGATGAGCTTCTGCTTTTCAGCGGTCTGGGTGGTGTCCGGCGTGTCGGCTCCGGTCTGGGGGGTATCGTCCTGCTTGGCGCCGCAGGCGATGAGGGACAGGCTCAGCACGAGGGCGAGCGCAAGAGAGATGAGCTTTTTCATGGTTTGGATTCCTCCGCGTTTCGATTTAGTGTGATGCTATGATAGCACAGCATTTTGTAAATGCAAGCCCTATTTTTGCCCGTTCGGTAATCTTTGGCGTACTGACCGAAGCACCCGCGGAGTTCCCCTTTTATGTTTATGCACTATCACGATGTTGCAGTAGTGTGTAAAAGCGTTTAAGACACTGTTCCGTCCTGTACCCCGCGCAAAGAAAAAGGATTGGCTTTTTCCTTGTGCCGATGTATAATGGAGACAAATATGAACTTCTTCCAGGAGGATACGATATGAAAGAAAAAATGCGCACCATCGGCTACCTGTGCCCGAGGTGCAGAAAGCCCGTTATGCAGCAGCGCTCCCGCTTCGCCCTTGCCGCCTCGGGCGCGATCGTGCAGTGCGAATGCGGCAAGAGCGAGCTGCAGACCGACTTCGACGGCGAAAAATTCCGCATCAGCGTGCCCTGCGGCGTGTGCGGCGGCGAGCATCTGGCGGAGTGCGGCGCGGACCGGCTGCTCGACGGCGAGGGCATCGGCCTCGCCTGCCCTGACACCTCGGAGCTATGCTGCTTCATTGGGGAGGAGTACGCCGTCGAGCGTGCGCTCGCACAGCTGCAGATCACGGCGGAAAAGCAGTCCGCGCAGGGCGACGCGCCCGAGGCCTTCACCGACACGGTCATCATGTACGAGGTGCTGAGCGAATTGAAGGAGATCGCCGCGCGCCCGCGCGGCATCACCTGTGCCTGCGGCAGCGAGCGCTACCGTATGCAGGTGCGTCCCGCCGCCGTCGACCTCATCTGCGAGGACTGCGGCGCGAAGCTGCGCATCGGCGCGGCGACGGATGAGGACCTTGACCGCCTGTGCTGCCGCATGACGCTGCAAATTCCCGGGAAGAAGGGGTAAGGGAGCATGGATATCGTCGTCTGCTTTGCGCTCTTTCTCGCGGCGATGCTCTTTTGCCTCGTCAAGGACTTCTCCCTCGCGTGGGCGCTGCTGTTCGCGCTCGTGCTGTTCTTCGCCCTCGGTCTCAGGCGCGGCTACGGCGCAAAGGCGCTTGTCAAAATGGCGTGGAGCAAGATGCCCAAGAGCATGATCGTGCTGCGCATCCTGCTTTTCATCGGTCTGCTCACGGGACTCTGGCGCTCGTGCGGCACCATCGCCTTTTTCATCTACCACGGCATCCGCGTCATCACGCCCTCGCTCTTTATCCTCGTCGCCTTCCTGCTGACGGTGCTGCTCAGCTACGCGCTCGGCACGTCGTTCGGCGTGGCGAGCACGGCGGGCGTAGTGCTCATGGCGCTCGCGCGCTCCGGCGGCGTGAGCGAGGCCGTCACCGCCGGCGTCATCCTCTCCGGCATCTACTTCGGCGACCGCGGCGCGCCGACCTCGTCCTGTGCGAGCCTCGTCGCCGCGCTGACGGAGACCGACCTCTACGGCAACGTCAGGCGGATGTTCCAGACCGCCGCGCTGCCCTACGCGCTCTGCCTGATCGCCTACACCGTGCTCTCCTTCCGCAACCCCATCGTCACGGTCGATGAGACCATGCTGGACGCCCTCGCCGAGAGCTTTGTCATCTCCCCGTGGGCGCTCGTGCCCGCGCTCACCATGCTCATCCTGCCGCTCCTCCGCGTGCCCATCCGCCGCGCCATGGCGATCTCCGCCGCCGCGGCCTTCGTCATCACCGTCACGGTGCAGGGCGGCAGCGTGGCTGATGCGCTCCGGATCATGGTCGTCGGCTATCACCCGACCGAGGGGCTGCTGGCCTCCGTCGTCTCCGGCGGCGGGCTGGTGAGTATGCTCACGCCGTTTCTGATGATCCCGCTCGCCGCGCTCTACACCGGCATTTTAGAGGGCGCGGGCGCGCTCACGCAGGCACAGAGCGTTCTGGAGCGGTCCGCCGAGCGCATCGGGCGCTTCCCGACGATGATCCTGCTGAGCCTTCTCGCCGCGATGGTGCTGTGCAACCAGACCATCGTTGTGATGATGGAGCATCAGCTCATCGGCGCGGTCTACGCCAAGGACGGCGCGGAGCACGAGGAGCTGGCGATGGACATCGCCAACTCCGGCGTCACCATCGCGGGATTGATCCCGTGGTGCATCGCCTGCGCCGTGCCGCTGAGTATGCTCGGCGTCGGCGTTGAGGCCCTGCCCTACGCCTGCCTGCTCTATCTTATTCCACTCTGCTACCTCTTCACCAAGCGCTTTTTCTTTCCCGCGAAATCCAAAGGAAGCGAGACACCGGTATGATCTCTCTGTTGGCCAAAAAATTCATCAAAAACCGCGAGGACGTCACCTCGCCTGCCGTGCGGCAGGCCTACGGGATGCTCTGCGGCATCGTGGGCATCGGCTTCAATGTGCTGCTCTTCGCGCTCAAGCTGATCGCCGGCACGCTCTCCGGCTCCATCGCCATCACGGCGGACGCCTTCAACAACCTCTCCGACGCGGGCGCGAGCATTGTGACGCTGCTCGGCTTCAAGCTCGCGGGACAGAAGCCCGACCCCGAGCATCCCTTCGGTCACGGGCGGCTGGAGTACATCTCGGGCTTGATCGTCTCCATGGTCATTCTCCTCATGGGCATCGAGCTTGCCAAGAGCGCGGTGGAGAAGATCCTGCACCCCGAGGCGGTGGAGTTCACGCTCCTCACCGGCGGCATCCTGCTCGCCTCCATCCTCGTCAAGCTCTATATGTACCTCTATAACCGCGCGGTCGGCAAGAAGATCGGCTCCGCCGCGATGGAGGCGACCGCGATGGACAGTCTCTCCGACTGCGCGGCGACCGCCGCCGTCCTCGCCGCGACGCTCATTGGGCACTTCACCTCGCTTCAGATCGACGGCTGGTGCGGTATCGTCGTCGCGGCGCTCGTGCTCTGGGCGGGCATTCAGGCCGCGCGGGACACCATCTCTCCCCTGCTCGGTCAGCCGCCCGCGCCGGAATTTGTCCAGAGGATCGAGGAGATCGTTCTCTCCTCTCCCGTCGTGCAGGGCATCCACGACCTCATCGTGCACGACTACGGCCCCGGCCGCGTGATGATCTCGCTCCACGCCGAGGTCCCCGCGCACGGCGACATCATGGCGCTGCACGACGAGATCGACAACATCGAGCAGCGGCTCCGCCGCGAGCTCGGCTGCGCCGCCACCATCCACATGGACCCCATCGTGACCGACGATAAGCTCACCGCCGAAACGCGCGAGCGCGTAGCGCAGCTCGTGCGCGGCATCGACGAGCACATCACCATCCACGATTTCCGCATGGTCACCGGCCCCACGCACACCAACGTCATTTTCGACGCGGTGGTGCCGTTCAAATTTCGCCTGAGCGACCATGAGGTCGAGCAGGAGATCCAGGCCGCCGTGAAGCGGCTCGACAGCAGCTATTTTGCCGTCGTGCAGATTGACAGAGACTACACCAAGTAAAGGAGCAGACGCTATGACAGAGGAGATCCGAAAGCTCAAGGAGATCATCGACGGCAGCGACAACATCGTCTTCTTCGGCGGAGCAGGCGTCTCGACCGAGAGCGGCATCCCCGACTTCCGCAGCGTGGACGGACTCTACCGCCAGCAGTGGAGCGACCCGCCCGAAACGATCCTGAGCCACACCTACTACGAGCGCTATCCCGAGAAATTCTTCGCCTTCTACCGCGCAAAGCTCCTCTGCCCCGACGCGAAGCCCAACGCCGCGCATCGTAAGCTCGCCGAGTGGGAGCGCGCGGGCAAGCTGAAGGCCGTCATCACGCAGAACATCGACGGACTCCATCAGGCCGCCGGCAGCAAGGAGGTCCTTGAGCTCCACGGCAGCACCCTGCGCAATTACTGCGAGAGGTGCGGCAAATTCTACGGCGTGGAGGCGATCGCGCACTCCGCCGGCGTGCCGACGTGCTCCTGCGGCGGGCGCATCAAGCCCGATGTCGTGCTCTACGAGGAGGGGCTCAACGAGGATACGCTCTACAAGGCCGTGCGCTATATCGCCGAGGCCGACGTGCTCATCATCGCCGGCACCTCGCTCGCGGTCTACCCCGCGGCGGGTCTGGTAAACTACTACCGCGGCCACAAGCTCGTCGTCATCAACAAGACGCCGCTGGGCGATAAGACCCGCGCGGATCTGGTCATCACGGGCGCGGTCGGCGAGACGCTCGCGCAGGTATAAGCGCATCTTTTGGCGGCAGGAAAAAGCGGCACAAAAACTTTTTCTTTTCCCGCAAAAAAAGGTTGACATTTGGCGTACAACAGGCTTATAATAGCGGAGCGGTCGTTTGAAAGACTGATGAAAATGCGGGTGTGCTGGAATTGGCAGACAGGCTAGCTTGAGGTGCTAGTGTTCGTATGGACGTGCGGGTTCAAGTCCCGCCATCCGCACCATCTTTTCTTCTGAGACTGCTTACGCGCGAGTGGTGGAATTGGCAGACTCGCTAGATTCAGGTTCTAGTGTCCTTCACGGACGTGCGGGTTCAAGTCCCGCCTCGCGCACCATGATCGATCCTTGAAAGCATTGAGCTTTCAAGGATTTTTTCTTTTCTTATCCGCCTCTACCCTTATTTTTACCCTTTATACCTTGGTCACACTATGGATATTATGTATGTACTCCGTGCGTATTATCGGTCAGCACCCACTTGACTTGCCCGATCCGTCGCCGTATAATCAGGGCAAATTTCAACTGCAAAGGAGCAAGAGCATGAATAAGACCAACACTCCGTTCCGTTACGACTACGTCGGCAGCTTCCTGCGCCCCGCGGCACTCAAGCAGGCGCGCGCCGACTTTCAGAGCGGCAGGATCGACGCCGCAGCGCTCAAAGCCGTGGAGGACGACGCCATCCGCGATCTCGTCGCCAAGCAGAAAGCGGCGGGTTACCACGTCATCACCGATGGTGAGTTCCGCCGCGCAACCTGGCACCTCGACTTCATGTGGGGCTTCCACGGCGTCGGCCACACGCCGACCAAGACCGGACTTCCGTTCCAGGGCGAGGCCGCGATGCTTGACGACACCTATCTCACAGGAAAGGTGAGCGTGGACGAGCATCCCTTTGTCGAACACTTCCGATTTGTCAAGGCGCTTGAGGACGAGAACACCGTCGCCAAGCTGACCATCCCCGCGCCCGCGCAGTTTTTGGAACAGATGGTCATGCCTTTTGCGATGGAGAATACAAAGAGGTTCTACCCCTCCGTGCAGGAGCTGATGGATGACCTCGCCGCGGGCTACCGCAAGGTCATTGCGGATGTGTACGCCGCAGGCTGCCGCAACCTTCAATTCGACGATTGCAGCTGGGGGATGCTGGTCGATCCGCGCGCCTGCATGATCTTCGATACCGATGCCAAAGGTCTCGAGGAGATCAAGGAGCAGATGCTGACCGTCAACAACATGGCGATCAGCGGTAAGCCGGATGACCTTGTTATCAACACGCACGTCTGCCGCGGCAACTTCCACTCGACCTATGCCAGCTCTGGCGCGTATGACAGCGTGGCGAAAACGCTGCTTGCGCGTGAGAATGTCAATGCCTATTACCTCGAGTTTGACGACGCGCGCAGCGGCGGCTTCGAGCCGTTGGCCTCTGTGAGTGGAGAGAAGAAGGTCGTGCTCGGTCTTGTGACGACCAAACGCCCCGAGCTGGAAAACAAGGACGCGGTCATCGCGCGTATCCACGAGGCGGCAAAGTATCTGCCGCTCGACCGCCTGTGCCTGAGTCCGCAGTGCGGCTTTGCCAGCTGTGAGATCGGCAACAAGCTGACGGAAGCGCAGCAGTGGGCCAAGCTCGCGCTGGTCAAGGAGATCGCCGAGGAGGTCTGGGGTTGAGCAAAATACCGTTGGGCAGGCCGCGCGGGCAGATGTCGGAATCCATGCTGACGGCGGCGTTCATCATTCTCTCCGGCGGCCTGCAGGACGCCTATACCTATCTCTGCCGCGGCAAGGTGTTTGCCAACGCGCAGACGGGCAACATCGTGCTCTTCAGCGCCTATCTCTTCGACGGCGACTGGACGCACAGCCGACGCTATCTTGTGCCGGTGCTCTCGTTCATGCTGGGTATATTCGTGGCTGAGTGTATTCATCGGCATTTCAAGCACATGGAGAGGGTACACTGGCGGCAGCTCATTCTTTTGGCGGAGATCGTGCTGCTGTTCCTTGTCGGCTTTCTGCCGCAGGAGGGCAGCACGGCTGCCAACGCGCTCGTTTCGTTCGTCTGCGCCATGCAGGTGCAGACCTTCCGCAAGGTGCGAGGCCACGCCTACGCGAGCACGATGTGCATCGGCAATATGCGCAGCGGTACGGAAGCGCTGTGCGTTTACTTCCATACGCGCGACCGCGAGGTGCTGCGCAAGGCGCTGACCTACTTCGGCGTGATCGGACTTTTTGCCGTGGGCGCGGGCCTCGGCGCGCTGCTGACGAGGGCCTTTGCCGAGCGCGGGATCTGGGTGTCCTGCGCGCTGCTGGCGGTCAGCTTTCTTATCATGTTCATCCATGAGGAGGAAACGAAATGAGCCGTATGTTCCCGCCTATCGGCGACGCGGACAACGCATCATAGCCTGTGATCAAAGAAAACGACTTACAAAAAACTCCCGACGCAGTAAGCGTCGGGAGTTTTTTTACCTCGCGGGAACGATCGCCCAGCAGCATTTGCCGCAGGTGCTTGGCAGCGATGCTCAACGGCTGATTTTTTCGCTGGAACAGATAGATGCTGCGCGGTGCGATCGGCTCGTCCAGCGTGAGCGGATAGACGCCGGTGAGCTCCGGCACCGCCACGAGCATTTCGCGCGGGACAAACCCAATGCCGAGGTTGCAGCGCACAGCAGGAAGGACTTGATCGATGGTCTCTACCTCCACGTCAGGACTGAGCGGCAGGTCGTGCCGCAGAAAGAGGTCGGAATAGAAATCGTGGGACGATGTTCCCTCGGTGAGACTGACGATGGGATACGGAGAGCTTCATAAGAGCGAGCAGCGCACGATCTCGCCCGCTATCTGCGTTTACATCGACGCAAACGGTCTGCATGAGCTCAACAACGAGCGCGGGCACGAGGCGGGAGACCTGATGCTGCGCTTCGTCGCGGAGAGCCTGATGGAGCAGTTTCCGAAGGGCTCCCTTTACCGCGCCGGCGGAGACGAATTTGTCGTATTCCCCGCCCCGGCGGAGGGGCAGACCTGCGAGGACCGTATGCGCTCGGCCTCCGCGAGCATCACCGCGCAGGGCTACAGCATCTCTTACGGCATTGCCGCGCATGAGTCGGTGGTCGGACTGAGAGAGCTTGTCCGCGAGGCGGACGAGAAGATGCTTGAGAGCAGGCGCGCCTACTACGCTGAGCACGACCGCAGAGTACGGAAATAAAAAAGAGAAAAGGAGTAGTGGAGATCTCCACTACTCCTTTTGTTGTGTGCCGGCAGCGCCGCTTTCCGACCGACCGTATGCTTATTCGGCCGCCGGCGCTTCGCCGTCCTCCCACTTCCAGTTCCGCACCTCGGGCAGGTCGATGCCGTTGTCGCGGATGTACTGGCGGTGCTCGACGAGCTTATCCTGCATCTTCTGCACGAGGTAGGCGCCGCGGTTGCCGAGCTGCGGCAGGCGGCGGACCGTGTCGATGACGAGGTCAAAGCGGTCGATGTCGTTCAAAACGCGCATATCGAAGGGCGTGGTGATGGTGCCCTCCTCCTTGTAGCCGCGCACATGGAGGTTGCGGTTGTGGCGGCGGTAGGTCAGCTCGTGGACGAGCGTGGGGTAGCCGTGGTAGGCGAAGATGATGGGCTTATCCTTGGTGAACAGGCCGTCGTACTCCTCGTCGGTCAGGCCATGGGGATGCTCGGTGTGCGGCTGGAGCTTCATCAGGTCCACCACATTCACCACGCGGAGCTTCAGCTCCGGCAGCTCACGGCGCAGGATGCTGACGGCGGCGAGCGTTTCGAGCGTGGGCGTATCGCCGCAGCAGGCCATGACGACATCCGGCTCCTGCCCCTGGTCGTTCGAGGCCCAGCTCCAGATGCCGATGCCCTGCGTGCAGTGCTTGACCGCCTGCTCCATCGTCAGCCACTGAGGGCGTGGGTGCTTGCTCGCCACAATGATGTTCACATAGTTGCGGCTCTTGATGCAGTGGTCAAAGCAGGAGAGCAGGCAGTTGGCATCCGGCGGCAGATACATGCGCACGACGTCGGCCTTCTTGTTGGCCGCATGGTCGAGGAAGCCGGGGTCCTGATGCGTAAAGCCGTTGTGGTCCTGCTGCCAGACATTTGAGGCGAGGATGTAGTTGAGCGAGGCGATGTCCTGCCGCCACGGCAGCTCGCTGCACATCTTGAGCCACTTGGCGTGCTGGGCGAACATGGAATCCACGATGCGGATGAACGCCTCATAGCTGTCAAAAAAGCCGTGGCGTCCCGTGAGCAGGTAGCCCTCCAAAAAGCCCTCGCAGAAGTGCTCGGAGAGCATGGAGTCCATCACGCGGCCGTCGGGGTCGAGATGGTCGTCGATGCCGGGAAGCTGCTCGTCGAGGAAGCGGCGGCCTGTGACCTCAAAGACCGCCTGTAAGCGGTTTGACGCGGTTTCGTCCGGCGCGAAAATGCGGAAGTTGCGCGCGTCCATGTTGAGCTTCATCACGTCGCGCACATAGGTGCCGAGGACATACATATCCTGCGCCTCGACCGCGCCGGGGGCCTTGACCTCCACGGCATAGTCGCGGAAATCGGGCGTGCGCAGGTCGCGCAGCAGCAGTCCGCCGTTCGTGTGGGGGTTCGCGCCCATGCGGCGCTTGCCCGCCGGCGGGAAGGCGGCGATCAGCTCGACGGGTGTGCCGTCGGCGTTGAAGAGCTCCTCGGGCTTGTAGCTGCGCAGCCACTCCTCCAGCTCGGCAAGGTGGCGGTCGGTGTCCGCGCCCAGAGAGATGGGCACCTGATGGGCGCGCCAGCAGCCCTCGACGGGCAGGCCGTCGACCTCCTTCGGCCCCGTCCAGCCCTTGGGGGTACGCAGCACGAGCATCGGCCAGCGCGGGCGCTTCGCCTCGCCGCTCTTGCGCGCGGTGCGCTGGATGCGCCTGATCTCGCGGATCGCCCAGTCGAGCGCCGCAGCCATCTGCTGGTGCATTGCCATGGGCTCATCGCCCTCGACGAAGCGCGGCTCCCAGCCGCAGCCGCAGAAGAAGCTCTCGACCTCCCCGTGGCTCATGCGGGAGAAGATGGTGGGGTTGGCGATCTTGAAGCCGTTGAGGTGCAAAATCGGCAGCACCGCGCCGTCGGTGATGGGGTTCATGAACTTGTTTCCGTGCCACGAGGTCGCAAGCGGTCCTGTCTCCGCCTCGCCGTCGCCGACCACGCAGGCGGCGATCAGATCGGGATTGTCCGCCACCGCGCCGAAGGCGTGGGCGAGGGAGTAGCCCAGCTCGCCGCCCTCGTGAATGGAGCCGGGGGTCTCGGGCGCAACATGGCTCGGGATGCCGCCGGGGAAAGAAAAGCGCTTGAAGAGCTTCTGCATGCCCTCCTTATCGCGGGTGATGTTGGGGTAGACCTCGGTGTAGCTGCCGTCGAGCCAGTCCTGCGCGACCATGGCGTTGCCGCCGTGGCCGGGACCGGAGAGGTAGATCATATCGAGGTCGTCGCGCTTGATGACGCGGTTCAAGTGCGTGTAGATGAAGTTCTGGCCCGGGCAGGTGCCCCAGTGGCCGACGATGGTCTGCTTGAGGTCGCTCTTTTTGAGCGGGCGCTCAAGCAGGGGGTTATCGAGCAGGTAGAGCTGGCAGGCGGTCAGGTAGTTCGCGGCGCGCCAGTAGGCATCGAGCTGCCAGAGCTCCTGCCGGTTCAGCGGCGGCTTTTTGGAAAGCCGCGCGGCCTTCAGTACGGACATAAAATACTTACCTCCTTTATCATTGCGCCGCCGCGAAAGGATGATAGGTCTCCGCGGCAGCTTGCTTCCGCTTGGTTTCACAGTGACAGGATACCACAAAAGACGCCGTCTGTAAAGCAGACTCTTTCCGCATCGGGCCGCGCCGCCTGTGCCGCGCCGCACAAGCAGGGAAACAGGAATTTAGGCTGCCGAAGGCAAGAGCCTCCGGCAGCCTAAAGGGAGCAATCAATTTGGTTCAAATGGCGCGGGCGCACCCTCTGTGCAAAGGCGGCAGCCCCGCTCACCAGACTCCGTAGACCAGCGCCCTGCTGCGCTGCCCCTCTCTGCGCCCCGCACATACAGCATCGCCAGCGTCACGCCGATGACGATGGGCGGCAGGGTCAAAATGCGCACCGTAAGGTGCAGCAGCTCCGCTGCGCGCCCCTTCCCTTCTTTTTTCATGTCTCGAAGCCCATCATGATGCCGCCGCGCTCGGCATAGTAGCTGCACAGGCCCCTGAGCGGATACCGCCGCACATCGGCATTGGGAAAGCGGCGGCGGAGCTCCGTATACAGCTCCAGCGAAAACGCGGCGTTCCCGCAATGCCCGATGCGCACGCTGCCGCCCTTGTAACCGAGCCGCTCCATCTCCTGCAATAAAAATTCCTGCGTTTTCCTCTCGCCGCGGCACTTGCCGAGCATCTCGAGCGTTCCCTCCGCACTCGCCTGTCCAACGGCGCGGATGCCAAGCACGCCCGCCGCCGTCGCCGCGAGCTTGCTGACGCGCCCGTTTTGCGCGAGATTGTGCATCGACTCCAAGGAAAAGAGCAGGTGTGTGCGCCGCCGCAGCTCCTCCACAACGCGGCACACCTCGTCAAACGATGCGCCGTCGCGCTGCGCGGAGGCTGCCTTTTCCAGCAGCAGCATCGTCTCCGGCCCCGCCGAGAGCGTATCCACGACGCGGATGCGGCGGGAGGGGTCGCGCTCCTCGCAGCTCTGCTTTGCCACGCACGCGGCGCTGTAGCTGCCGGAGAGGCTGCTCGTGATCGTAAAGGCGAGAACATCCCCACTCTCGCTGAAGGCTTTTTCCCAGTCGGCAACATTCGGGCAAGCGCTGTAGGAGCGCCCCTTGGTCGCGCGGAGCGTCGCGACCATCGCGTCGACGTCGAGCCGGGCGTCATCGCGAAATTCCTCCGTCTCAGTGCGAAGGGTGAGCGGAACGCTGACAAAATCAACCCCATCCAATGAAAGAAGGTCGCAGCTCGAGTCTGCGACAAGGCGAATCTGACTCATAGTTATCCTCCAAAAAAGAAAACTGCTGTTGCCGGCACCGTCTTCCGGCAACGACAGTCTAACAGTTTTTCACTATTGCGTCAACCGTTTTTCAAAAACTGATTGAATTATTTTGCAAAGCCGTTGAACTTTGTGCAGAAAGCCGCTATAATGGCGTCATGGATAATAATTTACAAAGCAAAATGGCGGCGGATATCGCCCCCTTCCGCCTGCCGCGCTACGCGCAGATCCCCGACATTGGGCTGTATCTGGAGCAGGTGGTGCGTTATGTCAACGCCTATCTCGCGCCGCTCGGCGAGCCGGAGCTGTCACCCTCGATGGTGAGCAACTACGTCAAGCAGCGCTTGATCCCCGCGCCCCAAAAAAAGGTCTACACGGCCGAGCAGCTCGCACGGCTGATGTTCATTGCCGCGGTCAAGCCTGTCGTCCCCCTCGAGGGACTTCGCCTGATGTTTGGCATACAGGAGGGCAGCTATGCCCTCTGCACGGCGTATGACTACTTCTGCGACGAATTTGAGAATATGCTCTTTGCAGCCTTCGGCGTCGCTCCCGCGGCGCAGGGGCTTGGCGAGACGCGCTCGGCCGCGAAGGACCTTCTTCGCAACACCGTCTCAGCCATCGTCAACAAGATCTACCTCGACCGCTACCTGAGCGACTATCAAGATCGGCTCGCGCAGGAGCGCTCCTCCTCGGAGGCTGTTCCCCAAGAAACGGAGCGCTTGTGCGCAGAGAAAAAATAACACCTCAGCTAAAAAATTCTGCAAAGGAAAATGCAATGAACAACGAAATCCGAAACGAAAGTCAAGCCCTGCCGGAGTCCATCCGCTGCGTGGGCGCGGACGACCTCACCCTCAGCCTCTTTGAAAACCAATACCCTGTCCAGCCGATGGGCGTGAGCTACAACTCCTACCTCATTCTGGATGAGAAGGTCGCCGTCATGGACAGCGTGGACGCCCGCGCGGCGGACGAATGGCTCGCCAAGCTCGCACACGAACTGGATGGGCGCAGGCCGGACTACCTCGTGATCTCCCACATGGAGCCGGATCACTCCGGCAGCATCCTGCGCCTTGCGGAGCGGTATCCTGAAATGCAGCTTGTCGGCAACGCCAAAACCTTCGCGATGCTCCGCCAGTTCTTCGGCGCGGACGCGCCGTCGAACGACCGCTTGCTGGAGGTCGGCGAGGGTGAAACGCTCCCCCTCGGCGCGCATACGCTTCATTTTATGCTCGCCCCGATGGTTCATTGGCCGGAGGTGATGGTCGCCTACGAGGAAACGGAGAAGCTCCTCTTCTCCGCCGACGCCTTCGGGCGCTTTGGTGCCCTCTCCCGCACCGCCGCCGCACCGTGGGCGCCGCAGGCGCGGCGCTACTACTACAACATCGTCGGCAAGTACGGCGCGCAGGTGCAGGCGCTGCTGAAAAAGGCCGCCGCGCTGGAGATCAAAACGGTCTGCCCGCTCCACGGTCCCGTGCTGACAGGCGGCGCGCTCGCCGAGGCCCTGCGGCTCTACGACCTGTGGTCGCGCTGGCAGAGCGAGTCGCCGGATGATATTCTTCTCGCCCACGCCTCCATTCATGGCAACACCGCCCGCGCAGCGGAGCTGCTCAAGCAAAAGCTGGAAGCGAAAGGCGCGCGGGTCACGCTCTGCGACCTGACGACGACCGAAGTCTCCTACGCGGTGGCGAACGCCTTCTACTGCGGTAAGCTTGTACTGGCCTGCTCGACCTATGACGGCGGACTGTTCCCTCCCATGGAGGAATTTCTGAGCCGCCTGCAAGCCAAGGGCTTCCGCGACCGCAGCGTCGGCCTGATCGAAAACGGCTCGTGGGCGCCCGCTGCTGCGCGGCTGATGCGCGCGAGGCTCGAGGAAATGAAGGACCTGCGCGTGTGCGGCACCGTGGTGTCGCTGCGCAGCGCGCTCGGCCCTGCAAACGAAGCGCAGATGGAAGCGCTGTCCGCGGAGCTGTGTGCGAAATAAACATATAGGAGCGGTGATCTGATGATGCACTACCTACTGATCCTGCTGATCGGCTATCTGCTCGGCTGCTCGAACATGGCGGTTTACCTCGCCGCCGCACAGAACGTCGATCTGCGCTCCGGCGGCAGCGGAAACCCCGGCGCCTCCAACGCGCTGATTCTGATGGGCTGGCGCGCGGGGCTGCTCGTAGGCGCGCATGACATTGCCAAGGCGGTCCTCGCCGTGCTGCTGTGCCGCCTGCTTTTTCCCGCCGTTCCGCTCGCGGGCGCTCTATCGGGCGCCGCCTGCGTCGCCGGGCACATGTTCCCATTCTATATGCGCTTTCACGGGGGAAAGGGCTTTGCCGCCTATCTCGGCATGACGCTCGCCTTAAACTGGCGCTTTGCGCTCCTGCTGCTTCTTGCCGTCTCGCTCATCACGCTTGTGACCGATTACGTCGTCCTCGGGACAATGACGACCGTCATCAGCGTCCCGCTGTACAGCGCATGGAGCGGCAGCGGGACCACCGCGCTGCTCCTCCTGCCCCTTTCGGCGATCATCATTTATAAGCACAGGGATAACCTTGTGCGCATCTGTCGGGGGACAGAGATCGGGCTGCGCAGCGCCCACCGCGGAGACCACCGCAAAAGCACGCAGAGCGGACCGCCGCGCCCGTAGGCGCTTTCGCGCGGCGGAGCGCAGCCGCCATACAAAAAGCATCGGAAAAAGGGAGCGAGTGCCCTTTTTCCGATGCTTTTTTCGTCTCCTCCCGCGCCGCCGTGAGCTTATCCCGCACGCCGGGTGCAGCGTCCCGCGGACGACGCGCCCGCCGTCTTACCCTGTGTACAGGAGCAGTCCGATGGAGTCCGTGCCGTCCGGCAGGAAGGGGATCCCCGCGCCCGTGCGCGAGCGCTGGAAATAAAGATCCTCGCCGGAGGGGGAAATGAGGATCGGGAAGCTCGCGTCGATCTCGTCGCCGCTGTCGGCGGAGAGCTTCAGATACAGGCAGTCGTCCTCCATGCGCCACACGCCGAGGTAGTCCTGCTTGATGTAGCCAGCGGGAGCGTAGTACAGGTCGGCTGTTCCCGCATACCCGGGGCTGGCATCGCCGCCGCGCAGCTCCAGCACCCAGCTGTCGCAGAGCCACGAGGTGTCGGCCAGTCCCAGCTCCGTGGGCGGCAGCCACCAGTCATCGCCGGACGGCTCCCAGCCCTCGGGATAGTCAAGACCGGTCGTGTAGCCGTAGATCGCAAAGTCATACAGCAGCGGCGCCCCGTCCTCATCGGTCGGCAGGAAGAGATTGCCGTAGCCGTCCTCCTGCGGGTACCAGATCGCCGCCACGGCGTCGTTGGTCACAAGGTTGACCTCCTTGTCCGGCTCCTCGGGATCGACGAACACCAGCACGGGCTCGGCGTATTCCTCGCGGTAGAGCACCTCATCTGCCACCGGATGCAGGCCGTTGCCCATCATCCGCCAAGTCACATGGTTTACGGCAAGGCTGGTGTTCTCGTCGCGCGGGACGATGCAGAAGAGCTTGCCGTAGCCCGCGCCGAGGACGCGCTCGGACGGGATCTCCAGCAAAAACGGCAGCTCAGAGGTCAAATCCGCGCAGTTTTCGCGCAGCCAGTCCGTCAGCTCGGTTTGGTCGCCCTTCTCGCGGAGGCCGAGATAGGCCGCCGCGCCGGTGAGCCGGCCGTCGTATTCCAGATCGCCGCGCACCCGCGCGAGCGATTCCGCTCCGTCTACCGTTTCCTCGCTGTCCGCGGCGGGCTGCCCCTGCTTCAGAGCGTCGACCGACGCCTTGACGGGCGGATCGCCCCCGTCATTCGGCTTTGCTTTGTTGGCTTTGCCGCAGCCGGCAAGGCCGAGCAGCAGGATGGGACACAGGATCGCCGCGCAAATGCGGCGCTTCAGTGTTTGCTTCACAGTAATTCCTCCTCAGAACGATCCGCTGCGGCCGTGGCCGCCGCCCCCGCTGCAGCTCGAGGTGCTTCCTCCTCCGCCGCCGTCGGAGCTGTCGCTCTTGATCTTCGTTCGCGTTTCGGTCGTGTACATAAAGCGGTCGCTGCTTTCCGTCAGCGCCAGCCCCTCGCCGGTGACGTATTCATCCGCCGCCGCGCCGCGCCGGACGGTCTTCATGTTCATTTTAAGCACCTTGCAAACACCGCTCGCGATCAGGCAGGAGACGATCACGACGATCGCGATCACCGCCCACGGACTTTCCCGCACGGGCTTGCCCGCCTCGGCAAGGCTCAGATACTCGTCGCAGGCGGTCAGGTACTCGGCAGCACCGATGTACCAATTGCCGTCGCTGAACTGGCCTAAAAAGCGTCCCTCCAGCTGCTCCGCGCCATACTCATTGATGGCGTAGGCGGCATTTTCGCCATAGATGAACATGGCATATTTGCGGTTCTGCATACTCAGCAGGACGATCACGCCGTCACGCCCATCCCCCATGCCGAGCTGCTTATCGTGGTAGAACCGATAGGTCCCCTCGTAGACGTCGCCTCCTTGGCTGTACACCTTATAATCGTCCACGAAGGCGACATAAACGCCGCAGCTGTGGCGCGTGGAGATTTCCTCCGCGCGTGCCTCCAGCTTCGTCCTGCTATCGGATGAGAGGCAGCCGGCGAGGTCGAATATGTACCGCATGGACGATGTGTCCGGCTCCGGGAGCTCTGTGATCTCGGGCGGCGAGGTCTCCGTCTCGTCCGGCGCGTCCGCACCGCCTGTGACATCCGGCGAGGCGTTTTCGCGGATATAGTCCTCCACGCTCTCCGCCATCGCGTTCACCGCCTGCGAGAGCGCTGTGGCGCTCATGTTCATGTCCTCGCCGTTCCACGCGCGCTCGACCATATAAGGCTTTACCGCGTTGTATACAGCGTCGGACAGCTCCTGTGCGCTGCCCCGCGCCTCATCGAGGAAGGCATACACGCACCAATCCGTCTCTGAGAGCGTGTAGGCGCCATTCTCCGTGCCGCGCAGCAGCAGCGTCAGCGAGACGCCTTCCTTCCACTCACCGCAGCCATAACCGGAATTCTCATAGACGTATGCCGCAATGTCCGCGACGCTCGTGTCGGCATCCACATCCTCGTCGGTGAAGGCATCCACCCGCAGATCGACGCCAAGCTCCTGCGTGAGCCGAGGGAGCGTCTGCTCCGCCGCGTAGCTCAGCTCCACGGAGCCGAGCTGCTCCGTCTCATCGTAGAACACGCCATACTCGATCGCCGCCAGGGCGGGAACGCACAATGCAAGCAAGAGCAGCAGCGAGAGCAGCAAGGCTGTAATTTTTCTCTTCATGTCCGCCCTCCTATCGCAGCAGTGTCATGGCCAAAAACGAGCCGATGGCGGACAGCGGCACGGCAATGGCGAAGAACATCGCCCAATACCGCCCCTTATCCACAGGCAGGTCGCCCACGAACTTTCCGGTCTGTCCGTTCATGGCAAAAAGGAAGTCCTTGCCGCGCCATTTCGTATTGAGCATCCACACGGGCATGAGCGCGTAATGGACCTTGCCGCGCTTGATCGTTGTATTGCTCTCCCGCGCCGAGCAGGTCTCATAACCCGACACAGTCTTTTCCAGCGCGCTTCTCAGCGTACCTGCACAGCGCGAATCGGCGCGCTGGCGGCTGTCCTCCGCCGTCACATCGAACTTGTCGGCAAGGAAGCCCGGAAGATAGGCTGTCGAGAAGGGCTTCAGCTCGCTGTAATCATACGGCTCGATGGAGTCCATGTGCTCATCCGGCATCTTTTCCGATCCGTCCACCGGGATCTTTTCAAAGGCCAGACTTCCGGCGCGGTAGGCATCGTAGTGATCCGTCTCCGTGATCCGGTAGTCACCGCTTTTGTATGTGCGCGAGCGGGTGGCGTCGAAGTGCGCGTCGCCCTCCGCCTCGCCGCTGAACATCCAAAACGGAACATAGACGCCGCTGATCTCCTGCAGATGATTTTCGCTGGAAAAGCTCTTCGGCAGGAATACCTTACCCTTATAATGCTGCTTGAGCCTTTGGATCGCGTCCTCGCGGCTGAGCTTGAAGGGGATCACGAAGTCCGGCTTCAGCGTGCCCGCAAACTGCCCCGGTACGACCGTGGGGTTGCCGCAGTAGGGGCAGGAGGTCGCGGCGGTGGTCGCGTCACAGATGAGCTGCGCGCCGCAGCTCGGGCAGTTATAGGCCTTCATGCCCTCGCCCTCCGCGCCCCAGTCGGTGCTGAGGTCTGACATATCCCACTCGCTCCCCTCGGCGGTTTTCTTTTCCGCAGCGGCCTTTTCCTCGGCGGACTGCTGCGCCGCCGCAGCCTTGTCCTCCTTCTCTGCGTAGAGCGCCTCGATCTGCGCCACATCGTAGCTCGCGCCGCAGTAGTCGCACTCCAGCTTGCCGGACGCGCCGACAAAGTGCAGCGGGCCGGTACAAGTCGGACATTTGTAGTTGGTCACCTGTGCTGGCATAGCGTGCTTCTCCTCCCTATTCCGCCCCTCGCTTACTGCGGACGGGGCGTGCCGCAGTACTCACAGAATTTTCCGCTGTTCTGTCCGCCGCAGGCGGGGCAGGCCCACGGACCGGCCGCCGCTGCCGCCGAAGCGGGCGCGGGCTCCTCCTGCGCGGTGGGCTGCGCCGCAGCGCCGCCGCGGGCAGTCTCCATCACCTGCTGCAGCGCCGCGCGGACCTCGTCGCCCATTTCGCGGTACTTGCGGTATTCCATGCTGTTCTCCGGGTCGAAGTTGACGGGTGCGACATTCATCGTCTGCCCCATCATCGTCCGGCCCATGGGCTGCGGACGCCCCGCCATGGGACGCTGCATCTGGCCCGGCATGGGACGCTGCATCTGCCCTGCCATCGGGCGCTGCATCTGGCCCGCCATCGGGCGCTGCCCCATCATCGGGCGCTGCACGGTGCTTTGCGGCTGAATGTCCACAGAGCTGTCGTTGAGGCGGAAGCGCATCTCGTCAAAATAGGGGTGATTGACGGAAATGATGATGTCAAAGTCGTAGGAATACTCATAGCGGGGCGGGACATAGCTGACTTCCTTGCCGTCCGCGTCCTCGCGCATCTGCTCGGTGCGGCTCTCGTCGATGTCCACACGGCAGCCGGTCAGCGCCGTGTAGTCCAGAATATCCGGGTTGGCGTCCGCCAGGTCGCGGGCGCGGGTGACGGTGAACCAGCGGTGCTCTTCGTCCAGCAGAAGCTTCCAGTCCTCACCGTAGGAGCGGGTGGTGCGGAACTGCGCCGCCCGTTCCCGGTTCTTCTCACGGTAGGCAAGCTGCTCCTTGATCTCGCTTACGGTGGAGTTGCGGCGCTCGCTGAACCAAGGCGAGAGCTTTTTCGCGCAGTCCTTGCAGAGATTGCCGTCCTCGAGCTTGCGATTGCCGAGCAGGCCGATCTTCTCACCGCAGATGTCGCAGTATTTTTTATCAAACAGTCCCATGCTCTTATTCTCCGTTTTTCTTAATTTTTAGGGAAAGCCTTTTCAGTCGGCGTTTTCGCCGTCGTGCTGATGCAGGATGTAGTCCGGGTTTTCCATATTGCCGCCGTCCATGATCTGATCGGTCACGAAGTGCCTATAAAGTCCCGAGAGCACGATGCCGACCGCGATGTCGGCGATAAACAGCCAGATCAATTTTCGCTTCATTCTATCTCAGCCTCCGAAGGGCTTGCCGCAGTTGGAGCAGAATTTGCCTGTGTTCTTCGCGCCGCAGCTGCACGTCCACTCGTTCGCGCTCACCGGAGCCGGCTTGCCGCAGTTCGCGCAGAACTTGCCCGTGTTGCCCGTCTGTCCGCAGGAGCAGGTCCAGCCTGCCGCCGCGGGAGCCACCTGCGCCTGCGCCGCCTGCTGCTGCGCGCCCTGCTGATAGAGGGTGCCCATCTGCGCGCCTGCCATGCCGCCTGCCATGCCCATGCCCATAAACGCGCCGACCGCGCCGTTCGGGTTCGCCGCCGCCGTCTTCATCGCGTCGCCGGTCGCGCCCGCGAGATGCGCCGCCGCGCGGGTTGGATCCATGAACGCCGCGTTGCGCTGCATCTCCTTGATCATCTTCTCGTCTTCCTCGTTCGCCGTGACGGAGGAAACGCCGAAGGAGACGACCTCGATGCCGCGCAGGTCGCGCCACTTGGCGCTCAGCGCCTCGTTGAGCGCGTCCGCCAGCTCGACCGTGTGGCCGGGCAGCGCGGAGTAGCGGATGCCCATTTCGCTGATCTTCGCGAACGCGGGCTGGAGCGCGGTGAGCAGCTCGGTCTTGAGCTGGCTGTCGAGGTTCGAGCGGTCATAGTCCTCGCTCACGTTGCCGCAGACGTTCGTGTAGAACAGGAGCGGGTTGGCGATATGATAGCTGTACTCGCCGAAGCAGCGGATGCCCACGTCGATGTCGATCGCCGCGCGCTGGTCGACCACGCGGAACGGAACGGGAGACGCCGTGCCGTACTTATTGCCGACGAGCTCCTTGGTGTTGAAGTAGTAAACGCGCTGGTCCTTCGGCGCTTCGCCGCCGAAGGTGAAACGCTTGCCGATGTTGCGGAAAACGTCGCCGATGCCGTCGCCGAGCTTGCCCGAGAAGATGCTCGGCTCGGTGGAGGTATCATAGAGGAACTCGCCCGGCTCGGCGCAGACCTCCACGACCTTGCCCTGCTCGACGATGAGCATGCACTGGCCGTCCGCCACCGCGATCATTGAGCCGTTGGTGATGATGTTGTCGTCGCCCTTGGTGTTGCTCGAGCGGCCCGTGACCTTCTTGTGCCCCTTGGTCGCCAGAATGTTTGCAGGCATTGCCTCGCAGTAGAAGTATTCCTTCCACTGGTCGGCCATCACGCCGCCCGCCGCGCCCGCGATCGCTTTGATGAGTCCCATAGTTCTTTTCTCCTTTTTTCAAATATTTCTATATTTTCAGGACAATATCGGTACGCCTTATTTTAGGCGGCTTCCACATTCCGGACAGTACACAGAAGGTCTTCCGTCCGTGGGCTGCCAGCCGCACTTCCCGCAGGCCGCAGGGCGCACTCCGCCGCATTCGGTGCAGAAATTCCCCTCGTTTTCCGTTTTGCAGTCGGGGCAGACCCACACCCTCGCGGATTGCTCCGGCTGCTCGGACCTCTCCGTGTAGATCACATCCTTCCCGCTGCATTCCGCGCCGTCCTTCGTCAGCCAGATCGTCCCCGTGTTGCCGGTAAGATAACCGTAAAAGGCGTTTTCGCTCGTGCTGAAGCGCAGATCGCAAAACGTTCCGGAGATCGAAACCTTCTCCTTCCCGCGCAAGAGCTCCACATGGCCGGTGGAATACACCCACATCTTAGCCTCAAAGTCCGTTTCACCGTTGACCGACAGACGCATATCGGAGCTGCTCTCAGCCCCTCCGCCGCGCTCGACCTTCATGACGATGGTGCCGTCGCGGCTCTGCCATGTCCCTGCATAGGGAGTCTGATCCTCCGGCGTGTACATCATGTCCGGGCCGTCCAGCATGTGCTCCGGCGGCGGCTCCTTCGGGCCTCCGCAGCCCGTCATTCCCGTAAAAATCATGAGCAGCAGCACACCTCCTATCCAAAATCGCCGCTTCATACGCACCTCCCTCGCTTTAGGTGTTTTCTACCGGGTGGTCATAGAAGGATCGACCGCAGCTTTACGCCCACGGGTCCTGCGAGGCCGGTATCCGGATACCGCTGAGCGGGCTGGAATACTCCCAGAGGAACCACTCGCCCGTCGACGGCTTCTGCCGCAGCTTCACCGGGCGCGGCGCGTCCGCGCCCGCCGTCTGCAAAAACACGCGCAGATAGCCCTCCTCCACATCCTGCGGCCGTTGGTCGGGCAGGACGGTGAGCGTGTAGGGGGCCGTGGGCCTGTAGCCGTTCTGCGGCGTCGCACCGTCGAAGTACGCAAGCGGCAGATATTCCTTGCCGCGCAGACGGTCGCGCAGGAACTGGCTGTCGTAGGGCGTCATGGGACGGGGACCACGCAGCAGATCCATCGCGGCCACGCCGTCGTTTGGGCTTTTGGTGTGCAGGTTCAAGGCACACAGGAACCCGGCGCAGACCTCCTCCGGCGTGCTGCGGGGGAGCGCCTGAAATTCCGCGAGCGTCGCGGGCAGAGTATTGAGCTTGACTTGCATTGTGCTTTCCTCCTTATAATTTTTATGCTTCGACCACCAAGCGTCCCTCGACCTCGCGGCTGAGGTGCTGGTTCACCGTCAGGTATTCCTCCACCACGTCCCGGGCGGAGGTGGACAGCACACGGATCTTGCCGTTTTTCTCCACCTCTTCCAGCGTGATGTCCAAAAACGGCTTGAGGTTGTTGTAGTGGTACTTCTGCACCGCCACGGTGTAGAGCCGCTCGGCGTACAGGGCCTCGCCGTCCAGCGTCAGCTCGCGAAACACCTGCCCGCTCCTCGACCAGACGATGCGCATTCCGTGGGAAAACTGGTAGAACTCCGTGTGCTCCCCCTGGAATGCCTCGTCCCGCAGAATATGGCGGATCATCCGCTCGAGCTGGGTGCCGGTGACCTTGAGCATATACACCGCGTCATCATAGGGCAGGCACTCCACAAGGTCGGCGTAGTGGACCACGGGCCCGAGGGAATAGCTGCGGATCGCACCCGAGCCCATCAGCATCAGGTCGATGCCGAAGCTGTCGCGCAGAATGTCGGCGATGAGGTCACCGAGCGCTGTTTCTTGATTGCGCTTTGGATGGGTCAGCTCGCAGGAAAAGCGGGTGATGATGCGGTCGTACTTCTCCGAGGTCACGCTCTTGTAGTGCTGGATAAAGCGCCCCAGCTCCTCGTCGCGCGGGCAGTGCATATCGTCGATGGGAACCATCCGCCAGGTAAAGGTGTCGATGGCGTTGAGGTCGGTGTCCACCATGATGTCGAAGCGGCCGATCTCGTCGGTGCCTGTGCCCGCCTGCACGATGTAAATATCGTTGACCTTGGCGGGCTCCTCTAATTTTGTGTGGCTGTGTCCGCCGATGATGACGTCCACGCCCCAGTCGGGGTCAAGCAGCGCGGCGAGCTTCTTGTCCTCCTCAAAGCCGATGTGGGTGAGCAGCACGGTGAAGTCGATGTCGATGGCGTTGTAGGCGTTGCAGATGTTGCCCACCTCGCGCGCCGCCTCGCCGATGTCTACGAAGGAGCCGATCAGCTCGTCGTTCTTCGTCGCCGCCAGCACCTCCTCCGTGATGATGCCGATGAAGAGGATCTTCATGCCGTCGATGTGCGCGATCCAGAACGGCCGAAACATCCGCCTGCCGTTGGACTTGATGTGCAGGTTGGCATTGATGATGGGAAAGTCCGCGCACTTTTCAAGGAACAGCAGATGCGCGAGGCCGTAGTCGACCTCGTGGTTGCCGATGGTCGCCACATCGGGACCCATTAGGTTCATGATGCCGATGGTAGATGTGCCCTTATACTCCGAGTCGATGACGCTGCCGCGAAACATATCGCCCGCGATGGCGTAGATCACATTTTTCTCCTCACGCCGAACCTTGTTGACATAGCCCGAGAGCAGCGACACGCCGCCCACCAGCCTCTCGTCGATCTGCTCGGCGAGGAAGTCGCCATGCATATCGTTGGAGTGCAGGATCGTCAGCTTTTTCAAGTTCTTCATATACTCCCCCTATTCCGCCGCATACCGTTTTCCTCTTTTCAAAAAGCTCCCTTGTTTTTTCTTCTCGGGCGGCGTCTTGCAAACACAAGTTCTGTTTTGGAGGTCTCCTTATGAAAAAGCGCCTTCTCTCTCTTCTGCTGCTCTGCACCCTTGTTTTTGCTCTCTCCGGCTGCGGGGAAAAAACGCTGCTGAATAAAAAGGAGCCTGTCTCCCTGTCCTTCTGGCACGTTTACGGCGAGCAGGCAGGCTTGCCGATGGACCTGCTGGTGCAGGAGTTCAACCGCACCGTGGGGCAGGAGCGCGGCGTACAGGTGCAGGTCACCGGCATGAGCAGCGCGTCCCAGATCGGCGGCTATCTGAAGGAGGCGCAGAGCGGCGGCAAGGGCGTGCAGGAGATGCCCGACCTCTTTACCTGCCACATCATCGACGCGCTGGAGCTTGGCGAGGATAATCTTGTGCCTTGGAACGAGCAGTTCACCCCCGACGAGCTCTCCGACTTCATCCCCGGCTTTCTCTCCGACGGCACGGCGGAGGACGGCAGGCTGCTGATCTTCCCCGTTTCCAAGTCCACGCAGCTTCTGATGTGCAACGGCAGCGGCTTCGACCGCTTTTCCGCCGCCACCGGCGTCGGCTATGAGGACCTCGCCACATGGGAGGGCTTCTACGATGCCGCGGGCAGGTTCTACGACTGGTCGGACAAGCCCTTCTGTGCGCTCGACTATCCCATTCGCGCCGTGGAGCTCAACGCTCTCGAGCGCGGCAGCGGGGATTTCTACACAGAAAATGGCTGGTACGATACCGGCAACGCGGTATTCAAGGAGAGCTGGATGCAGTTTGCCCGCTCCTTAGCGCAGGGGCATGTGGTGGTCTCCGACCTCTATTCCAATACGCAGGTGATGACCGGCGACGTGCTCTCCGGACTCGGCTCCTCCGCGGCGATCCTCTACTATAACGACACCGTCACCTATCGGGACGGCACGCAGGAGCCGATGGATCTGCGCGTGCTGCCCATGCCGAAAACGGCGGGGGCTGACGCCCTAATGACGCAGGCCGGCGTGGGTCTTTGCGCCTATAGGACCACCGAACAGAAGGCGGAGGCCGCGGCGCTCTTCGTCCGCTGGCTGACGGAGGCTGAGCGCAACCTTGACTTCGTGGCGCAGACCGGCTATATGCCGGTGCGCAGCGGCGCCTTCGATGCCATCGCGGATTACGACAATTTCCCTGCGCCGGAAGAGGGCTATCGGCAGCTCTATGCCGCGCTCAAGACCATGCGTGAGGACTACACCCCCGTGTCCGAGCCTCGCTTTGAGGGCTACTACGGCAGGGTCAGCGTCCTCTACGACGGTCTGCGCCGACTCCAGCAGGAGCTGCCCGCGCGCGCCGCAGCCAGCGAGGGCATCGACGCGCTGGCGGAGGAAACCTGGGAGCTGCTCTGCTCCATTCACTGAGTGAGGCTTTGGCCGAGGGAGGAAGCGTCCGTGCCCGAATTTTTGCTCTCAAAATTGAAACGAGCCAAGCCCTCCATGCGCAGGCGGCTGCTGCTCTATATGGGCGCGCTGGCAGCGCTGCTGCTGTTCTCGCTCTTTGCCGTTCTGCTTCTGCTCGGGCAGCTCAAGAGCCCACGGGAGGAGATGAAAAAATCCTTGACCTTCCAGATGGAGGCCTTCCGCTCGGACGTGACCTCCCTGTGGCGGAACGTCTCGGTCATGGGCGTGCATCTCTCGGAGGATATGACGGCCCTGATCGAGGAGCGCGTGAAGGACTTTGACGCGCTCTCCGGCAGCGCGGACGCCTTGGAGCAGCTCGAGGCATCCATGCTCGGGCCCCTGTGCCAGTATGTGCAGCAGGCAGATTGCTCCGGCGGCTTCGTGCTGCTGAGCGTCTCGCTCAACCCCGATGCTGCGGCGGATTCCTTCAGCGGACTTTATGTGCAGCGCAGCAACGCCGAGCATACCACCAGCGATCTGCTGCTCTACCGGGGCATGGCGGACATCGGTCGTCAGCATCGGGTGATGCCTCATCGGAAGTGGGCGCAGGAATTTTGTCCGGCCGATTTCCCCGGCCTTGCCGACCAGCTTGAAGCAGCGTCCGCGCCCATAGGGCGCGCCTGCCGCACCACAGAGCTTCTGACCCTGCCCGGCACCACGGAGCAGGCGATATTGCTGAGCGTCCCCATGGTCGGTGCGGACGGCAGAGTGTATGGTTTGTGCGGTTTTTCCGTCAACCAGACCTACTTCTCGGCGCACCATGCGCAGCCCTCCGCTGTCAGCAACCTTGCCTGCGTCCTGTCGGATGCCGCGGAGGGGCTGGATATCCAAAAGGGTCTGCTGACCTATCCCGCGGGCGGCTTCTGCTTCGTACCCGACGAGCTGCTCGCAGAAAAGAGCCTGCGCGGCGGACTGAGTGCTTTCGTAGGGACGGAGCTTTCCTTTGTCGGCATTTTGGAGCCGTTCACGGTGGCTGCCGGGGATGAGGCACCTCACGATTTGACGGTGCTGATCCCCAAGAGCGACTATGACCGCGCCCTGCTCAAAAGCAGGCTGGAGGCCGCCGGCGTGCTGATGCTGCTGTCGTTTTTCGCCGTGAGCTGCTGTCTCTTTTACACCCGCCGCTATCTGCGGCCCATCCTGCGGGACATTGAGCGGCTCAAGGACGAGAGCGGCGGCACGCAGATGACCTTCGACGAGCTGCAGCCCGTCTCCGCAAGGCTGCGCTCTCACGAGCAGACGATCACCGTGCTGGAAACGGAAAAGCTCGACCTGCAAGGGCAGGTGGAGCACATGCAGAGCCAAGTGGTGGACACGCAGGAGCAGCTGGACGATTCTCTGGCAGAGCTCCGCCGGTTGGCCTATCTCGGCAAAAAGGAGCTCGATCCGGCCGACTATCAAAAATTCCTTGAGGGCTATGCCAAGCTGAGCTCCAAGGAGCTTGAGATATGCGCCGCCCTGGCCAAGGGGCTCAGCGCCCGCCAGTGCGCCGAGCAGACGGGCAACGCACTCAGCACCATAGACACATACCGCAAAAGGGTCTACGGAAAGACGAACATCCATCGGGTGCGGCAGCTCCGGCTATGCTATGCGCTCATGCAGCTGGAGCAGGCGGAGCAGGATAAATAAGCACACCGGTGTCCTAAGGTATCCATACCGTGGGGCGCGGTGCCGTCCACAATAGCGGTGCCGATGGCGGGAAAAATTACCCCGTCGAGTGAATCCGGGTCGCCCGAGCAGTGGATGTATACGCTCTCCAGCCCGCGCTCCTCCATCGCCGCGGCCGTGCGGCGCATAAAGGTCGATTTGCCGCAGCCGGGGCCGCCCTTGAGAATGATCAGGTCGTAGAGCTTTGCATCAAGGAGCTGTTCATACAGCCCGTAAAAACCCTCCGCGCTGTTCGCGCCGAGGAAGAAATGCGTATGCTTCATGGTCCGCCTCAAATGGTCTTAGTTTCTACTTTAACCTATGCGCGGCGGCGCGTCCATGTTTGCGCAGCCGTAAAATTGTTAGACGCAAATAAGAAAAGCGCCCGTCTTGGGCGCTTTTCTCATGCTTTTTCAGATGCCGAGCAGCTGGCGCTTCTTCGCCGCAAACTCCTCCTCGGTGATGACGCCGGCGTCGAGCAGCGACTTATACTGCTTGAGCTCCTCAACGGCGTTCGGCGCTCCGCCGGTCTGCGCGGGGCTGCGCCATGTGGCGGGCACCCAGTGGGGCAACAAGAAATACATGAACATGAAGCACTTGGAGGCGGCTCTGGACGACGCCTCTATTGCCGGCTGACTTCATTCAGCCGGAGCCTGCAAACAATTTTGCGCATAAATCTTGACGGGACCGACGGGCAGCGGGAATACGCCGAGTGGAAAGCAAAGCAGCAGGCTAAACAAGAGAACAAGGTATAACAAAGGCGGGAACATCTTAACCGATGCTCCCGCCTTGTTATACTTTTAATTGCTCTCATTCTATACCTAAGAATCAACAATGTCAAAAGGAAAGTAAAAAAAGTCATTACTATGAGCTAAGCCGAAAATAATTCGGTATTTACCGACAGATAGTTGGTCATAGTCCGTCAGAAAAAAATCTACATTCATTGTCTCTCCTGATGGGATGTAAAGAAGATTATCTGTATCTCTTATATGAGGGGATTTTTTTACAATAACCCATGTTTCATTAATATTTTGTTCGAGATATGGCAGATAGAGTTCCGGGCTATTATCGCTATGATTTGTTATGCAAAGAGATATCTGCTTAGTATCAATAGTGTATTGTGCTTGCACAGCCTGAATAGAGAATCCGCTTATCGGGGTCAAATTTTGATAAGGGGATTTGGGGGATTGAGAGGGTTTAATTAAATAGAACAAAAGAATACACAAGATGACTGTTGGGACAATGGCAAAGACTCTTTTTTTCATGGTATACTCCTTCCTTTTCCTCTGTCCATCGCCGTTTACTTCTTCCCTTTTAGAATATTCCAAACTGTTGATATTGTTAGTTACATCTATATAGACGCTAAATTTTTTAAAATGTTCCCATTTTTATCATTATAGTGTAAAATATAAACAAAGGCAAGGACAAGAATTGTCCCTGCCTTTGCTTACTATAGAACATTTTCAATAGAAATGATAAATCCGAACACATTAGCAGCTTGGATAATGTAGTTCGGATTATCATTACTTGGTCCGAGTGACTGGACTCGAACCAGCGGCCTCTTGAACCCCATTCTTTCTCCGCGATTATTCGTTGCGGAAAATAAGGAAATCATACAATTATTCAGATCTTTTGCAATTTTTAGAATTGTATTTATTTCGTATTTTCCATATATTCCGCTCGCATTCCGCCTTTATTCCACTTCTGTGGTGGGAGAGGAACGGGCGACGATGCGACCATCTTTAGAGCGTATCCTCTTACACCCCCTCAGCAATAGGCGTGCAAAGTCTTTACTCCTTGTCGCACTTCTCAATCGAACACTCATGCGCTTTCGTCTTTTCATCGTAGTTGATTCCAACTAACAAAATACTGCCAGTGTAGTCTCGGATTGAATCCGGGTATTTTTTGGCCTATCGCAGCAGCTCTCGATCAGCTCCCTGTCGTGGGTGATTACGAGAATGGTTCTGCCATGCCGCGCTTCGCTTTTCAGCCTTTCTGCGATCAGGCGCATATTCTGCCCGTCAAGGCCGCTGGTGGGCTCGTCAAGGATCAATATCCTGCGGCCGGAAAAGACGGCGCAGGCGATGGCAAGGCGCTGCTTCTGCCCGCCGGACAGGGTGGACGGGTGCGCGTCCCTGTACTCGTAAAGCCCAAGCTCCTTCAGCAAATGTCTGGCACGGTCTTTGCTTTCTTCCGTCAATTTGGCATTCAGCAGCAGCTCCTCCGCCACGCTTGCCGTAAAAAACTGCGTTGATGTGTCATTGCCGCAGTAATAGATCTCCCTGCGCCGGACTGCCGCTCTTGCCTTTTTCCCGTCTATCAGGATATGTCCCCTTGTCTGCCTTGCCAGCCCGCAGAGGATCTGCGCAAGGGTGGTTTTCCCCGCGCCGTTTTGCCCCGTTATGGCGGTCACCTTGCCTTCCGGAAAGGAGAGGGAAACATCATCGAGAATGACTTCTTTGCGTATTCTTTTCGAAAGCCCTGCTGTCTTCAAGACGGCAGGGCTTTCGTCCAATACGGAGGGAGCGGGAAGGCACTTTCCCTCGTGCGGAGAGCGCAGACCCATACCTAAGATGTCCGCTTCCGGAAGAAGGAGCAAATCCTCCGGTGTATACTCGGCCGCTATTCTGCCGTCCCGCAGATACAAAAAGCGGTCTGCGATCCCCATCAGCCAGTCGATCCGATGCTCCGCGATGAGCAGGGTAAAGCCCTGCTCCTTCAGCTGCCGGAGGGTCTGCGCAAGCTGCCGCGTCCCGGCGGCATCGAGGTTGGCCGTCGGCTCGTCGCACACAAAGGCCTTTGGCTTCAGGGCATATACGGACGCAATGGCCGCCCGCTGCTTTTCTCCGCTTGAAAGGACGTCAACTGCCCTGTCCTTCAAACGGGACAGCTTCAATGCCTCTATGGCGGCGTCCGTCTTCTCCCGTATCTCCCGGGCGGACAGGCCGTAATTCTCGCAGGGAAAGGCCACCTCTCCGGCAAGCTCGGAGGAAAAGAACTGGCTTTTGGGGTCCTGAAAAACACTTCCCACCAAACGCCCGATCTCCCATGTGGAAAGCCTTGATATGTCCTTGCCGTCTATCCTCACGCTTCCGCTGAAGGCTCCGGGGTAATAGGACGGCGCAAGCCCGTTGACAAGCCTTGTCACGGTGGTCTTGCCGCAGCCGGAAAGCCCCGTCAGCACGACGCATTCGCCGCGTTTTACCGAAAGGGAAATGTCCTGTACGCCTCTGTCCGAGTTTTCGTATTGGAAAGAAGCGCGTGTAAGCTCGATCATGCCATGCTCCTTTCCAAAACCAAATAGGAAGCCGTGACCAGCGCACATGCGGCTGCCGCGATGTGATCCCGCGCCCCGATCCTTTTCTCATAATAGCTGCCGCGCACGCCCGGACGCTCCGCGCCCCTTGCAACGGCGGAAACGGAAAGCTGATCGGCAAGCTGCAACACCCGAAGGAGAAACGGAACCAGCACATACTCCATGCTCTGCACGGGATGTGCGAGCAGCTGTCCCGCTGCGGTCAGCCCCCGGTTTTTCATCGACCTGCCTACCCCCTTTAGCTCCGTCCGCATGGTGGGGAAGAATCGAAAGACCACAAGAAGCCCGAGAATGAACGGGGTGGGCATACGGAGGCGGGATAAGAACGCGGAGAGCATTCCCGGCGGCGTGGTGATCAGATCCCATGACACTAGAAAGATCGGTGACAGATTCCAGAACATCAGAACATAAAACTCCGAAAAGACCGGCATGCGCAGCCCGTGGAAGCGGATGCCATACAGCAGCAGCGCCAGCAGCAGATAAAAGCAGCCATAAGACGCGGCAAGGCGGAAATTCCGCTGCAGGACGAGATAAAGAAGCGCACCGCCGGTCAGGATGCAGGTGAGCAGCACATTCCCGCCGATCGTTACTCCGGCAAAGACGCACAGCAGCGCCCACAGCTTGACCGGCACCGCGAAGGATGCGTCCGCCCTCATAGAACGCCGGCCTTCTTAAAATGCCTGCGGATCAGCCGGCTTCCCACCATGCAGCCTAAAAAGCCCATCAGCGTCGTGAACAGCAGAATAAAGGCCAGCCAGCCGGGAGAGGTGTAGTAACGCACATAGGAATCGATATAGCTCTGCTCCATGCCGCTTGCCAGCGCAAAATCGTAGTAGGTGTCCCAGAAAAACCAGATGGGCAGCAGATTGACCCCGTTGTACAGCAGGCTC